>Ga0194063_10001546_pt1 | contig 14868 bp, 14 predicted proteins | sample SepL3720m_MetaG_FD_155459 | JGI IMG/M metagenome (GOLD analysis project Ga0194063, IMG submission 155459) | Anoxic zone freshwater microbial communities from boreal shield lake in IISD Experimental Lakes Area, Ontario, Canada - Sep2016-L373-20m | ecosystem: Environmental > Aquatic > Freshwater... | reverse complement strand
GTTGCCTCGCGCGTGGTGGCCGCGCTTCAGCGAGGGGTCACGCCCCTCGCGCGCTGAGGTTTGCTCGCGCACCTATCCGCATGGTCAGATTGCGCCGCGTTCGGGAAGGTATGAATACGTGGGGTAACCGTATTCACGCCGAGGGGATGTGCTGTGCGCCTGATCGTTGTCGTTGGGGCTCGACCGCACGTGGTCAAGATCAGCCCCCTGCTCCCCGAGCTCAAACGCGCAGGAATCTCTGTCCAGCTCGCGTTCACGGGATCGCGGCACGTCGTGCGTCTCCAAGATGACGGCGTCGAGGGACAGCCTGCCCGTGGTATAGGCTTCCATGGCGTTCAGCTACCGCAACCCTCATGGTTCCTCGACATCGGCACTGGTGGCGATAGTTCGACCACAGGTAGGGCGATGGTGGCCTTTGAGGAGATCTTCGCTGCCGAGCACCCCGATGCCGTCATGGTCGTTGGCGATGCCAGCGCCTCACTCGCAGCCGCGATTTCAGCGGCGGAGTTTGGCCTGCCGGTCGTCCATCTGGAAGCAGGTCTGCGGTGCGGCGACCTGCAAACGCCCGAGGAGGTCAATCGCGTCCTCATTTCGCGAGTGGCGGCAATCCATCTGACCCCGACGGAGGGCGCGCTGGAAAACCTTGAGGATGAGGGAATCGAGCCCGAGCGCATCTATTTTGTCGGCAGTACCGTAGCCCAGTCGGTTCTGACCCACCTGCAAGAGATATCGGGTTTCTCGGCGTGCACCGAGCTTGGTCTGGTCCCAAAAGGCTATGTGCTGGGATGCTTTCACCGTGCCGAGAATCTGGCTCACGCGCCAAGCCTGCGCGGCATCATCGGCGGGCTAGGCCGATCACCTCTGCCCGTGCTGATTCCGGACTCCGACGGTCTTGCCGACACGCTTGCCGGACGCGACATAGCAGTTCCGCCGAGCGTGCGGCTGATTGGCGCGGTTGAATACCGCATGATGCTGGCGCTCGAGCGCGATGCCGCCGCAATCATCACCGACTCCAGCGGCGTGCAGGTTGAGGCCTGCATGCTCCGCGTCCCGTGCGTGACCGTGCGCGGATGCTCTGAACTCATCCCCACGCTCACCTCTGGCGCCAACCACCTCGTTGCGCCCGACGGCCAGCTGATCGAAGCCGCGCTGTCGGCTGCAATCGTGCAGACGAGGACGTGGGCAGAGCCCAAGCGTTGGGACCGCGCAGTCTCGGACCGCGTGGCGCGCGCGCTCAAGCGCGGGATCACGCCGCTTTCGTAAGGCGCGCAAGGGGATGCGGACGGCACGCTCGGTTCCGATAGACTGGTGCGCAGACCCCGATCGGAAGGAACGACTGTGCGGATTCTTGTCACGGGCGGAGCCGGCTATATCGGTTCCGTCACCACACGGCTGCTGCTCGACGCCGGTCATGAGTGCGTCGTGCTCGACACCCTTGAGCGTGGCCATCTCGCCGCTCTCGATCCGCGCGCCGAGTTCGTGCAGGGCTCGGTAGGCGATGCGGCCCTTCTCGACAGCGTTTTGCCCGGCTGCGACGCCGTCATGCATCTCGCCGGCTTCATCGAGGTTGCCGAGTCAGTCGCCGATCCCCAGAAGTACTTCCGAGCCAATGCCATCGAGCCGGCGGTCATGCTGGCGCGCATGCAGCACCACGGCGTCGACGCCATCGTGTTCTCCTCGACGGCGGCGGTCTACGGCGAGCCCGATTCGGTCCCCATCACCGAAGACGCCCGCACCCTGCCCGTCAATCCCTACGGCGCCAGCAAGCTGGCCTTTGAGGAGCTCCTCGAAGGCTGCCGAGGAGACTCCGGCGTTCGCTCGGTACACTTCAACGTCGCCGGTGCCTGGCCCGATGGCTCAATGGGGGAGGCGCACGACCCTGAGACGCACTTGATCCCCAGAATCCTGAAGGCAATGGACAGCGGGCAGTCGCGTTTCGAGGTCTACGGCAACGACTATCCCACGCCTGACGGCACCTGCGTACGGGACTACATCCACGTGCTCGATCTCGCGCGTGCGCATCACCTCGCGCTTGAGTCGCTTCACGCGGGAGCGAGCGGGGGAGTGTTCAACCTAGGCAACGGCCGCGGCTACTCAAACCTGGAAATCGTGCGGGCCTGTGCTGCCGTCACCGGCCGAGACGTCGACGTCGACTTCGGCCCTCGGCGGGCAGGTGATCCAGCAGTGCTCGTGGCCTCCTCGGACAAGGCCGGTAACGAGCTTGGGTGGAGTCCCCAGCGCGGCGAGCTGGGGGATATTGTCGGCGACGCGTGGAAGTGGCACCAAGCTCATCCCGACGGGTATGGGCTTGTCTGACCACGCCGATGTGGCATAATCTCCTCTGCCGCCGAGAACCCCTTCCCGGCACTGCACATTCGGGCGATTAGCTCAGGGGGAGAGCGCTTCCTTCACACGGAAGAAGTCGTAGGTTCAAATCCTACATCGCCCACCATAGAAACCGCTGGTGAGAGGCTGTATTTCGAGAAATCGGAATCCGGCCTCTCACTCCCTTTCTGCCAACATCCGCAATTGCAACCGCCACGCGTTTTCGTTTCTGCTCTCACGATCAGAGTCCGAGCGCGTCTGAAAGCGAGTCCACAGCCGCCCTAGAGGTGGATTCGGTGACGTGGCCGTTGCAGTCCGCAGCGACACGAATATCAGCATGGCCGAGGAGCTCTGAGACGGCCTTGAGGTTGATGCCGGCCTCGAGCCATGAGGTCGCAGCGGAGTGTCTCAGGGTATGCAGTCCGACCTTCTTGATCTTCGCATAGTCCGCGGCGACGACCAGCGAGCGGAAGAGGTTGCGAGGCTCGACGGCCTTGCCCGATTCGGTTGTCAACACGTGGCGGGTGTCGGTCCATACGCTCCTGGCACGTATGAGCTCGAGCCTCTGAGTCTTGCGGTGCGCTTTGAGGAGTGCGACCACGGCAGGGGAGAGCGGCAAGATGGTAGGTCGGGAGGGGTGAGGGCTTCGTCGATCGATACCTGTGCAAACACCGTGGACGTTTGGTCTAACGTCCGGCGATTGAGGAAATGCACGATGCAGTACCCGCTGGTGGAATCGCGCCCGCTGTGCCGCTTGGGTACAAACTCTGGAGTGGGACATGGGTGGGGGGCTTGCGAGGGCTTGCTGGCCGTTCGTGATATGGGTATAGCGTAGCGGCAAAAGGTGCGTGTGCCGGTTGTGCCGGCGTGGCGCTGACATAGTGGTCGGCCCTTTCGGACAGCCGCCCGGATTGATACAACGGAGGCATTGTGGGAGGCACGGACAAGCGGGAGGCGTCGCAACTCGGATGGACCGAGGAGATCGCCGGAGAAGCTTCGCAAGACACGCAGCTAGCGGACGCCGCGATGGCTCTCCTCGGCTGTAAGAGCGAGGACGACGTCTACGGGGTCATCGGCGAGTTCATGCTCCTGCTCGCGCCGGGCAGCATCGTCGTCGTCGACGAGATCACCCCCGACATGGTCTTCTTCATCACGCGCAAGGTCGTCGGGGCAGACACGTCCATGGTTTCTCAGGCCGCGGCCCTCGTCGGCTTCGAGATGGTCGGTAAGCGGTGGGCCATCCCCCCAGTTTTCCGCGACGATCTGCTGAAGGGCACCCTCCTGAGGATCCCCGGCGGGTTTGCAGAACTCGCGGCCGGCGAGATTCCCCGGCCGATCGCGGCGGCCCTGACCAAGGCGCTCGGCATCCGTGACCTGTTCGCCATCGGAATCGCCGATGGGACGAGAGTGCTGGGCAACTTCGCGGTCGTCACACGAACCCCGGATGTGGCGTTGCCGATTCCCGTCGTCGAGTCTTTTGCCCGACACTGCTATTCGACCCTTGATAGCATCCGAAAGGACCGTGAACTCGCCGAGAGCGAGGAAGGATACTCGGCCCTCGTCCAGCAGTCGAGTGACGGGATAGTGGTCACTGACGAGGATGGGGCGATCGCGGTCTGGAACAGCAGCGCAGCGTCTCTCACGGGCATAGATGAAGTCGTGGCCGTTGGCAGTCTCATCTGGGAGATACAGGCGCGAATGATCCCCGAGGAGCAGAAGACGCCGGAGCTGCTGGAACAGCTCCAAACCGGTTTCAAAAGCGCCGTCGAATCGCCCACGGACTGGCACGGGGGGTCGCGAGAGCAAGAGATCGTGCACGCCGACGGAACGCGCCGAGTAGTGAAGGACTCATCGTTCATCGTCAGGACAGAAGGCGCTGTGCGCTTCTGCTCGATCCTCCGAGACATTACTGCGGACAAGCAGGCCGAGGATGCGCTGAAAGAGAGCAATGAACGGTTCCGTGCAATCGTGGGCACCTCTCCAGTGCCGATGGCGCTCAACGACGAGCAGCTCAACATCACCCTCTTGAACCCGGCCTTTGTCGAGACACTCGGCTATGCCGTGGATGACATCCCGACCCTCTCGGACTGGTGGCCCAAGGCCTATCCTGACCCTGAGTATCGGCAGTGGGTAGCCGAGGCTTGGGATGCGAGGATTGCTCAGGCGAAACGCTCCGGGGATGCGTTCGAGCCCCTAGAAGTGACCGTGAGATGCAAGAACTCAACGACTAAAACCATGCTGGTTTCAGCCGCTTCGATAGTCGGCGCTTTTGAGGGTGAGCACTTGGTTGTTCTTTATGACATCAGCAATCGCAAGCAAGAAGAGGAGGCTGTCGTCAGAGCCAATCGGCTCCTGGAATCCAGTCTGGAGTGCCAGAAGGACGCGATCATCTTCTCCATCGACACCGAATACCGCTACCTGTACTTCAACAAGGCGCACGCGAACTCGATGCGGTCGGCCTACGGGACGAAAGCCGCAACCGGCGAGAGCGTCCTGCAGCTCATCACCTCAGATGAAGACCGCGTGGTTGCCAAGGAGAACTACGACCGGGCACTCGCCGGTGAATCGCACACCAACGTGCGGGTCTTTGGTGACGTCGAGAGGACTTACTACGAGAGTTTCTTCAATCCCGTCCTGGACGACAGCGGAGAGATTATCGGGGCCACGGGCATGGCGAGGGACGTCACCGCGCGCTCGCAGGCCGAAGAAGATCTGCGCGTGAGCTACGACATGATCACAAACCTCACCGCTCAGGTCCCCGGTGTGGTGTACCAGTACCGCCTCTACCCAGACGGGAGTTCCGCTTTCCCGTTCTCCAGCCCAGGTATGAACGACATCTACGAGTACTCCCCTGAGGAGGTACGAGAGGACGCCACTCCGGTGTTCGGTCGTATCCATCCGGACGACTACGATCGAGTATCCTCCGACATCTCAGAGTCCGCCCGTACTTTGGGGCCCTTCCATTGCGAGTTCCGTGTCGTCCTTCCCCGGCAGGGGCTGCGTTGGCGATTTTCCGATGCCGTTCCGCAGCGCATGGATGATGGAGGCACGCTGTGGTACGGCATCATCTCTGACAGCACAGAACGCGTGCTCGCGGAGGAGAACTTGAGGCGAGTCGCGGCTCTGCTTGAGAAGATCGGCGAGATGGCGAAGGTCGGCGGTTGGGAGTTGGACTTGCGGACCAACGAGCTCTATTGGTCGCCGGAGACGTATCGCATACACGAGGTGGACCCGACCGTCTCGCCATCGGTCGCGCAAGCGCAAGACTACTACGCGCCCGCGGCGAAGGCGGATCTTGAGGCCATGGTTCAGGCCGCAATCGAGTGTGGCACACCCTGGGACTACGAACTGCCCATGACCACAGCCAAAGGGCAGCAGATCTGGGTGCGGGGACAGGGATTGGCTGTGATGGAAGACGGAGAAGCCACCATGCTGCGAGGCTCCTTCCAGGACATCACACGGCGAAAGGCCGACGAGTTCCGACTGCGCGATCTGGCCGATGAGCGCGAGCGCAACCTCGAAAAGATCGCGGGGTCACTCTCCTCGCTCATCGATGTCGTGAGCAGGGTCGTCGAAGCTCGCGATCCCTACACGGCCGGTCACGAGCGCCGCGTCTCCGAGCTCGCGGTTCGGATTGCAGAAGAGATGGGCTTGTCCGCCGAGCAGGCCGACGACATCCGCGTCGCCGCCCTCGTCCACGACGTTGGCAAGGTATCTGTGCCTGCGGAGATCCTCAGCAAGCCGGGACGACTATCTGAGATTGAGTTCAAGCTCATCAAGGGCCACTCCGAGGCAGGCTTCGAGATCCTCTCCTCGGCGAATATGGAGCGGGGAATCGCCGAGATGGTCTACCAGCATCACGAGCGCTGTGATGGCTCCGGCTACCCGAGGGGTCTAAGCGAGGACGAGATGCTCGAGGGCGCGAAGGTGCTGGCCGTCGCCGATGTCGTTGAGGCTATGGTTTCTCACCGCCCGTATCGAGCCGGCCTGGGTGTGGACGCGGCGCTGGCCGAGATCGAACGCGGCGCGGGACTTCAGTACGATACTGGCGTCTCAGAGATCTGTGTCCGCGTGTTCCGGGAGGATGGTTTCGAGTTCTCTCAGGTCTGAATTCGCCCTGGCTGGTCAAGGGAATGCGTTCTAAGCGCGTCTACCATTGCGCGGATGTCGGCTTCACATACTGCGACTTCAGGAAGCGGCCGCGTGCGCCGATATAGAAAGTAGGCGGCTCCGACCGGATTGAGAGCCGCATACCGACAGGGAATGACTCATGGAAAACGTTGTGCTTGACCCCGTATACTATCCGCCGTCAATCGAGCGCCGGACCAAGACGCGTGCTCCAGGGACGCTCAGCGTCCTGCACGCGAACGATGGTCCGCGCGTCAGCGTTATTATCGCGGCGCTGGACGAGGAAGAGGCACTGCCGCTCGTTCTGCGTCGGCTTCCCGGGGGGCTGTTCGAGGTCATTCTCGTTGACGGCAACTCCAGCGACCGCACTGTCGAGGTCGCGCTGGCTGAGCGCCCTGATCTCCTCGTCATCCGGCAACCGGGCTGCGGCAAGGGCGACGCACTCCGAGCAGGCTTCAAGGCTGCAACTGGAGACATCCTCGTGGCCATGGACGCAGATGGATCCACCAATCCCGCCGAAATCCCCGCGTTCGTCGGTCAGCTGCTGTCCGGTGCCGACTACGTCAAGGGCTCGCGGTTCATCCCTGGGGGTGGCACGGCCGATATGACCTTCACTCGCAAGATGGGCAACTTGGGCTTGATGAGGCTTTCGATGATCTTGTTCGGTATCCGATTCACCGATCTCAACTACGGATTCACCGGCTTCTGGCGTCGTGAACTCGATCACCTCGACCTCCGGAGCGAGGGTTTCGAGATAGAGACAGAGATGAACCTGCGCGCCGCAGTCATCGGCCTTCGCGTTGTCGAGGTCGCGAGCTTTGAGCGTCTGCGGATTGCCGGGAATGCGCACTTGGTTCCGCTTAGGGATGGATGGCGTGTACTGAAAGAGATTGTGAAGCAGCGTATTCGCGGCTGGGTCGAACCGCGTACCCGCGAGATCCAGCATGGATGCTCGACGGAGGTCGAGCGTCTCTGGTAGGCGCGCTACCCTAGGTGTTGACCGGCTTCTGCTGGCGAGCCACGCCCACGCAGCGTACCTTCGCGGCGACACGAGCCGATGTTCGAAGTGCCGCCGCGATAGCACGCCATGTGATGACAGAACGCGCCCTTCCAGTTACTAGGGAGACACTGGCAGGGCCTTTCTGTTGCAGCAGCCAGAGTGGCGGCGGAATTCGCCAAGCTGGGGGAGTGCGTTTGACGCCGGGACTCAACGGGGACAACTTTGGTGAGAACTCTGTGGACAGTTCTGCGTTTCCGGGCGAACGAGGTGGGGCAACCATGGATGACATTGCACCGGGAATCGGTCACACGAAGGACGAGTTCTATCTCACGCTCTTTGAGGAGTTTCCTGCCCTAATCTGGCGCGCCAACACGGCCGCCGAGTGCGACTGGTTCAACAAGACGTGGCTCGAGTTCACTGGTCGAACCATGGAGCAGGAATACGGTAACGGCTGGGCCGAAGGCGTTCATCCGGATGATTTGCGACGATGTGTTGATATCTGGAACGAGAACTTTTCGGCTCGAACGCCGTTCGTTATGGACTACCGCCTCCGTCGAAACGATGGCGACTATCGGTGGATACGGGACTACGGCCGCCCGTTCGACGGTCCGGATGGGGAGTTCCACGGATTCATCGGGGCATGCTACGACATTCAGGACTTGCGCACGCTTACTGCCGAGCTCGAGCACCAAGCGACCCACGACGCCCTGACAGGAGTCGGCAACAGGCGTGCATTCGAAGCGGAGATATCTAGGGCGATCGCATCTGCCGGTAGAGGGGTGCCGTCGACCGTTCTGTTCACTGACGTTGATCGATTCAAAGTCTGCAACGACTTGAGTGGTCATGAGTTTGGCGACACCGTGCTGCAGGAGATTGCGGCGGTGATTGTGCGCGCGCTGAGAGAAGTCGACCACGTCGCCAGAATCGGCGGAGACGAGTTCGGTATCTTGCTGTCAGGCGAGGGCATTGAAGATATCGGTGAGGTCTGCCGGCGCCTCGATCAGGCGGTTGTCTCGATTGGAGATGCCTATGGAGTGGACATCGGTCTTAGCATCGGTGCTGCGGAGGTCTCGGCGGATGGTGACGTGACCGCGATTCTGGCGAAGGCCGACAGAGCGATGTATGCCGCAAAACGACGCACATGACGAGTGCGCGACGCGCGGCGCAGGTCAAGGCAACGCATGCACGATGACGCGGAACGGCCAAAGCGCATGGTCGCAAGTGACCTGATGCAGCAAGGCTACGAGTATCTGCTGCTTGAGCCGCCGGGCAGCCAGTTCGACCCACGTTTCGAGCCCGAACTCACGCCGCAGGAGATGCTGCACCTCGGCGTGTTCGGCGGTAGATACCTTACTGACTGCCGGGATGAGTTTCCCGAGTCGTGGTACCTGGGCGCCAGATTGTGCCACGAGCAACACGTCCCGGATCTCAACTACTTTGGAGTAAATGCCGGTCTCTCGCTTGCCGAATGGCGTCGTCGCGGGTGGATCCGCCCCGAAGACCCGAGGGGCTGGTTTCAGTGGTACTGCCGGTACTGGATGGGCCGCAGACTACCGGGCCAAGACGAGTGGCAGATCGGTCGTTGGCGGGCCTTCCGGCGGCACGCGGGCCAGGTGCGCGCACACTGTCTGCCAGGGGACGACAACTGTCGACCGAAGCAGCGCCAGGCCCTACTGAACTGGGCATACGACAGTCGTCTGCTGTAGGGTCGAAGCTATACTGGTCGCCAGATAGCCACCGGCCGAGCACAACACTGAGCGCCGATGCGTTCGTCGAAAGGATGCGCGATGCCGAGCTTCGCAACACTAGTGCCCTTGGCCGTGGTCATGGTCGCCGGACCGCAGATCATCAGCGCGATCATGTTGGCGACGAGCGAAAAGGCGCGATCTAACTCCCTGGGCTACGTCGGCGGCGCAATTCTTGCCACGCTTGTGGCGACATCGCTGTTCTATTACGCGGCAAGAGTGCTGCACGTGAAAGCCTCGAGCGGTAGTTCGGACACGGGCTCGGTCGGATTGACTTGGGTATTTGTCGTAGTACTCGTGGCAGCCGCCATTCACGTCTATCTCAAGCGCAAGGACTCAAAGACTCCCAAGTGGATGGGCGAACTCGAGACCGCGACGCCGCGCCTGTCATTCCGCGTCGGCTTCCTGCTCTTTTTGTTCATGCCGACCGATCTCATGATGACGTTCACGGTAGGCATCTCCTTGGCTTCGCGCGACCTTCCACTGCTCTATGCAGCGGGATTCTGGCTGCTAACGCTGCTCTTCATTAGCTCTCCGCTTCTGCTTCTCCTGCTCATGGGCAAGCGCTCCGACGCCGTACTGCCCAAGATGCGCAACTGGATGAACTCCAACTCATGGATTGTGAGCGAGATAGTAATCGCGTTCTTTCTAGCGATGGAGATCAAGTCCCTGGTCGGCGGGTAGCTGCGCACCAACAAGGGGAGGACGCGTAGGCGGCGGCCTAGACCATCCGACGCCGCCACGTCCACGCGGCGGTGAAGACAAAGACGGGTGCGATGAGCGCGACGCCTGGCCCAACGAGCGAAAGCAGACCCCCGATCGCTCCGCCAATCGCGTAGCTGGCAATGAGCATCAGGTAAAGTCGCTCGTGGCGACGAACCTTTGCGCCGGTGCGGTGATCCGCCAGGTCGTACGCAAGGCCTGCAATGGCGCCTGTAGTGAACAGCGTGGAGACGCCAATGTCTTCAACCTTGCGCACTTGGGGCATCTGCAGCGCCATGGCCATGGTTGCGAGTACCACGGCCAACAGCGTGTAGTCGATGGCAGGCCACGGATGAATCCCGAAAAGGTCGAGAACTCCGACGCCTGCGAGGAACAGCAATGCGGTGAACTCCCACCATGCCAGCCGCTGCTGGATCCTGACTGTGGAGTCCACGAAGTCTCGAACGACGCGGGCTGCGATCATGCTGCCGACGAGGAATGCGAGCACCGCCAGTGCTGCTGGCACGAGCGAACTCCAGCGACCAAGGACGAGCCACAAGCCGACAAAGACTGTGTTGGCCGTCATGACTGACGGCAGCACGCCGGTCTTCAAGAACACTGCGGCGTCGATGATTCCCGTCAGGGTCGCGAGAATAAGCGCGCGGCCAATCGACCCAGCGGTCGTCCCGAGTGGAACGTCTATCGGCCGCTCGTCGACCTCGGCTGCAACTGGTTGAACGCTGCTCGTGCCGGCTTCCTTCATGGCGCTCCTCGTAGGCATGATTCTGCGACGCAACGGCGACAACATCGAATCTTAGCGTTGCCGCGGGTCAAGGTTGATTGAGACGGCGTGTGCGAAGTGAACACGGAGACACCGTCTTCCACGTTTGGCTCTGGGTAAGTCTACCTTGTAGGGACTGTAATCGGTTTCGCTTTGCAGAGTGGTCGCACCAAACCGCGCGAACCCGATCCCTTGTGTTTGGCCTCTGCCTTGCAGGGGGTACGTGTGTGTCGTCGGCGGTAACGGATTCTTTCGCCGGCGTGGTTCTGAGGAGGAAGCATGAACAAACAAGTGGCCCGGTTTGCAGATGGCCGCATCCTCAAGGGAACGACCCTCGACTTTTCTCCAGCGAAGGAGTTCTTCCACCTCACTTTGCCGTCTGAGACGCTTTCAATGCCGGTTCACTTGCCGGACTTGAAGGCGCTGTTCTTTGTCAAGGATTTCGCAGGTGATCCTGATCACGTTGAGAAGAAGAACATCGACGCACCGGTGCCACCTGGTGCGCGCCCCATTCGGGCTACGTTCGATGACGGTGAGGTCTTGGTCGGAACCACGACGGGCTATCGATACGGATTTCCCGGGTTCTTCTTAGTCCCGGCAGACAGCGAATCCAACAACGAGCGTTGCTATGTAGTTGCCGAGGCCACGCGGGAGATTCGCTTCCTCTAGTCCCCACGGACACCATCTGCTACCCGGTCACCTCAACGTGCGCGTCGGGGTCGAGCGGGTTGACGCGCGCCGCCAACGAGAACAGATACGGGTACTGTGTCTGAAGGTGGCGCAGGTACGAAAGCCATTGCAGGGTCAGCAGCTCGTAGGCTCGCTTGACGTCGCCCGTGAGGTGAATTCGGTCCGGGACCGGCAGCGCATCGAACGCCGTTCGCGCGTCGAGTTCCTCGGCTAGGTGAGTGACCGCCCACAGCAGCTCGGTGAACTGCTCGTGCTCGAGTAGTGCCTGGTTGCTAAGGAGTCCGAGCAAGAAGGGCTTCTCGGCGACGAGCATGGACTTGAGCGACTCGAGGTCACACGCGTCGATGTCGATCTTGGGATGATGCTCGGCGACGGCTTGCTCGGCTGCGCGGTAGTGCGACTCGGTCCATCCCATCTGCGGAATCAAGTCCGGGCGCACCTCGGCCAGTGTGACGTCGGTGACGGCGAGCCTGCCGAGCAGCTGGGTGCCTATCTCGGAGAAGAACGCTCCGATGACCATGTTGAGCTTGCGGAGCATGGCCTGGCGTTCACGGTTCCTGAGAAGTCGGTCCAGGATCAGGGTAACCAGCGCGATCTGCAGGCACAGAAAGCCGATATCGCCAACTAGGAAGCGCCACATCTCGTTGTGAAGCGCGGGTCCCGAGAACAGCACCCACCGCAGCGCGTAGAGGCCGAGGCCCAGCGCGAGGAGGGTCAAGAGGATGAGAAGCTCGGAGCGGCGCGAATTCATTGCGGCCTTTCTATGCCACGCGGGGTATAGAGAGGACTGAAGGATACCCTCTCTAGAGATACTTGGAGAATTCCGTGCGAGCAATCAAGTCGCTGCAAGTCATCTCGCTGTGTGCTGCGGCGATGTTCGTGACGGCATCTGCAGCGTGCACGCCCACCGGGCAGGCTGGCCAAGCCGGAGGCGGCTTGGAGCTCGTCAAGAACAAGTGCACCGTCTGCCACACGATGGACCGAATCAATGCCGCGAACCATGATCTTGCCGCATGGCAAGGAACAATCGCACGAATGCGAGGCAAGGGCGCGGCGGTGAGCGACGCCGAGGCCGCTCAGATTGCCGACTACCTCTCCAAGTCCGGCGCCAGCAAGTAGACGGCTGGTTGTTGCCTGTCTCAGTCGGCGTAAGGTGAGTCCGAGGGTAGAAGCAGATTCGCTGCGCCAGGTAGGATGCACGCCTCGAAGGGCGTGAAGGCGTCGATGACCTCGCCGTCGTACTGCATCCGCAGCTTTGGCTCGGCCGCAACGGACACGCGGCTCGCCTGGTAGACGTCGATTCCGGGAATCTTCTGGGCACCCGAAAACGCCGCGATAATCGCCGGAAGTAGCTCGACGACGTTGCGAGTGCGCAATACGGCGACCTGGAAGAGGCCGTCGCGTGGGTCGGCGCCGTTTGCGACCGGCAAGTCGAACTGGATCCGACCAAAGTTGACGAGCAGAACGGCGATTCCATCAGTTGAAATGTGCACGCCGTCCAGTTCCAACTCGAAGAACGATGCTGTGGGGGCGAGATTGGAGACGGCGGCCATCAAGTACGCGGCGGCACCAATCGTAGCTTTGAACTGCTGGGCGGCTTCCATGATGGAAGCGTCGTAGCCGGCTCCCGCCATGATGGCGAATCCGCTTCGGATGAGCGGTCCGTTCGGCGCGGCTGGGCGGGCAAGCTCGCCAAGATCAAACCGCACCTGCTGGCCCAGAAGCGCGACGTCGGCCAACGCACGAGGCTCGTTGGGCATGTTGAGGTTCAGAGCGAGGAGGTTTGCGGTGCCCGCTGGGTATACCAAGATGGGTATCTCGGTATCGCGCAGTGCGTAGCAGAGCGCCGATGCCGTGCCATCACCGCCGGCCGCGACGACGCGGTCAAAAGCGGCAGCGTCGTCGACGAGAGACTCAAGTGAGCGGGTGCCATCGCAGAAACGCAGTGTGATCTCAGCGCCGCTGGTCCCAAGGGCACGGACAAAGTAGTACAGGCCGGAGTCTCCTCCGCCCGAACGAGTGTTGACAACGATGAGTACGCGCACGCGTGTTGCCTTCCCCCGACACAGATGACCTGAAGTGACCTCGCCAGCGAGGCGAGTCTCGACTACGCTTCATGATATGACATCCCGCTTCGCAGAGTTAGTTCTCCGCAAGCACAGAAAGCCCGCGATACCCTCCGGAAGGGAGCACCGTCCCTAGTGTATGTCACAGACACCGAATCGCTCTCGCAACTTGTCGAGCAACTGAGAACCGCGCCTTGTGTGGCCATTGATACCGAATTCATGCGAGAGCGCACCTACTTTGCCCGGCTCTGCCTCATTCAGCTTGCCTCCGACGATGTTGCGGCCATCGTTGATCCACTGGCGATTGCGGATCTCTCACCGCTCAAGGAGCTGCTGACCGACCCAAGCGTCGTCAAGATCTTCCACGCTGGCTCGCAGGACCTGGAGATCTTCTATCGGCTGTTCGGTGTCGCAACGGCGCCGGTCTTTGACTCGCAAATTGCCGCTACGCTTGCCGGTTTCCCGCAGCAAGTAGGCTACGGCGCTCTGGTCAAAGAAGTCATGGCTGTCACGTTGGACAAGGGCGACACTTACACAGACTGGGCCAAGCGTCCCTTGAGCGATACGCAGGTCGAATACGCGCTCAACGATGTGCGATTCCTCCCCGAGATTCGCCGACGCCTTCTCTCGGAGATGGAACGCGAAGGCCGCATCGACTGGCTTGCCGCTGACTTCGCTCGGCTCGAGGATCCCGCCACCTACGAAATCGTGCCCAGCGAGCTGTGGCGCCGAGTGAAGCGCGTCTCCTCGCTCAACCGCCGACAGCTCGCCGTTGCCCGCGAGGTCGCTGCATGGCGCGAGGCCGAGGCCCAGCGCCGAGACGTCCCCAAGCGCTGGGTTGTGGGCGATGAGAGCATCATCGAGATTGCTCGCAGGGCGCCCAAGTCCAGCGACGAGCTCTCGGCTATTCGAGGCGTCGCCGACAAGGTCGGGCGTGGAGCGCATCAGGGGCTCTTGGGCGCCGTAGCGACTGGGATGGCGGTCTCGGATGATCAGCTGCCTTCACTAGACAAGCGTCGCCGACCGGTGGGCGACTTAGATGGGGCGGTGGATCTGATGATCGCCTTGGTGCGACTTCGCGCTCGTGAGCACGGAGTTGCGATGCCGCTGATGGCCTCTCGAGACGACCTCGAGCGACTGGCAGCGGGGGAGAAAGAGGCAAGCCCCTTGCTTGAGGGCTGGCGCAAGAAGATGGTCGGGGATGAGCTCTTGGCGCTGCTCGAAGGCCGTTTGGAGTTGGCGCTCAAGGACGGCGTCCTGGTGGTCGAGCCGGCAAGAACGCCCACAGCGTAGACAAGCACCGACCGCGTGGTGGCTTGTTTCGGGAGGAGATGGTCATCGTGCCTATCGGATTTGGATTCAGCGCCGAGTGGATTGCGCTGATGATTGTCACAGTCGCACTCGGGCTGATTACACAGGGCTTCATCAAGT
>Ga0194063_10001545_pt1 | contig 14868 bp, 12 predicted proteins | sample SepL3720m_MetaG_FD_155459 | JGI IMG/M metagenome (GOLD analysis project Ga0194063, IMG submission 155459) | Anoxic zone freshwater microbial communities from boreal shield lake in IISD Experimental Lakes Area, Ontario, Canada - Sep2016-L373-20m | ecosystem: Environmental > Aquatic > Freshwater... | reverse complement strand
ACATAAGAGAGTATGGAAAGAGAGAAATAAAACGAAGTAAGAACAGTGAATCGAATGTAATTTGAAGAGGTGTATCTGCAACGGGCACCTGTCTCCCTGCGCTCTTGTGTGCGAGAACGAACGATTCCTTCCCGATCAACGGGGAGGGCGCTCTTCTCCTTATATATAAAGAGGGTGTCACGAGGCCAGAGAGATCCTTTATCCAGGGGGACCGTCACCAGAGATGCACGACTCGCACAGAAGACCTGCCTAGTAATAAGGAGGTCGCGAGTGTGAAACTTGTCTTGCTGCTCCCGGTAGGGAGAAACGAAAGGCAAGGCGCCGAATTGTCAAAGGGCGTGTACACAGACCACACTCTCTCCCACGCATTTCCGGAGAGAAGCAGATCTTGGAGATCCTAGGCAGGGAACCCCCTACCTGCAAGATCCCATGATGATCCATGCACTGCGATAAACGCGGCATTCCGGTGTGTGTTACAGACCGCCCAGAGAATAGTTTGGCGAAATGCATGGATTTTCATCACTGAATCGACGATTCTCCTGGGTATTACTGGAGCAAAGCACGAGAAGTGGCATAGGGGATATGTATCCATTTCTTGTTGATGAAATCGAATAGTATTGTATAGAAAAAGTGCTATGTGTGTGGATTGCTTAACATGAGGTATAGAGGCGGGAACATTCGAAGGGATAAATGAAGGTCGAGTACCGGAATAACAGGAAAGCAGATTCTGCGAGTCCCGATATTCTGATCGTCAGTGATTCAGATATTCGATTTTTATCTCATACCATTTCCATTTCAATCTGACACTCAATCAAGATGTCATGGTGAGCGTAGTCGAACCATGACATCGGCATGTCGCCCTTCGACTCCGCTCAGGGTGACATGCCTTTGTATACTTTTGAATTGGAATTGGTATCACATCTTCCGCACCTTCTGTCCCTCACCGGTGTCCTTCACTTCAAATCCTTTCTTGCTAATCTCATCGCGCAGACGATCGGACTCTGCGAAATCTTTTGAAGCGCGCGCTGCTGCCCGTGCATCCACAAGCGCTTGAATATCAGCAGGAATTGCGAATACTTCTTCTGGATCGAAGCAGCCAAAGGTGCGACGGACTTCGTCAATAAACATCAGGAGACCCTGACGATCATTCGCTGAAAAACCAGAAACATTTCGGGACCACGACATGCAATCGAAAATGACAGCGAGTGCTTCTGAAACATTGAGATCCGCGTTCATCGCATCCGCGAATTTCGCGCTCCAATTCTGTGCATCTTCCTTTGAATCCTTTCCATCATTTCCTTCCTTTCCATCCTTCTCCATCTCCCCCATCCAATCCATAATCTTTCGCCGTGCTTTCATGGTATCTTCCATCCCCTTCCAAGAGAACTTCAGATTCGTCCTGTAATGCACAGAAAGCAGGTAATAACGCAGATCCAACGGACTGAATCCCTTTTCGATAATGTCCGATATACTTAACACATTGCCAAGACTCTTACTCATCTTCTGATCGCCGATATCCACTCTCCTGCGGTGGACCCACATGCGCACAAAGGGCTTCTTGCCGCTGCTCGCCTCGCTCTGGGCTGTCTCACACTCGTGATGCGGGAAGATATTGTCCGCGCCACCTGTGTGGAGATCGATCTGCTCGCCGAGGATCGTCCTGCTCATCGCCGAACACTCGATGTGCCATCCGGGGAATCCTTCGCCCCACGGTGATGTCCATCGGAGAACATGCTGCGCATTGTGCCCCACACACTTCTTCCAGAGCGCGAAGTCTGCCGGGTGCTTCTTCTCTTCATCGACACTCACACGCGCACCGGCATTGAGCTGGTCGAGTGTATTGCCCGAGAGCTTCCCGTACTCTGTGAATGTTTGCACGTCGAAGTAGATACCGTCATCGGTTTCGTAGGCGTGACCCTTCGCCAGTAATTCCTGAATGATGACGATCATCTGGGCAACGTACTCACTCGCACGCGGGCGCGCTGTCGGCTCGAGAATGTGAAGGGAGAGTTCATCTTCCAAATACTGACGCGTGTACATCTCGGCAACGGCGAGGACGTCGGCCATCGCAACCACCGCACCTTTGCCGCGCTTTTCCTCGGCAATGCGGCGCGCCTCCTTCTCCACCTTGTCCTCTCCGGTATCGGCATCGGCAACTAAATGTCCCACGTCCGTGATGTTCTTCACGTGCTTGACGGTGTAGCCCGATACCTCCAGCCACCGGCGCAGCAGGTCGGCCATGAGGAAGGAGGAGTAATTGCCGATGTGCGGTCGACCGTACACGGTGGGTCCGCAGGTATACATGCTCACCTCCTTATTATGGGCGGGCTGGAAAACCTCCTCGCGCTTTGCGAGGGTGTTGTAGAGGCGGAGGGGTGAGACGGATGTCATAGACGAAGGATAGCGAAGAATTCCTGCATGGACGAGGCAGTTTCTGGTTGTTAGCCTGCCCAGCGTAGCTCCCGCAGGAGCGAAGTTGGGTTATTGGTTATTAGTTTTTTCTTCGATGGAGCCCTGAAGGAAGAAACTAACAACTAACAAACTAATAACTATCGAACTGATCGCTCCCGTCAATTATGCTAATCTCCACTCACCTTCCCCACCAACCCCATGGACTTCTCCACTATCAAAACCCACCTCGGCTCCGACGCTGATTCCCTCCTCAAGCACGAATGCAAAGGAATCGCGAAGAGTCGCCTCCACCTCCCGGGCCCCGACCACGTGAAGGACATGTTCGGCATCTCGGATCGGCCGAAGGAAGTGCAGAAGAATCTCCAGTCGCTCTACGATCACGGTCGTCTCGGCGGCACCGGCTACCTCAGTATCCTCCCGGTGGATCAAGGGATCGAACATTCTGCGGGCGCATCCTTCGCGAAGAATCCTGATTATTTCGATCCGGAGAACATCGTGAAATTGGCCGTGGAAGGCGGTTGCAACGCCGTGGCATCGACCTTCGGGGTGCTGGGAATGGTCGCCAAGAAATACGCGGAGAAAATTCCCTTCATCGTGAAGATCAACCACAACGAGCTCCTCACTTACCCTAATGCTTTCGACCAAGTGATGTTCGGCACGATCGAAGAAGCACACAACATGGGAGCACTCGGGGTGGGCGCGACGATCTACTTCGGCTCACCGGAATCGCGCAGGCAAATCGTGGAAATCGGGCAGGCCTTCTCGCGCGCGCATGACCTCGGGATGTTCACGGTCCTGTGGTGCTATTTGCGTAACAAAGATTTTAAACAGGCAGACAAGGACCCCACTTCGCCCTCGGGGCTTCGCGGGGTGGATTACCACGTTTCCGCTGACCTCACCGGCCAGGCCAATCACCTCGGCGTGACCCTGGAAGCCGACATTATCAAGCAGAAGCTCCCGGAGAATAACGGCGGCTATCCGGCGATGAGCCCGGAGGGCAAGTACGGCAAGAGCGATCCCCGGATGTACAAAGAGCTCTGCACCGATCACCCAATCGACCTCGCGCGCTGGCAGGTAGCCAATTGCTATATGGGCAGAGTGAGCCTCATCAACTCCGGCGGAGCTTCCGGCAAAGACGACCTCGCGCAAGCGGTGAAGACCGCGGTGATCAACAAGCGTGCAGGAGGAGCGGGATTGATTTCGGGAAGGAAGGCGTTCCAGAAGCCGAAGGTGGAAGGGATTGCCCTACTGAATGCGATTCAGGATGTGTATCTGTGCGAGGAGGTCACTGTCGCGTAGCGCAATGATCCTGAGCTTGTCGGATGGATGACGGTGGCGTGATGGATTGGCCATTGCTTATCCCAACGCAGTCTTCGATCTCAATGATCATTCATGCGCCCAAAAAAATGCCATAGTTCGACTACGCTCACTATGACATTTTTCATCTGCAAACAATCGCCATCATGGCAGTCAATCATGTCATCCTGAGCGGAGTCGAAGGACGACATGATTGTGCACCTACCCCTGCGGATACACCCGATCCACTAATTCCGGAATCAGTCTCGCGATTTGTTCCCGCGGGAAGATATTGGCAATCTCCGCATCTGCAAAACCCTGATCCTCCGATGAATGGATGGCATTGAAGATTCTTGTCCCTTGCTTGAAGCCGTACTTTCCTCTGATCGTATAATCGGGTGCCTTATCGGGATCTGTCGGACCCGCAACGTCGCGAATCGCCTGGATCATTCCTGGTTTACCTCCATAGATCATGGCCATCACCTCTGTTCGCGTCATATCCGCAACAATTTGAGAGAAGAAGTCCCTCGTGACGAGATGTGAATAGTGCCGCTCTAATTGCTGTTGAGTGAATTGGAAGACGAGACTGGCCCGTTGCCGGATTTCTATCTGCTTTTGATTCAACACACTAAATTCCAACTGTGCCATCGCTGGCGCAACGAGGCCTCTTTTCACAATATCCGGCTTGAAGAGGACGAGGGAGAATTCTTGTTGCACAGCAGTCATACAAATAAGAAAGAAACATATAATAATAAGATCACTTCTCTATTACACCATGGCATCTTCCTGAACGCTTGAAGTAGATGTATGAAGGGCCATATCAGGGCTTATTACTGAGAAAGCTTCCGAACCATTTGATTGTGGTAAATCTACTAAAGGCCTGATTTCTTGAGTAAAAGAATAAATGGCACCACCTGGTTGTGTACTATCTGCGGTCACGTCGTGTGGTACAGAAAACTGACCTAACCCAAGATCAACTAACTGACCGAATAACACTGCAATTTTTCCTACTTCTCGCTCTAGTACCTGAACAGATGTTTGTGCTCTTTGGAGCCGCTCCCCTGTAACCGATCTCCACGCGCCCCGCAGATTATATTCAAGAGCCTCTTGCAATGGCATTTCTTCTGTGGTGACCATTAGTGCTTCACGAATAGCTATCACCAATTCTCTAATCCGACCATTTTCCATTAAAGCTTCGATTGTAATCCCAAGCGCTTCAGAAGCTGAAGGTTGATTCCCTTCAGTATCCAACAAATTTAAATAATATTTGAGTCGTCCCGCATATTGTTCGATTATTTGCAGAGTCTTCAATGCCGTTGCATAACAAGGCATTACTTCCGTGTAAAATTTATGCGAAGGAGCACGCTGCTTGAGAACCTCAATAGGGGATAAGGACATAATGTAAATATAACAAATTCTACACGATTGTCAACAACTCAAATCACCCCTCACACCTTCCTATTCACCACCCACTGCTGCCCCACGGCAAAGAGGGTGGAAATGCCCCAGTACAGACACACCGCTGCTGGCATACTGATGGCGAAGAAGCCGATCATGAGCGGGAGGCCGTAGAGCATCATGCGCTGCTGCATCACCTGTGCGCTGTCCTTCTCCGGATCCTTCGACTTATCCCCATCTTTTTCCTTCTTCTTGCGCGCCGCGATGGCGAAGGAGAGCTTCATCTGGAAGAACTGCAGGACCACGAGGAGCACCGGGAAGATGTAGACATTGGGCACGAGGAGATTGAGGCCCAGGAACTGCGCATTGAAGTCCCACGGCAGGTGCAGGTAGGGCGCGTAGATGAGGTGACGGGAGAGTGCCAATGACGATCCGTCGCGGATGACGTAGAAGAGGCCGATGAGAATCGGGAGCTGAATCAATGTGGGCAGACAGGCTTGGAATGGATTGATGCCGTGCTCCTTCCACACTCGCATGGTCTCCGCCTGCATCTTCTTGGGATCATCCTTGTGACGCTTGCGGATTTCATCCAGGTGCGGCTGCGCCTTCTGCATCTTGCGCTGGCCCTCCATGGCGTGCTGCGTGGGGATGTAGAGGACGAGCTTGACGAGGATCGTGAGGACGATGATGGCGATGCCGAGATTGTGGTCCGGGAGGATCGACGCGATGAAGATCAGGAAATTGAGGAAGGGCTTGGTGATGAACGCGCGAAACGCTTTGGTGATGGATCCGGGCTCCGTGAGTGCGAAACGTGCAGAAACTTCACTCATCGTCGCACCGGTTCCGACAAACTTGGCATCGGCAGGAATCCGCGCTTCGTACATTCCAACACTGCTGATCATCGAATACTTCCACGAGCCGAGATCAATCTTCACTTCACCTTTCGCCGGAACCTGCAGGAGATCAGTACAAGGAAGGACGCCACCTGAAGCCGCAATCGGCGTGATCTTGGCTCCGGATCCTGCGCCATCGACGCGGAACAGATCCAGTGCGGGGGACGGACAACGAGCACCCAATGCTATGGGGGCGTTCACCGGATTCTTGAGAGTGAGAATGACGGAATAATCGCTCTTGTAGCTGCCCGCCGATGGCGTGAGCGTGACAAGCTGCGGCCCCACCGGTCCGTTCTGCTGCGGAAAGAACGTCTTGGAGACGAACTGCGTGAGCAGGTAGACGACGGCGAAGATCAGCGCAAACTCGACGAAGCTGTTCCTTTTTTTGGCGGGTTGACCGGGCATGATCGCAGGAAGGAAAAGAGAGAGCGGACATCAGTTTGGATCTCCGCGAAGGCACAGGTGAGACTAGAGGAACGCGGGGAGAGTAACAATTGAAACGTGGGAAAGGACGTCTCGTCCTTATACTCTGTCCTTAATGCTTCTTTACACCTTCTTCGCATGCGATTGCGCAGAACCGCCCGCTTCTCGAGCGAAACCGGAGCGAACGTCCCGAGATAGATTCCCTGTGGTGCCTTGTCTTTCTTCTCGAGCCACACCGTCCGGGGAACGCCCGTCATCCATCGCACCTGAAAGGTCTTGCCACGCCAGAGCGTGCCGAGCCGGAGGACCCGGTCATTGGTTTTGCGGCCGCGGAGGTGGTGGAGGAGCATCGAGTGAGTAGTGGGTAGTGCGTAGTGGGTAGTATGCAGGACGATTGCCCAAGGGGATAGGCCGCACTCCATGAGATGGGATTCGCCATCGTCTGAACCTTGATTAAAAGGATTACCGGATTTTCATGATGTTCTTCGATTGAGTACAATCAAGAAATCCTTACAATCCTCTGAATCAAGGTTCAGACAGGGGGTGGTTTCCTCCAATTTGCTTCCCCCTGCATACTGCATACTGCATACTACACCGCAGAAATGCCTCTCTCCCCCGCCCAAGTCCGGCACATCGCCAAGCTCGCCCGCCTCGAAATCTCCGATGCGGAGGTGGAGAAGTACAGCCGCGAGCTCTCGTCTATCCTCAGCTACATCGAAAAATTGAAGGAAGTGGATACCACAGGAGTAGAGCCGACAGCGCAAGTGACAGGACTCACCAATGCCTTCCGTGAAGATGTGATCGCACCGCAGGGACCGACCACAGCAGAACTCCTCGCAACGAGCCCCTTACCCATTGAAGAACAACAGATTGAAACTCCATCCGCTCACGGTTAGCTGTGAGCTTTGAGCTATGAGCTATGAGTATTTCTTCTCTCACCATCGGCGAGGCTCACGACAAACTTCTCAAGAAGGAAATCTCGTCGACTGAGCTCACCAAGGCATGCATTGAACAAATCGAAAAAGTGGATGGAACGATCAATGCTGTCGTGCATAGAAATTTTGAAGGAGCCCTGGAGGAAGCCCAGAGAATTGATGCAGAGCAAAACTTCGATCACCCACTTGCCGGCATCCCCTTCCTCGTCAAAGACGTCTACTGCGAGAAGGGAATCCCAACGACTGCCTGCTCCAATGTTCTGCGTTCGAAAGACTACATTCCGCCCTTCGAATCCACGACGACGAGACGACTGAAGGAGAAAAATGCTATCAGTCTTGGAAAAGCGAATACCGACGAATTCACCATGGGAAGCTCTACCGAAACATCGTGCTACGGCGTGACGAAAAACCCGTGGGACTTGAAGCGCGTCGCTGGCGGATCATCGGGCGGTCCGGCGGCGGCGACTATCGCTGACGAATGTCTCTTCGCACTCGGAACGGACACGGGAGGCTCCATCCGCCAACCGGCACACTTCTGTGGATGCGTGGGTCTGAAAGTCACGTATGGCCGTACCAGCCGCTTCGGGGTGATGAGCATGGCGAGCTCTTTGGATTCCATTGGAACTCTTGCGAAGACTGTGGAAGACGCTGCGATCATCCTCGGTACCATCGCCGGAAAAGACCCTCTGGATGGCACATCGGGGAACATGCCTGTTCTGGATTATCGGAAAACGCTGAAAAATGGTGTGAAAGGTCTCAAGATCGGACTCCCCAAGGAATACTTCATCGATGGCATGCACGCGGACGTGGAGAAGGCCGTGCGGGATGCCGCCAAGACCTTCCAGTCTCTCGGGGCTGAAATCGTGGATGTGAGTCTGCCCCTCACGCCCTATGCACTTGCGACGTACTACGTGCTCTGCCCCAGTGAAGTGAGCTCCAATATGGCGCGCTACGATGGACTCAGATTCGGGCATCTGGAGGACAAATCCGCCGATAACCTCATCGAGCTCTACATCAAAAATCGCACCGGCGGCTTCGGCCCCGAAGTGAAACGCCGCATCATGATCGGTACCTACGCGCTCTCGGCCGGCTACTTCGATGCCTATTACCGTCAGGCGCAGAAGGTACGGACCCTCGTGAAGAAAGATTTCGAAGATGCTTACAAAAACGTCGATGTGATTCTGGCCCCCGTCGCTCCCACTCCGGCGTTCATCATCGGGGCGAATAACAACGACCCTGTGCAGATGTACCTCGAGGATGTCTTCACCGTGCCGATCAACCTCGCGGGAATACCGGGGTTGGCTCTGCCCTGTGGACAATCCAAAGAAGGGCTCCCGATTGGGATGCAGATTCTTGGCCCGCAATGGGGCGAGGAGACAATCTTGAGAGCGGGGTATGCGTTTGAGCAGGCGACCGACTGGCATACGAGGAGGCCAACCCTCTAATACCATCTACTCGACCCGCGGGTACGAAACCCGCTCCCCATTTATTTATTTTTTAGAAAACCAAGGGCATGGTTCACTGACTGGAGGGCCAGATTCCTTAAATTTGGGAGCAGGATTCGTTCCTGCGGGTCTCACCACAAGCTTGGTAATAGTGACACATCGTGTCTTCCACAACCTGAAGACCAGGGAAGAATCACTGCTTACACACAAATCGTCACTTCGTCTTCTTCCTCCCCTTCTCAATATCCTTGTCATAAATTTCCGCCCTCTCCCACGCCAGCTGAAAAAGACTTCTGAGTGCCTGAGCGAGCTCTTTGCTGTACATCTTCATCCCCATCGGCTCGTGCCCGGCTGCAGAGAACATGGCGATCATCGGCCCGATGATGTTGATCTCGCAGCGACCGGGAAATTTGTCGTGGGGAACCAGGCGCGTCTGCCTGAGCTCGTGCTTGTCGCGTCCCTTGTAGGCGATGGCAGGATCGGTGTCCGGTTGGATACTCTGCACGAACATACCCTTCGCAACGCGCTTCTTGGTGTACTGCCCCCAGTCATCTCCTGCGAGGTCTGTGTGGTAGGTATTGAGCCCGAAGCAGAGCTGCTCCTTTCCGGGCTCCTGAATGGTCTCCTCGATGAGCTGCGTGATCGCCTCCAATCCCTGGAAGTACTTGATCTTGCCGCGAATTTCGAGCGTGGGCATTTTGCCTTTGGACCGCAGCTCCTTGAGCTCAGTCTTGAGCACCTCGGCCTTGCGCTTGAGCCGCTGCATTTCGAAGACGCGCTGCTCACACAGATCCACCAGCTCATCGGGGTTGATGGAATCGAAGTGCGCCACCCCGTTCTTGGAAAACTGCACCGTAAGGCCCTTCGTCTCCAGAGTCTCCAGGACCTGGTACACCGACGCACGCTTGATACCAAGACGCTTGGCGATGATGCTCGCGATAGACTCGCCGTGCGTGAGGAGATAGAGAAACACCCGAGTCTCGCTCTCGGTGAGTCCGAGGTTCTGCAGGAAGCTTTGGATCATAGTAGCTACTATATTACACTATTTCTGATATTAATCAACCATGCTCTGTATCTCTTGGTAAAGGGATGAGGAGAAGATTTCAAATCCCGAGAAACGCCCTCACTGTTGTCACATTCCTGACAGCACCGAGCCGACAGAATGTGACGTAGTGCTGGTGAAATTTTTCTGAAACACATTTTGAATGGAGGCCTTGCAGCAGCGCAGAGCGCATATCACCCATTCCTCATTTTTGGGGATATTTGCCAAGCTTCCTTTACATGCACAGGCTTTGCATTCTCATTCACTTTTCTTTCCCCTATTCCATGAAATCCCCCCAACTCTCCTCCGTAGCTGATCAACCATTGGCTCGAATCATCACCGCTGAACGTATCCCCAAACTCCATAGGCAACATGCAATGCGAGAATGGCGGAACGCTCGCCGTGAGTACCACCTGTTTGACGCTGATGATCCTCCACAACAGCAGCTGAGATTTGCACTACGCCTATCTGATGCATCTCACGGTGATGGAATCGTTCGGGTTGAGAATATGCCGACAAGCGGTGCCGGCCTGGAAGAGATGGTTGCAAGAGTAGTCGACTGCCTTGCGCTCTGCCTAAGAGGTGGAAGCAGTGGTGGGCTACAAATTCTCCGAGACGGAGATGAGGGGAATGCACCAATCAATGTCCATTTCACATTGGAAAGAAATCGGGATATGCACATTGATCGCATAGAAGGATGTGACCCGCAAGAAACGACCGATGCAATATCACGCCTTTTGGAATTGCGCGGTCAAGTCCGCAAAGAGCTGCTGAAGATACGACGAGATACCAGTTTCTTCTTCACAGGGTCTACTTCGCTTCTTGGTTAAAATCCCTGCCAATTTTACGGGTCTCATCCATTTTCAATTCTTCATCACTCCCCATTCCCCCCTCACCCTCAACCATCTCTATGAATACTGCGCGACCCAACGGCGCCCCGGAACAGACCAAAGTACTCGTCCTGAATACCGGAGGCACGCTCGGAATGATCAAAGGCCCGGATGGCGGTTATATTCCTTCTCGATCAGCAGAAGAGCTCCTCGCGGGTATCTGCAAACCGGCAAGAGTCCAGATCCAGACCATGCTGAATATGCCGAAGTTGCTCGATTCCACAAATGTAGGGATCGACGATCAGATAGAGATGGCGGAAAAAATCGCCGAGCACTACCAAGATCACGATGCGTTCGTCGTCCTTCATGGAACAGATACCCTAGCCGAAACATGCGCAGCCTTTCTGAGGATCTTCGAGAAGACTCTTCAAAAAACGATCGTCGTTGTGGGTGCCCAGATGGCGCGCGGCGAGGTCAATTCAGATGCGGAACTACAGATAGGAACTGCACTTCGGGTGGCTCGAGCTTTCCATAGAAAAAAATATGTCGGTGTCTTTACTGCGTGCATGGGAAATGTACTTGATGGTGCGCGCACCATGAAGAGGAATGAATCTGATTTCGCTGCATTTCATACTCCAGGACGGGATCCTGTAGCCAAGTGTTGGCCAAAAATGCTGTACCAAGAGCATCTCCTGCGAACAGAAAATCGTGCAATTGCGACAGAGGGTTTGCAACTGCATAAAGCATTCGACAGGAAAGTGGCGATCTTCGATGTCCATGCAAACATACCCCCATCAACCCTCCTATCGAATGTCTTTCATATCCCTCCTGGCCCGCCACAATGCTCAATGATGCAGTCCATTATTCATGAGCCCATACATCAATATCGGATTCACGGAGCCATTTTACGCGCCAAAGGATCAGGAAATATCCCGGATAAACCCTATGACAAGAATGCTTCACCAGATTCCTGGGATAGCTTGTCTTGGATGGAAGCCGTCAACTTGGCTTCCAATTATGCCAGCGTGAGAGTCGTCGGTATTTCGCCTTTTGATGACGGAAGAATAAATACACGATACGGTCTTGGAAAACAGGCGCAAAAGGCTGGCATGATGAGCGGCGGCAGCCTCACGGCACCCATGGCATTTATTTCATTGGCAAAAGCCATTGCCGTCTATGGAGCGCAGCGAGGAAGAGCGGATATTGTACAACAGTTCCTTCTGATGAATAGTTTAGGAGAAATGCTCCCCGGCGTTCAGGACGATGATGAGGATGAATAAAATCTCTGCCCATTTGATTTGCAGTTATCTACCTCCCCTCCTATGCCCACTTCCCACTCCTCCCCACACTCCCAGCTCCTCTCCAGGGAAAATATGGAAGAGCTGCATACGATCCTCCGCGCGGAAGTGCGTGCGTACGTCGATCGACGGGTGATGGAAGAGCAAGCCGCCATCGCCCCAACCGTCTGTGCTGCATTTGCCGCATTCGTGGAAAGGCATCCAGAAATCAGTATCCCGACGTATGCCGACGTCCTGTACCGACTGACGCTCGGCAGCATTTACAACTGCTTCCAGTTCATCCGCAAATCCGTCCGTGATCCGGTGAATACGGCACTCGCCACCAAGCTCACCACAGAAATCGCGCTGCAGCTTCCACTGGATTCCCTGAACCAGTGACCGCTCTGATCACACATAATCACCCTTCATTTCTTGACTCTATTCTGGTATAATATCAAGATTTATCACTTTTCATATCCTTCACTATGAACGCACAAACCCCCGCCACCCCACACTCCGAATCCGCCAAAGATCACATCCTCCCGGAGGTGATCAACTCCTCGCAGGTATTCACGTTCTCCGTGAACCCCCATCGCGAAGGCCGGGTCCTCATCCTGGCCCTGGGCGGCGCCGGAGTACCCCGGACGCATACGGATATGAACCAGAACCTGCGCGAAGGGCTGGATCTGGTCCCGTACCTCAGCGACAGCGCCGGGAAGATCGACTACCTGGCACTCGTCATCAAAGATAGCGCAGACCTGACGGCGACGGATGTGGCGAGCATCGCCAAGACCATCTACCACTTCCAGAACCAGTACGACGGATTCGTGGTGATCGCGGGGACGGACACGATGCCCTTTACCGCTTCTGCTACGGCCTTTGCGCTCCGCGGAATGGGCACTCCCATCCTCTTCATCGGTGCCACGCTCAAGGTGAGCGAGTGGGATACGGACTTCCGCCTGAACCTCCCCAATGCCATCAAGGTTGCGACGATGGGAGCAACGGACGTGAACGCCCCCAGCTTCGGCGAAGTCGGCATTCTCTTCGACGACACGCTCTCCAGGGCTACCGCAACCATCAATAGAGGACTTCGGTCCAATAACCCGATGATCACGCCCCGCGTCCCCAAGCTCGGCGACGTGGGCTGGACCATCAAGCTCGAGACCATCGCCAAGCCCCGCCGCCCGTCGCAGCTCAACTACTCGTACAACACGAACTCCGATGTGGCGTACTTCGACCTCGTCTCCGAAACGCACTTGAGCAGCTTCGCTCAGATCGTGGAAGACAAGACCATCCGCGGCATCGTCATCGGTGCCTTCGGCGCGGGCAATGTCCCCACGAAAATGATCCCGCTCATCTACAAGGCCGTCTACGAGAAGGGCAAAGCAGTGGCCGTCATCACCAATAACAAGAAGGGAAGCTCCGACATGGGCCTGTACGACGTCGGCGCTGTGGGCGTGAAGGCCGGAGCCATTTCCATGGGACCCATGACCAAGCCTGCCGCCATCGAGAAGATGCGCTACGCCCTCAACAACGCCAAGGGCGAAGGGAAGATGGACTTCCTGAAGGACGTCGCACGCATCCTCCTCACAGCCGTCGCCGAGGAAGTGCCGGAGAATTTCTCCCGCCACGCCGTCAATCTCATGCGTGAACGCTTCAGCTCCAAGCCAGCCCCACTCGAAAGCTTCTACAAAGCACCTAAGCCCATCAACAATCAGTACGATCTAAAAACGTACTGCACGTCCAAGACCACCAAAAAGAAGGTCCTCGTCATCAGTATGGGCGGCACGTTCTACATGGAAGTGAACCAGGCGGGATCATTGACCCCCACACAGCGCCCGCTCGGCGATCTCTTTGACATCAAATTCAAGGGATTGGAGAGATTGGTGTCGCTGGATTACATCGAGCTCATGAACCTGGACAGTACCGACGTGGAGCATCGCCATCGTGCGGAGCTGGCCCGTACGATCACCCGCCACATCAAGGACTACGACGGCATCGTCGTGCTCCATGGGACGGACACCATGGCCTACACTGCCTCGGCCCTCTCCTACATGCTCGTGGGGATCGACAAGGACGTCATCTTCACCGGAGCGCAGAAGCCGGGGTACGGCTCATCGGATTTCGACCGCAACTTCATCAAGGCAGTGAAGGCCGTCATCACCAGATTGGAACAGCCGGAGAAAAACCGCATCCAGCCGGGCATCAAGGTGGCCTTCGGCGACAAGCTCATGATCGGCACCACCGTCATCAAGGAAGACGAGCACGGCATCAACGCCTTCGCGCCGGTGGAGAAGCACCCGCTCGCCGGGAAACTCAATTACCACATCGATCTCTTCGATGTGACGGGCCACGTGAAGCGCAGGCCCTTCTCGCTCTTCACCAACTTCGACCCGGGGGTGGCGTACTTCGAGTGTATCAACGCCATCGATATCAAGCAGTTTGAAAATCTCATCGAGAATCCCGAGGTCTCGGGCGTGCTCATCGGCGGCTTCGATGCCGGCAATATGCCGATGCAGATGAAGTACTACATCGCCACCGCCGTGAATTCCTACCTCAAGCCCATCGCCTTCATCTCGCACAACGACAACGGTGTCATCGAGATGTCTGCGGAAGGGCGCAGCGGAGAATTCATCAAGGCCGGCGGCATCGCGCTCGGGGACATGATCAAGGAAAGTGCATTCCAGAAGCTGAGCTACGCCATGGGCATCGGCAAGATGCAGAAGGGACTGAGTGGCCGCGACCTCATCGAATTCGTCCGAAAGATGATGCACACCAACCTGGCAGCGGAAATCTCGGACCGCTTCTGCGCCGCTGGAGATACCCTCTACCGCGGCATCCTCTCTAATCGCACCTTCACCGATAGCGACATCCAGAAAGCGATGGATGCCTGCAAGGAAGAGGTGAAGGGGTGGGA
>Ga0194063_10001544_pt1 | contig 14869 bp, 12 predicted proteins | sample SepL3720m_MetaG_FD_155459 | JGI IMG/M metagenome (GOLD analysis project Ga0194063, IMG submission 155459) | Anoxic zone freshwater microbial communities from boreal shield lake in IISD Experimental Lakes Area, Ontario, Canada - Sep2016-L373-20m | ecosystem: Environmental > Aquatic > Freshwater... | reverse complement strand
GTATTGTATTGTGCAGTAGTAATGCCTATTGCGTGTAATTTATTTTCGATATCCAAGGTGGTACCGAAGGCAGGGATAATAACAATGTCCTCTTTGGTTAATTCCTCAAATGGCAAAACCTGATTTCCATAAGTGTCTTGTAAAAAACGAACTCCTCTAGATTGTAAATCGGCATTTACCTGTGGGTTATGAATCATCTCACTCAATAAAAAAATGCGTTTGTCAGGATGTGCTTCAATTGTTTTGAATGCAATTTCAATGGCATTTTCAACACCATAGCAGAAACCAAAATGACGGGCAAGGTGCATTCGTACAGGCCCAAAATCCAATAAGGTAGGACTGAAATCCTTTTTCATTTTATCGGCTTGTTTTCTGCTGTTTTTGATAGCAGAAATTAGCGGACTTCTATAAATTATGGGAACCTCAAATTTTTTCATTAGTCGCAAAGGTAAAGCGCAAAACTGACTGGGCAATAAATTAGCTGTATTCTCATAAAGTAGGCAGGGCATTTCTGTATTCGCCAATCCATTTTTCAGACCGACTTAAATCTGCAATTTTTTGTGGTATCCTATTCCGTAACTACATTTGAGCCATAATAAAACAATAACATGAAAAGTATAGCAGCTATGATGATGGCAGTAATCTGTTTGCTGGCATGTAATAATAAATTAACTATTCAAAATAAAAATAAGGCTGTTATGAACTTTAAGAAGGCAGAATGGATAAATACCACCAATGTATACGAAGTGAATTTAAGGCAATATACCAAGGAAGGCACATTCAATGCCTTTGCAAAATCATTGCCACGGTTAAAAGCAATGGGGGTTGAAACTATTTGGTTTATGCCTATAACGCCCATTGCCCAAAAAAATAAGAAAGGTAGTTTGGGAAGCTATTATGCCTGTAGTGATTATACCAGTATCAATCCTGAATTTGGCAACTTAGCGGATTTTAAGTCTCTGGTAAAAGAAGCTCATGCAATGGGGATGAAGGTTATCATTGACTGGGTAGCCAATCATACTGGATGGGATCATGTATGGACAAAAACGCATCCGGAGTATTTTGAGAAAGATACGGTTACAAATGATTTTAAGATTGCCAGTGGCATGGATGATATCATCGAACTTGATTATACTAATCCAGATTTGCGAAAAGCCATGATTGATGCCATGGAATATTGGGTAAGGGAATGTGATATTGATGGTTATCGTTGTGATTTGGCTTTTTGGGTTGAACTAGATTTTTGGCTAGAAGCAAGAGCCGCTGTTGAAAAAGTAAAAACAATATTTTGGTTAGCAGAAAATGACGGGATAGACAATCCTCAGTATTATCAAGCATTCGATGCATGCTATACTTGGAAGTGGATGCATGAAACAGAAGCGTTTTATAAAAAGCATAAAGACCTTTCAAAACTAGATAGCTTACTTCATCAATATGATACGGTTGCTAGTAAATCGGATGCAATGAAGCTTTGGTTTACTACCAATCATGATGAAAATAGTTGGAATGGTACAGAATATGAAAAATATGGGCTTGCCGCAAAAGCCTTGGCAGTATTTAGTTTTACTTGGGATGGTATTCCATTAATTTATACGGGGCAAGAATTGCCGAATAATAAAAGACTCCAATTTTTCGAAAAAGACACCATTGAATGGAATGGGCAATTTGCCTTGAATGACTTTTATCGAACATTGACTGCACTTCGTAAAAGGAATCCCGCCTTAAGAGCAGGTGATGAAAAAGTGACAACCATTAAATTACAATTGGCTGCCGGTTCAAATGTGTTGGCATATCTTAGAAAAAATGGCAAACACGAAGTAGCTGTTATACTTAATTTAAGTGCGGATAATTTGAATATTGCTGTAGAGGGTAATGAGTGGTTAAAAGGTAGTTTTAAAAATGTATTTGATGGGCAAATAGTAGATTTTAATACTGCGCATAGCTTGGCCTTGCAGCCCTGGGGTTATTTGGTATTGGAGAAGTAGTAGTACTTAAGTCAATTCGTGAACTCGTACATTTAATTTAGTATATACATTACCGTTATAAAAAAAGGGCAGCCATCGCTGCCCCTTTTTATTATTGCAAATGCATTTATTCATTATCAAGATTGATGGGGTATTCATAGATACCTTCATAGCCAGGATAAAATCCACTAATGGTAATGTCTTTGTTAGTACCTATAGCTTGTTTTAATTCTTCTACCGATTTAACGTCTTTATCATTTACTTTCAAAATAACAAATCCATCTTTCATGCGGGTTTGATCATTTAATGCACCCGCATTAATTTTCTTAACAATAACACCGCCTGTAATGCCATAATCTTTGGCTTTTTTACTATCCAGATTGGCTAAATCGGCCCCCAGATTTTGAATTAAGCCATTGTCTTTTACCAAATCAAAATTACCCGCTTTGTTTTTTAGTGTTGCCGTGGTACTGTATTCTTTTCCATTGCGAGAATACACAAGGGTTACTTTATCACCTGGTTTTAGTTTGGTTACGTTTTCCTGCAACTCACTGGGCAAGGTGATTTCGAGTCCATTTATTTTTTTGACAATATCGCCTCTTTTCAAACCCGATTCCGAAGCAGCACTACCAGAAAGTACTTCTGTTATAACCAGCCCTTCTCCATTAATTGATAACCCAATTCTTTTAGCTTCTTCTTCGGGAATATCGCCAGAATTAGCAGTGGTAACTCCCAAATAGCCTCTTTGCACATTGCCATATTTAATTAAATCATCTACTACTTTTTTTACAATATTTACAGGAATGGCATAGGAATAACCACTGTAATAACCAGTGGGAGAGGCAATGGCTGAATTAATGCCAATGAGTTTGGCGTCTGTGTTGATTAAGGCACCGCCACTATTTCCCATATTTACCGCAGCATCTGTTTGAATAAATGATTCAACCCCTGTGCCTGCTTTTCCGCTGGCATCTTTATTCAATCCTAGGCTGCGTGCTTTAGCACTTACAATTCCAGCAGTAACGGTGGTTTCTAAATTTAAAGGGTAACCAATGGCCAAAACCCATTGCCCAATTTTTAAATCATCTGAATTGCCATATAATAAGAAAGGTAGCCCGGCGGCTTCAATTTTTATAACAGCTAGGTCATAGCTTGGATCAGTACCTATCAGTTTAGCCTTATATGTTTTTTTATTACTTAAAGTAACAGTTAATTCATCGGCATTGGCTACCACATGGTTGTTGGTAACAATATAGCCATCTTCGCTTATGATTACACCACTACCACTGGCTCTTTGCTCTGGTACAATCCTGTTCTGTTGCCCAAAAAGTTGATCCCATGCATCGTCGTTGAAAAAATCGCTGAAAGGGTTGCGAGGCATTTGTTTTTTAGGCAGGTTATTGTTAATCTGCTTGGCATTGGTTTTGGTTTTAATATGCACTACTGCAGGTGTGCCGATAGCTGCAGGAGCGGTAAAATCTACAGCCGATCCAGGTGTAGGGCTGCCATCAGAAAATCCGGCAAATTTGTAATTAGAAGGTACAACGCCCGCTTCTTGCCCCGCATAGGTGTTCATTTTTTTGAGCATTTTTCCATAGCCCCACATAACAACAAAGGCGGTAACAGCACTGATGGCTACTGTGGCCAAAATTTGTTTCATTTTCATCTTTAACGTTTTTTATTTTCTTATTTCAATTACCAGTTTTATTTTCAAATTGTATGCCTGACATCGCAAAATAACGAAGCTCTGACAAATTGATATGCAGCGACTGACATCTTTAACAGTTAATTAAGAAGCGCTTCGTAGATGCATTAAATTATTACAGTTCTATTACAAATTAACCATTATAAAACTAATAAAAATTGCATCGTATCAATTCCATCGGCATAATCAAATATGCCGGGGGTTTGTGCAGTTCCAAAGGGCAGATGATTTTTACCAACAATACATTGAATATCGGGATGTTTTGTCAATTGATCTATTGAGCCAGCATCGGGATCGATGAATGCATAATGTAATTGACTGATGGGCGAAAAAAGGCTTTCGTTTTCCATTAGTAAAGTGCAGTCATTGGTCATATAATACAGATTATTCAATAACGCAAGCGAAAGTTGATAATCGTAGTTGTTTCTAAATTTATTATGGTCTTTAAAATAATTATAGCCATCAAAAGCTCTAATTAGCGGCACAAAGTCATAGTCTTTTGGTACATATATTTTGGTTACATTTCGGCAGCCAAGTCCAAAAAAAAGATGTACATCATCCGACAGTTTTTCTAAATCGCTCACCGATTCACTGCCATCCAAAATGGCAATGGAAGTTCGGTTACGCCGAATGATGTGGGGGTATTTTCCAAAGTATTTTTCAAAATAAAGCGCTGAATTGTTGTTGCCAGTTGCAATATAGGCATCGCAAGCCTTTAGCATGTCGGCGAATTGTACCAGTTGCTGAACGGCAGGGTCCCAACTTGTCATTTTTTCGACAAAATGCTTCAACAACACGTCATCCTTTGATGATAGCTTAATTTTGGCCGTATGCCCGCTCATAAATACTGCTAGAAAATCGTGGAAACCCACCAGTGGAATATTGCCTGCCATAATGATACCTATGTTTTTCCCGCCAATATTATCGTCTAAATGATAGTGATCAGCCCATTCTTTTAGGGTGGAAGGGGATAAAAACGACTGGCATAGCTGATTTACCGCTGTTTCAATAAATGGTTGTGTAAACCACCCATTTTGTCTTTCTGCTTGCTCTTTCACCAATTGCCATTCAGGGCCATTTAGCTGTAGGTAATCGCTGAGTTGCAATAAAAGTGCAATCCGTTTTTGTAAATTCATTTGATAGTTTGTAATTTTGATAAGCAAAAGTATTAAAAGTAAACCCGATTCCCTTGGGTTGAATCAAACAACTAAAATCTATATTAGCTATGGCTATCAAAATCACAGACGAATGTATTAACTGCGGTGCATGCGAACCCGAATGTCCTAATAACGCCATTTACGAAGGCGGTGTTGAGTGGGCTGTTTCTGATGGTACAACTGTAAAAGGCATGTTTAAATTAATGGATGGATCCGAAGTGGATGCTGATCAACGCAATGCTCCATTAAATTCTGATGTCTATTATATCACTCCTAATAAATGTACTGAGTGTCAGGGTTTTCATGAAGAACCTCAGTGTGCAGCTGTTTGCCCAGTTGACTGTTGTGTAGCAGATGAGGCTTATGTAGAAGCAGTAGATGAACTGATGGCAAAGAAAGAAAGAATGCATATTTGATTGTTATTAGGGGTACTAGTTTATTTGAATGTAATAATCAGTCAGCTGTTGATTTGAATTAACAGCAGCTTTAAAATTTCTATAAAGTCGAAAGACTTACTTAAAGGCAGGTGATATTTCCTGCTCGGGGCGGGGGTATTGTTTAATACTTTCGCCCTATTCTTTTGTATATATTTGTTACTATAATTAATGGAAAGGATGAGATATAGTCTTTTAGTCATGATTGTTTTATTTTTTAGTGCCTGCCAGTATTTTGGAAAGGACAAAAAGCCAGCATTAAATCTGGAAACAGAGAGAATGAATATGATGGATTCGGACCGTGCTTTCTCAAAACTGAGCGGCGAAGTAGGAATGAAAAGGGCCTTTTTGGAATTTATTGATAGCAATGGCGTTTTATTGCGACCCAATCAATTGCCCCTCGTGAGTGGAGATGCGGTTGATTTTCTAACCCAGTTGAATGACAGCGATTTTGTCCTTACCTGGAATCCTAAAAATGGACGGATTGCTCAATCGGCTGATTTGGGCTATACCTACGGCATATATACTTTGAAGACTGCAAAAAGCGACACAACGCTTTATGGAACCTATGTAAGCATTTGGAAGAAACAATTAGACGGGTCATGGAAATTTGTGTTGGATAGTGGCAATGATGGTATTGGACTTGAACCATCCGAGACGGAATAAATTCAATATTGTTCTATCTGCAATAAGCATCGATTCCTGCTCATTTGTTAAACTTCTCAAATTATTGAAACGGTATTCCGTAAAGGCTAAAGTATTTTTTGTTTCTTTGTTATCAAATTTCCTTCTACTACAATGAAAAAGAAGATTGCATTGGTTACTGGCGGTTATTCTGGAGAAGCAGTCATCTCTTACAAGTCTGCCACTACTATCCAACAAAATATTGATCCAACGCGCTGGGAATGTTATAAAATAGACATTCATCCTTCTGGCTGGTTTTATACGAATGGGGAGGAAAGAATTGAAGTTGATAAGAATGATTTTTCAATTCTTGTTGATGGGAAAAAAATAAATTTTGATGCGGTGTTGATTGGTTTGCATGGCACCCCCGGTGAGGACGGAAAGCTGCAAGGCTATTTCGATTGCTTGAAACTACCCTATACCGGTTGTGACGCTGCCTCTTCGGCACTTACATTCAATAAAAGATACACCGTTGCAGTGGCTTCCTTTGCAGGTATTACAGTTGCTCGCTCTTTGCATTTGTTCAAAGATATTCCTCTTACTACAGCACAAATATTAAAGGAGCTAAAATTACCCGTATTTGTTAAACCCAATAATGGAGGGAGTAGCATTGGTATGTCTAAAGTAAATATAGAAGAGGACCTATCCATTGCATTGACTAAGGCTTTTAAAGAAGATGACCAGGTATTGGTAGAAGAATATATTAAGGGAAGAGAGTTTACAATCGGAGTCTTTAAATCCAAGGGAGCAATCATTGCATTGCCCATCACGGAAATCATTCCGAAAAAAGAATATTTCGATTTTGAAGCAAAATACGAAGGCGCTAGTGATGAAATTACACCTGCTGTGGTAGAGGAAAGCATTGCAGAAAAAATTAGACAGGAAGCAAGCAAAGCATACGCAATTTTTAATTGCAAGGGGATTGTTCGAATTGATTTTATTTACAACGAACAAGACGGGAAACCCTATTTGCTTGAAATCAATACGGTTCCAGGGCAAACATCCGCCAGTTTAGTACCCCAACAGGTATTGGCAATGGGCTTAACTTTACAAGAATTCTATACTATGATGATTGAAGAATGTTTTATATAGAAGCGTACATCATTTAAGTTGATTCATGGGTAAACTCAAAATATTATATGTTTAAATTCATCACCAATCGTCCGCTTTGGGTTAATTTCTTAGCAGTGATTGTATTGGTTTTTTTGATGCTGTTTCTCTTTCTGCAATTGCTAAGTTGGATCACCAATCACGGCGAATACCTTACGGTGCCATCTGTTATAGGCAAAAAAACTACCGATGCAGTAAAGGATTTGGAGAAACAAGGATTTGATGTTCAAATTACCGATTCGGTGTATACAGATTCGGCTGCCAAGGGAATTGTATTGAAGCAATTGCCTGACCCCAATGCAACGGTGAAGGTTAACCGAACTATTTTTTTAACGGTGAATAGAGTGATTCCTCCCATGATTGATATGCCCAAATTGGAAGGACTTAGTTTACGTTTTGCATTGGATGTATTGGAAAGAAACCACCTCGTTTTGCAGGATACTGTTTACGAACCCAATTTTATGGTGGGGGCTGTTATTGAGCAACATTATAAAGGGGCCAGGATTTCGGAAAAAACAAAATTGCCTTGGGGGAGTAGAATCACTTTAATAGTGGGAGGAGCGCTGGAAGAAAAACCTATTTTGGTGCCTGATGTAACAGGAATGACTTTTGCAGAAGCAAAAAATTTATTAGAGGAAAGTGGTATATTTTTAGGGTTGCCTGTTTGTGAGGGCGTGATTACTGATACCGCCAGTGCCTATGTATGGAAGCAAAATCCTCCTAGATATAACGAAGAAAGAGCACCTATTTATATTAAGTCGGGTCAGGTAATGGATTTGTTTATTTCAGCTACTAGGAAAGCAGTACCAGACTCAGTTGGCACAAAATCTTCAAACAATAAAAGTGATTAATGAATGAATACGATTGATGCAAATACTTTAAAAGCAAGGCTTGATAGCGGCGAAAAAATTAATTTGATTGACGTGCGCGAGCCGCATGAAAATGCAGCGTTTAATATTGGCGGACTACTATTGCCTTTGGGAAAAATTCAAACAATGCAAATTGACGACATAGAGGAATTAAAAAGAGAGGAAGTAATTTGTTATTGTAGAAGTGGCCAAAGAAGTATGATGGCTGCTATGATGCTGGAAAGTTTTGGATTTACTAATGTTTGTAATCTACAGGGGGGAATGCTTGGCTGGCAGGATACATTCAGTAGTTGATTTTTTGAAAATAGTAAAGGAGTAACTAATTGGTTACTCCTTTTTTTATGTGTTGTATTTTATAATTTCACATTAATGGCTGCCATAAAATGACGTCCAGCCATTGGGAAAAAATAATTTTCTGTGGTCAATTGTTGATTGTATATATAGCTAAAGCTATAGCCATTGGGTTCGTATTTTCGATTGAAAATATTGTTTACCTGCAAAATGAATTGTGTGTTATTGAATATTTTTTTATCAATCGAATAGGATAGACGCAGGTCCTGCGTATAAAATGCTTGCAAGCTCCTAGATGCTTGTGCTGTATTATCGAGGTATTGTCTTCCAACATATTTGCCAATTAAACTTAGTTCTCCATTTGTCAGCGGAATGAAATTGATACTGCCACTAGCAATGATCGATGGAGAAAAGGCAATGTGCGTACTTGCATAATATTTTTGTTGTTGCCCACCATTGTCATAGTCATCTAGGTATTCGGTAAACTGGTTGATTTTATTGCTACTGAGACTGGCATTGGCTGCTACATTGAACCATTTAATGGGTTTCCAGCGATTTTGAAATTCAATACCAATTCGATAGCTATTCGGAATATTGGTTCTTGTATACGCACCTACATCATTGATTCTGCCTGTTAAAATCAATTGATCCTTGTATTTCATGTAATAAAAATTCAAGTTTGCTGTATAGGGTTTGTTTTTTAATTCAATGCCTACTTCAATATCATTTAATATTTCTGCTTTCGGTTGCTCGTTGGGGTTAGCTTCAAAATCATCTCTATTGGGCTCGTGTGCAGCCAGTGCATAAGAAGCATAAGCCATCCAGTTTTTATGCGTATAAGTGATGCCTATTTTAGGATTCATGAATCCATATTTTTTACCTGTTTGTATTGTTGGGTTGTCTCTAAAACCATTCAAATGATAGTCTACTGCCCTAAATTGCAAATCTACAAAGCTGAGCCAATGGGCATTCCATTCCTGTGTCCATTTGGTATAAAGGGAGAAATCCTTTTTAGTGGCATTTAGGTCATACCAGCGATGATTGGTTGGAATGGCAGCGGATACCTGCGCCCAATGTACAATGCCAAAATGATTGCCATCATATTGATTCCAGCCTCCTCCAATGATGAATTGGTTATTGTTTTTTTGGTGCTGGAAAGAAAAAACAGTGCCATAAAAGCTATTGTCAAGACACAGCCTTCTTACTAAATCGGTATGAGTGATAATTTGGTTGCCATCCCAAAACTCAGGTAATTGATAAGCAGGGAGAGATTGGTTGGCTTTGTATTGTTCATAATAACCATTGCCTTTAGTTAAAAATCCAGCAATATTCAATTTCCACCAGCTGTTAAATTGGTGATTTAAAAAAAGCTGATAATGTGTTTGTAGATATTGATCATTTTCATTTTCATAGGGCTTATTCGGCTGTTCCATACCCGCTGGGTTATAAGTTCTATTGCTTTGCAGTAAGTTTTCCGGTACACCATACCAGGCTTGATATGTTTTTTCTTTTCCGCTGAATATATTTAATCGTATAGAGTTTTTGTTGCTGATATAGGCCGCACTGGCATAAAATGATTTTAAATCGGCACTAGCGCGATCAATATAGCCATCTGAACTTATTTTGCTTAGTCTGGCATCTAATGTAAAATGACCGCCCAATAAACCTGAGCCAAATAAGAAATTGTTTTTCACTGTTCCAAAAGAACCAATGCTATTATTGATAGCTGCGTAAAAATTCTTTTTTATTTCATTGCTGGAAAAATTAATCGTGCCCCCAAAAGACCCTGCGCCATTGGTGCTGGTGCCGATGCCTCTTTGAATTTGAATGCTACCAATAGAACTGGCAAAATCTGGCAAGTCAACAAAAAAAGTACCTTGGCTCTCTGCATCATTATATGGAATGCCATTGAGGGTAACATTAATTCTGGAAGCATCTGTACCACGTATGCGAATGCCTGTATATCCTATACCCGTGCCAGCATCTGAATTCACTATTACAGAGGGGCTTTGATTTAATAAAAAAGGGAGGTCCTGGCCTAAGTTGTTTTTTTCAATCTCTTTTTTGCCAATATTTGTTTTGGCGAATGGGGCATTTTCCGCTGCTCTAACCGCATTCATTTCCACAGGTTGAAGCAGGGTAGTGTCATTGAATTTATTTCCGGCTTGTGCCATCATTTCAGCAGATACTAGCATACATGCTATTACATACAATAGTTTCATTTCAATAAATTTTAGCTGAAAATCCGGATAGAGCCGGTAAAATACAATCTCCCTTCGCAGGCATTATCCTGAGCAGGTTATACGGGTTTGATCTCAGTCCTCTGAAAGATGCATACATGCAAGCTTTCAAGAACACCCCGGAAATTCAGATATGAATAAGAGCCTTCTACTGCAAATATACATTGAATTGCATTAGCTGAATTAATTTAATACCTCCATTTAGAGCTTGTATTCCCTCGCAATTAAATTTATGTATATCGATTTGTAACTTTTTACTACTGGCCAGCGTATCAATGATAAGTATAGCCATGATTAAGTAGGTATTGTTAATTCTTAAATATTCAAAAATGAGACCTGTCTTTATTTTTATCTTCTTTGCTTTAATCAGTTTTCCTGCATTTTCACAAAAGGACATTATCAACGATCCGGATGTAGAACGAAGGCCATTGAGTGAATCTTTTACTAGTATAAAAATTTCTGATGGCATTGATTTGTTTTTATCGCAATCTGATAAAGAGCAAGTGGCCATTAGTGCCGGGGATGCTCACACAAAAGAAGCCATTAAAACAGTCATTGAAAAGGGTGTTTTACATATTTATTATGAGGGTGACAAGGGTTGGGCGGGCAATTGGAAAAATAGAAAGCTAAGGGCCTATGTATCTTTTAGAACCTTGGAAAGATTACAAGCCTCGGGTGCTGCGGACATACAAGTATCTGGAACCATATCAGGTAATAATTTGCTAATGGCGCTTTCAGGTTCCAGCGATTTCAAAGGGGCTGTTAGTGTAAGTAACTTAAGTATTGAATTGAGCGGTGCCAGCGATGTACTTATTGCAGGAAAAGCTACCATTGTCTCCATTGTTAGCAGTGGCGCTAGCGATGTTAAAGGCTATGATTTAGTAACTGATATTTGTACAGCCAATGCCTCTGGTGCTTCTGATATAAATATAACTGTTAATAAAGAAATGACTGCCAATGCCAGTGGGGCAAGCGATATTTTTTATAAAGGAACGGCTGTGTTAAAAGCAAGTCATACAGGAGGCGCCAGTACTATTGCTAAAAAGAGCTAGTATATTTAATTTATTAATTGCGGAAGGGCAGCTTATTGTTCTTCCGTTTTTATTTGCCAAATGCCCATAGTAAAAAACTAGGCAGTGCCTGGCTCCAACTGTTATAATCATGTTTGCCTAAAGTAGATGCTGTGAATCTAATATCATCTGGGCTACAAACATTTTTGTTTTTAATGATGTCAATGAGGTCCTTGGTATCGTCCACTACGTCAATTATTCCATCTTTGTCGCGATCGCCTTCTTCTTCTTTTTCGCCTGCATAAAACCAATATTGAAGCTTTGGCTTTTTTCTGCTGCTTTTAATAGTTGAAAGCATAATGCGATTATTATCATCTGAATAATCAGGCGACAGTGCATCTTTATCTCGCCACCAAAAAGATCCCGAGAATACGCCTACTTTATCAATTTTGTCAGCATGGTTCCAAGCAATATCAAATGCAGATAAGCCGCCTAGTGAGCAGCCCGCAATTGCAATAGAATTGAATTTTCTTACACCCGCCTTTTTTTTAGCGAATGCATATAGTTCATCATCAATAAAGGCAGCATATTTATCCGCTTTATCACCATTCTTATTGTAATCAGGAAAGCCAGCCACGCCATATTCTTTCATCCGGTCTCCTGCCTGAATGGCTACCACTAGCAATGGCTGAATGAGCCCTAAGGAATATAAGCTGTCCATTGTCTCCCGAATGCGAAATGCTTGCCATTCTTGTCCATCATTGAGTAATAAGAGGTTGAGTTGCGCTTTATCAGTTGGAATGGGAGTGTTTAATATGTTCAGCTTTACATGCCTTTGCAAGTGACGGCTATAGAGGTCGTCTTCTTGTTGTTTTATTTGCTGCTTGCAGCTACTACAAAAGCAACTGTATAGTAATATGAGTAACAGTATTGATTTGACTTGCATAAAAAATATTGAATAACAAATGTATATTATTTGGCAGCAAAGCTTCAAACCTTTACCTTTGCACCGCGAAGTAGAGCAGCGGTAGCTCGTCGGGCTCATAACCCGAAGGTCGGAAGTTCGATCCTTCCCTTCGCAACTAAATAAGGGGCTCCTTAAAAGAGCCTTTTTTTATTCGTTGCAAGCAAAGATCAAGCAACAGAATGCTGATTACCTCCTCATTTCTAGTGGCCTGATCTATTTATGTATTTAAATAGGTATTCAGATGAAATCAGGATTTGTAAATATTTTCGGCAAGCCCAATGCAGGCAAAAGTACCCTTCTCAATGCTTTAATGGGCGAAAAAATGGCGATTGTGTCACCTAAAGTGCAAACAACCCGTCATCGTATCAAAGCCATTCTATCCGGCAAAGACTATCAGATTATTTTTTCCGATACACCTGGTATCATTGAACCTAAATATAAGTTGCATGAAAAAATGATGCAAGCAGTGAAGGGCAGTTTGGAAGATGCGGATATCGCTTTGTTGATGTTGGATATGAATGAAGATTTTGAAGAAAGCAATCGCTTGTTTACTGCCATGCATTTAAAAGTACCTGCCATTGTTGTATTGAATAAGGCTGATAAGGCCAATGAGGAACAACATCAAAAAGCCACCGAATTTTTTCGCAAGCAACCTTATTGTAAAAAGTTGGTAGTGTTGTCGGCGTTAAAAAATAAAGGCATTGATTACCTATTAGAAAAAATTGTCTCCATGCTTCCTGAGGGGGCCCCTTTTTATGAAGGAGATGACCTCAGTGATTTGCCGACCAAGTTTTTTGTGGGTGAAATGATTCGTGAAAAAATATATCAACTTTTTGGCGACGAAATTCCTTATCATACCACTGTACTGGTGCAAGAATTTAAAGAGAAAACAACCTTGATTAAAATTGGCGCTGATATTATTGTACAGCGCGATACACAAAAAGGTATTATTTTGGGAGAAGGCGGAAAGATGATTAAAAAAATAGGCACAGAAGCAAGAAAAGATATCGAAGCATTTTTGGGATCAAAAGTATTTTTAGAATTATTTGTAAAAGTGCGACCCAAGTGGCGCGACAACGAGATGCAGTTGAAAGAATATGGATATTAATTATAACAAAGCAGCAGTTGGTTTTTATTAAAATGAAATCAACACTAAAAAAATAACATCGTAAATCATACAGATATGAGTTTTACAGTAGCTATAACAGGAAGGCCCAATGTTGGCAAAAGCACTTTTTTTAATCGATTGCTAGAGCAACGCAAAGCCATTGTTGATGATGTAAGTGGCGTTACGCGCGACCGTCAATATGGGGTTGCAGAGTGGGCAGGAAAATCATTCAACGTAATTGATACCGGTGGTTTTGTTGCTGGTAGCGATGATGTTTTTGAAAGAGAAATTCGCAAACAAGTACATATTGCTGTAGAAGAAGCCAATGCAATCATATTTATGTGCGATGCAACTACTGGCGTAACAGAGCTAGACAACTTGATGGCGGATGTTTTGAGAAGAAGCGATAAGCCAGTTTTTTTAGTAGTGAATAAAGTTGACAATCACGAAAGATTATTAGAAGCGAGTGAATTTTATAGCATGGGATTTGAAAATATATTTTTCATTTCGTCTATTAGTGGTAGTGGTACAGGAGAGATATTGGATGCAGTAACAGGTTTAATGAAAGAGGATGATTCAGATGATAAGTCTGGTGAACAAGGCTTGCCTAAGTTTGCTATTATTGGTCAACCGAATGTAGGAAAGTCCTCTTTACTGAATGCTTTAATTGGTCAGGAAAGAACCATTGTGAGTGATATCGCAGGCACCACTAGAGATACCATTCATACGCATTACAATTTGTACAATAAAGAATTTATTTTAATTGATACTGCAGGTATTCGTCGCAAAGCTAAAGTGAATGAAGACCTCGAATTTTATTCTGTTATCCGTGCTATCAAAGCAATGGATGAAGCAGATGTATGTTTATTGTTATTGGATGCAGGCAAAGGAATTACCGCACAGGATCTCGCTATATTTTCATTAGCTGCTAAAAAAGGTAAGGGATTAGTTGTATTGGTTAATAAATGGGATTTAATTGAGGATAAGCAAACCAATACAATAAGGGATTATGAAAAACAACTGAAAGAAAAATTAGCGCCTTTCAGTGATGTTCCCATTTTGTTTATTTCTGTAACGGAAAAGCAAAGGATTTTTAAAGCGGTAGAAGCTGCCTTGGAAGTGTATGAAAATCGCACCAAGAAAGTAACTACTTCTAAATTAAATGAAATCATGCTAAAGGCCATTGAGTCGTATCATCCGCCAGTAGTTAGGGGAAATGCGATCAAGATAAAATATGTAACACAGTTACCGGTACATACGCCCACCTTTGCATTTTTCTGTAATCATCCCGATGATGTAAAGCCAGCTTATCAACATTATTTGGAAAATC
>Ga0194063_10001543_pt1 | contig 14870 bp, 6 predicted proteins | sample SepL3720m_MetaG_FD_155459 | JGI IMG/M metagenome (GOLD analysis project Ga0194063, IMG submission 155459) | Anoxic zone freshwater microbial communities from boreal shield lake in IISD Experimental Lakes Area, Ontario, Canada - Sep2016-L373-20m | ecosystem: Environmental > Aquatic > Freshwater >... | reverse complement strand
GAACAAGCCTGAGTTCTCAAATTTGTCGGCCTTGACCGGGCAAGGAAGCAACATATTCTCATTCCCCGCGTTCACCAGCCAGCCACGATGCGGGTTGCTTTCTATTTTGTCCGTCAAGTACTCCTCCTGGGCTCCAGCGTTGCGATACACCAGCTTGACACTGACACCCTCGAACGCCTCGGTCACCATTTGAACAAACGCCCCCAGCGGATATTCTCCCTTGCGGCCACGGCAGAACTTCACAAAGCACAGCCCGACCTTCTGTCGGACAGTTGGCTCTGGGGGAGGAGGCGGTGGTCCAAGTTGCTTGGACTCCTGGTCGGGGGTTACTTTCGATTCTGCGGAGATGGTCCCCGCTTCCTCGGATGGCTCCTGCGCTCCAGCAGCCCTGCTTCCGGCGCGACCGGCCAGCGTGGCCAGACCAGCGCTAATTTCTGCTTTTACGATACCACTCAATGAAGCTCGCAAGGACTGGATTGAGTCAAAAATCGAGCTGTAAGCCTTGGTAACGGCAGCCTGGTTGCCGTTTTGTGGTGCCTGCGGTCGGTTCACCTCCGACAGCCTCGCTGTCAGCTTGGAGAGCATGTCATTCATTTTCCTGTCCAGCGATCCCATCTGCTCCTCAACGGATGCCTTGTGTCCTGACCTTTTGACGCGAAGCCGATAGGCTGCGAACGCAAGCAGGCAGACAACAGTTGCGATGGCAAAACCAATTACTGCGCCAACGAATGTTGAACCCGTGTTCTCCTTGCGGGCAAGCAGATTTGTCCGCGCTCCTGCCGATAAAGATTCCACACTGGCCTTAAGACTGCTAAGTGAGTTCTGAAGCTCATTGAATCGCTCCTCTATAATCGTTGCCTTAGTTATGGTCTTCAGATCCCCATCCATCGCCTCTTTCCAGCGCTTCAGCTCGAGTTGATATTGAGCAACTTTCCCCGAAAGCTCACTTATGCTGGTTCCAAGTCCCTTATCGATTCCGCTGCCACCATTCGTTTTTTGTCCAAGAACCGCCGCAATTTGCTGGAGTCGCCCTACTTCCGCCTTAAGCGAATTAGTTGGGCTTTGCAGGCTCGCCAGCGCCAAGTCGAGCGCTTGCCTTGATGCCTTGATCTCCTGGACGCTACTGTTAAGGTCAGCAATGGCACTAGCGATGGCGTTCGTCAGAGCGGTGACATCGGGGGCTGGCCTGTTCGTCGTCAATCCTGCCTTCGCATCCGCACTACTGGCAGAATGTAAGATCCCGAAAACGGTTAAAAGCGTCAGCAGCCAAACGCTCCATCGCCGCGCAATAGGGAAAGCCCGCAACTGACCGGCAGCCGCAAGATTGCGCGCGCGATCCCCATTCGAAAGAATCCGTGGATAACGCTCCGACAGCATGTTATGCAGCATACTCTTCGCGGATAGTATCAAGCAGGCACCGGAGGCGGCTGATGAAGATCGGCTCCGTCGCCAGCGCAGCTTCTTCGAACGCTCGAGCGTCCGTCGGGTTTTGATCCTTCAACTGCTGCGCCTTAGACTCGTGTTCAATTAGCCGTTCAGCGTTTTTGCGTTCGGCCCGCCGAACCGACGCAACCATTTTTGGAAACAGGTTCGTAAGTTCCGTTTTCAATGAGGCTTGCAAGAACGGAATGACGGTCACCTGATCGAGACGGCCTCCGGGAAGTTGCTGGTTCAGCAAATCCAGAAATTCAGCGAGATCGCCATAGTCATGAGAATTGCTTGCATCGCCTTTGGCCGCTAGATCCCGCAGGTAAGCCATGGAGTTCTGATCTGCGATGATGGGGGCCGCGTCAAACCGACCATCTTTCTCTTTTCTCACCAGCAAACCCTTGGCCACCAACGCTTTTCCCTCGGGCGCAATTTCTGGAATCACTTCAAGGTTTCCGCTGATACTCGCTTGGAAAACCCGCTGAAGCACCTTGTTAAACGCGGTGGCATCATTCTTAAGAAAACGATAAAAGCGGCTACCGTTGCCGATGAAGTCGATCTGCAGATTGGCGGAAGACAGATCCTCCTGTCGCATCAGGCGTCCTGCTATGTACACCATTCCGGTGTACAGTAACACCAAGGTGTGGAAAAAGCCGCAAATGGCCCGCTGTTCGGTCGCCGCTCGGCTGCCTGGCCTGTCTTTAAACAACTCGCCAACCACCAGCGCGTAATGACAGTCATCCATCATGCCTAACATCCCAAAGAAAGCCTGGTAGCAGTAGCTCTTGAACTGCGGCAGTGCCTCACGCGAGACTTCACTCAAGCTCTTGATTATTTTGTCGAGCAGCAATCGCTGGCTCTTTTGCAGATTGTATTCCGGACCTGCTGGTTTTTCCGAAACCACACGGTATATCGCATCTCGGAGCGCTTGTTGCAAACAGGGTGAGGCAGCGAAATAGTCATTCAAATAACTGGCCGCAAAATAATAAGACGCCTGTAGTCGTGCTTGATCGTCGAGCACGGCTAGGTAGTCGGTGGTGCCTCCCCCTACGTCGAGCACCAGGTGGGCGCGCCGGTCGGGATTAGCCACGAACCACCGATGGACCGCTTCGCTCTCGGTAACGAAGTCGTTACTGTTTACGGCGATACCTCCGTGTTGCTGAAAGACAGCGTTAACTTCGTTTCGGTACTCAGTGATCTTATTGCGATCGAACGCCCTGGGGAAGGAGAACGCGGCCTCGATAACCACTGCGCCATTCCGGGCTGCTTCCAAGCTGATCATTTTGTAGAGATGCCATAGAAACGTCTTGCGATAACGATCATTGGCCCACTTAACTTCCGTGACCAGTCGAAAGAGACGCCGGTCGGGGCTTGGCAGCGGAGGATAGTCTTTGAGCAAACCACCAATGTCCTTGTTATCCAGGATAACATTGCGTGGAAATATTAACCCGTTCGACATCCGAAAATTCGCATCCTGCGGGGCCGCCGCCTGCCGCGTCACCAGCAGACTCGGAAAGTGTTGCTTGTCCGTCAGGTAAGCGACCTTCTCATATTTATAAGGAAAATCGAGAACAGCGGCCGCTCCCTCCGTCTCCCCGCCTGCGTCCGGTCTGTCAGGAATTTCGTCGTACCGTGGCGGGTCATGCAGCGTGTCCGTCTGCATCTCGAACTGCAGCGTCTTGCTCTCGATCGTTACACCTTGCTGCAAAGACCTGAAAGTGACGCACGTATTGGAAGTGCCAAAATCCACACCCACGCGCCACTTGATTGGCTCCTCGCTCCCCGGCAGTTGCGGGTCGGCCAGTCGCAACAGGCAAAGCCCTCGGCTCTCAAAATACAGTCCGATCGGCTCCCAATCCCCCGTGGCGCTCGCGCCATCGTCGGCTCGGGTGGGGCCGGTCGTTGAGAACGCAAAACACTGTGCCAACCGGAACCGGTCGAACTCGACCGGCCAGCCGACCGCCCGGGTATCAGGCACGAAGGCCACCGGACCTGTCTCGGGTTGCGGCATCCCGTTTACGACAGTCAACCGCGCAAGCACTTGCGTGCATAAGCCCCAACCTGGTTGTTGGCGAACGCGGAAGTAATAGACCCGATCGCCAGCCGGAACCGGTGTCCGGGGACTGACCGGAAACCGGAAATTCGGCCACACCCGCACATCGAGCGCATTGCCGGCGGTATCCCGGTTCCTTTGGCCTCCCGAGTATTGTTTGTAAAACCACTGCCCGTTAATCTGAACCCCCACCTTGATCAAGTCATTACCGCCGTCCCCAACACGCGCCGCACAGACTTGGGACAAGCGCACCTGCTCCCGGGAGCTGCGCAGCTTTTCGATGTCGAGGTAGCGGAGCAATGGCGGGCGAAAAGGCAGCATCCAGTGCTCTTCTTCTGCTGTGCCTGTGCTTACGTCCAATGCGAAGAACTTCTCCGAGAGGCTGCCATCCGCCAGCAGATGGATTGTGTCGAGGAACAGCTTGTCCACGACCACATAGGGCTCCTTGATGCGGTATTGGTTCTTGCCCACTAGCAGTGTGAATTCGTTTCCCTCCGGTGCCAGCTCATTCAGACAGCCTTTTAGATCGGGGTTACTCATCAGGCGCCCGCACACGCGGATGTTGGTGTTCTCCGCAAGGAGGCTTTCCGAAAGCAACACGCGGCCGTTAACCCGCGGCAACTCGCTGACAATGCGCCCTTCCTTGCCGGTGATCTTTTGCTCCAGCACCGGTACCGTGAACTCGTCCCCCTTCGCATTCCTCGTCTCCAAGCCGAGACTGGCCTTGTCGAGTACAACGTCTGCCGGAGCGGATACTGTTTCTGGCCCGCTCAAGTCGCTGCGCCAAGCTTCCAACTCCTTCTTGAGCTTATCAGCGCGAGTAGTCGTTAAACCGAAGCACTCCCAGGCTTCCATCAATAACCGGTCGGCTAGCGCGCCGTCCAACCATCGCCGGACGAATCCCCGCAAAACTTTGATCACCTCGTAGGAAACAGCCGGCAGATTGGGATCGGGCCGCTCCGTCCAATCGGTCGTCGGATCACGCCACGTGCCAGACTCAGGGTCATACCAGAATATGGTGCGGCACGCCCGCAAACGGCTGGCCGCTGGATAAAAAAGTGTATAAGGTGAGAGGCCACAGATCGCTTCATCCACTTCCGGCCCCTCCTCGGGTTGCGTATGAACCACCAGATACCGAAAATCACTCCATCCTTGGCGACTCTGGAACCCCGGCGACTCTGAATACAAAGCGTCAAACACTTCTCGAAATGGATTGACTGTGCCAGAGGGGCGAGCCAGCGGATTGAACTTCTTTAGGCGAATGTCGATCCCTAACAATCCACGAAGTGCCAGCACTGAGGCTATGCCTCGAAACTCCCGCCGGGCCCGCTTCTGGGCCTCGGCGCGTCCAACTCGCTTTTCCGCGTCCACCGCCAATTCGCCCGGAAACAGATCCGTGTAGAAACTGTAGGCGAGCGACAACAGGGACGGAATTCGGCCTATGTCGTTGACTGCATCCACAGCCATCTTTTGGGCAACATCCTGTATGAATCCAACTTTTTCGGCAGCGAAGGTGTCTCTTGCCGGCTCGGTGATGCTGAAAGCGGCGTTGTCAGCTTCTTTGGGGAGGAATTTCGGCATAATCTGACTTGGTCTAGTGCGGTTGTTTGTACGGTATTCGTTAACTTATGTGGCTATCGATCACTTTACTTCCTGACCGGGTAATCCATAGTTTCTGCAAAGCGCATTGACATGGCCCGAACTCACTCCGTGACTGGCCAGCATAGAACCGATTCTATCCGGCGGCAGCCCAATCCGGACGCGTGCTCCATCTTCGACGAGTCTCAGTGGTCTCAAGGCAAAGCTGTGGCCCCGCAGGTTCTTGCCACTCTGGCTGGCATTTTCGCGCACCAGGCCCGCCAGAGCCACCCGGCAGAGCCTGGCGGCAATGTTGTCGTTTTGCTCTTGGAACTGCTTGTCCGCTTCGTCTACGCAAATTTCCGAACGTTTGATGCAGCAAAGCGTATTATGGAGGCTGGAATAATAGGACGAGGCCGATTCGTCGGTCGAAAGGAACGCCAGGCCAGACGCTCCATAGGTGCTGAGGCTGGTCGTGGCCCACAAAAGCAGCCGCGCAAAGTAATCCACTGCTTGACTTGCCGGTCCTTGCTGATCCGTCAGCTCAGCTCGTCGCGTGTTAAGCCAGTTATGGATCCGAGGATCCCACCCGGTAAGCGAAGCCGTTTTCGCATATTGCAGCAGCCCACGACGGTAGGCGAAGGCTTCGTCAGATCGCCAATTGATCCAGAACGCGCCCAGATGAAGCAATGTAGCGACTTTTTCCAAAACCACGAGCCGTTCACTCGATGGAATCGGCAACTGGTCGAGAGAACACTGTTCGCTCGCCTTCGGGTCGCTGAAGTGGCGGATCGGCCGACCGTCCATGGTTTCCGGATGCTGGTAGAAGTCCAGCACGGCCAGTGCCGCCACGATTTCGTGATAAAACGCCGGGTTGATTTGATCGGCACCACCTACCGCTACCGGTATGATGCGAGCTTGTGGTGACTGGGATCCGACCAGATAAGTTGGCTCCACCCCGTTGCCACGGGTGATCTCCCCGTAATACCAGAGGGCACTCGAAGTGTCTGTGAGATGTCGATTGGTGTTCACTTCGGTGGCCTCCCCTCCGTCCGGTCGAAAGTATGGCAACTGCATCACCTTGCCCCAGCGAAGCTTGGCGAGCAGATGCTGGCGCGGCTGATTCTGAGCATTTGGCTGTTCGAATAGGGATGCGATACAACGATGCACCACGGGTAATAGCGAAGCGCCCGTTCCACCAAAGACCGACCCTACCACCACAACGCGCGGATTCGATTCCTCTGGGCGAGCGCTGGTTTCCAATGCTTGCAAAAAAGCCCGGCCCTGCGGATGACTGGTGAAATGCAGCCTCAAATAGCGATCCATCACGAGACAGCCGAGATTGGGGCGCCCAGTAAACCCGATGCTAAGGTTGGATGTCAATTCGCTGTCGTTCAACAGAACTCGCAACGCTCCTTCAAGCTCCCGGTCCCCCATGATCTGCGGCAACAACCCCACCTGGTTAACGTCGTCAAACCGCTCCGCCAGCACGTATGCATTCACGTTGGTGTTGAACAGCCGAGCGCTCAAACCGTGATCCTCCTCGCATTTAACCAGCCACGGCCAACTCTGCAAGCGTTGGTAGGCCATCCATGTTTGCACGGAACGATTGCGATTCCCGTTGGTCGTGTCGCCGTCCACGAGCAAAATGTGTACGTTCTTCGGACCACATCCCGCCGCAAGCAGATGAATCAATGCCTCCGCCACTTTGGCTCCCGTGCCTCCCGCTGCAATAACGAACAAGTCATTCATACTCACGTCTCCATCTTATCTTTGATTCGGTTTCTGATGTTCCAGTTCACTCTGTACAACCGGCGCCTTTGCGCCCCACCGCCAGCTCGCTATCCCAAAAAGGGAATGGTGCATTTGCTCTTGCGGAAGCTAGCCAGCGCCCAGATGCCGCCAGCTATCGAGCCGAGGGGCAGCCCGATGAGTGCTCCGATCCAAAGAGGCCATGCTACTTGGCCCTCGTCGCCCCAGTCGCTGACGGCCTTGTTGATCGCCTGGCGCAACATTCCGTTCCCGCTAAAGAAAAACAGGTCCACCAGTATAAAAACAAAAAGAATCGCTACCGATAATAATATCAGGAATGCAAGCCGGCTCTTTAGTTTGGCCTTAATGTAGTCAGGGCCTTCTTCTGCACAGTCCGCCTGAATCCAGCTCGTCACATTGAACCAAGCCAGCAATATGTTAATAGCAAAGGCCCCGATGAATCCTATGATCGCCACTTCAACACTTTTGTCCATTTGATTCCTTTCTTACTCTTTCGTTTTTTTCACCCGCAACATCCTGTCATCACACAGTTAAGGAAACTCGGTCAGAAACAGCAGGGTGCCATATTTCTCCGTATGCGCCGCGACGGTACTTAACATCTCATCCAACTTGAGTATCTTGTCGCATTGGTCTGGCTGCCGGTCGTCCGGCGTGGACATGTTTGACACCCTGGGGATGTCGGCGCCTGCGACTTTCGGCCGGATCGTCAGCGTCCAGGCGTAGCGCTTTCCCTTTGCAGGCTGCCGAACCCGAACAACCATTCGCGCATCGGCTGTCTGGATAAGATTTGTCGCAAGCGCATTGGTCGAAATGCTCAATGTGTATTCCAGCTCCATCGGGCGCAGCTTTTCCAATTTCAAGCCCTTCTTTGCGGGCACGTTGGTCGAGTTCGCCCCACTGGGATTGGACTGGGCTTTCCCTTCAGAACCCGTGTTAAACTTCTCCGGAAGTGCCCAGCAATCCAAAGTGACCCTCATCTGATTTCTTAGGCGCGCAAGGTCTCGTCCAAGCAGGTTGTTGGTTGCGAAAAGGTCGAATTGCAGGGGGATATACCCGTCATCGTCGATCGCCTGCGGCTTAATGTGAATCATCTGGTAGTCTCTCACTCGTCCAACCGCGTTTCCGGTGGGCACTGGCAAAAGCTCCCCAACCAGCTTTCCGGTTTTCTTTCCGGTTTTCTTTCCGGGATTCTCCTCTGGGCGAGTCCTTGCAGCCAAGGCCACGACAAGGTCCGGCTCACCAAATTGGATTTTATCCACCCAGCGAATATCCTTCTTGCTGGCGAGATCCTCCACCAGAAGACTCAAAGCGGCGCCTCTGTGAGCAAATACCCAAACAGCAAATGGCCGGTTTTTGCAATTGTAGAATACCTGATTGTTCTTCTCGGCACCGAATAACGGGCTGGAATAGAAGCCTTGGTAAGGGCTTCGATACAGAATTAGGGCACATCGACCACCGGCAGCAAGAAAATCATTTATCGCACCTGCGACCTTTTCGTATGCCGGGGCATTATCGGTGTCCCAGGGTTGGCTGTCGGTCACTAAAATGTGCATCTTGCCATGGTCCCCCGAGAATTGTTCAATTGCCGCCGCCATGTCGAGGCTGCCGGAATAGTTCGCTTGTGATCTGAAGAAACTGTAATCCTTTGAGTAATCTTTCCCGGGAGGATAAGCGCTGCTCAATGCATGGAGTCGGGCTCCCCGCTGGTTGCTCAGGTAGTCAATAACCTTCAAAAAAGGGGTGTCTGCCATACTCAAATCAGCGAGAGCATAACCATTCATGCTCGCAGACACATCAACGTGCAGAACCATCGCTCCGTTGGTCTCCAGCTCGGGAGCTAATCCGGCGTGAGATCCTGGGAGCTGGGCGATAATGGCCTCCGCTATCGCACATGCCTGCTCTGTTGAATATGTCCCGCCGTTGGGCTTTCTGCCGAAAGCCACAATTATGCCAAGCAAAGCTAGCGCTCCGAATGCGACGATAGCCAGAAACGCCAGTTTTCGTTGTGTCATTTAGGTGCCTGTCCTTTCGGAAATCCTTCCGGGCGTTGAACGAGAGCCTTCATCCTCAGCGGTATCGTGACCAGTTGTGTCCGTGTCCCGACGTCAGCAACTCGCCGTGTTTCAAAGATGAAATTGCCTTTGGGCCGGATTTCTAATCTCGCTGACAGATTCGTCACCACGTTGCTTTCTACACTAAAACATACATATTGCGGCTGGATTTGCAGTCGCATTGAATGGTCGAACAACGTGCCCTGCAAAGCGCCGGAATCTGTTTGACTCACACTTGTCAGGCAAAACACTTCCGGATTCTCACCGACTATTACGCACTCGATTGCCGGGCTGACCGCCTTGTCCGGGATTTCCAGCGAAAAGCTATTTGTCGGTGGCTGGCCCGCTTTGGCTTCTCCAGCCATACCGCTTTTGGGTAAAGAAAAATACACAATGCCTAGATCAATATTCGCCGGTTGATCCGCAGGTTGATTCGCAATCTCTTCGTTCGATCCGAACCAACCAATCTTGACAACTGATGGCTCAAACTCGGCCCGAACCTCAATGTTGGTCGGACTCACACTTAATCCCTCCCGTTGAGGAATAAAGTCAAGCGTCGCCACCGCTGAATGAGTGCCTGCGGGTGCATCAGCCGTAAGAGTAAACTCCTGTTTGGATTTTGCGGGTTCTTTGGTGAGAAGCAATTCATTGCCAGGGGTTCCTTTCAGGTGGACAAATTCACTTCCCACCCCCTTCGTGAGCCGGACGAGGACTGCCCCTTTTCCGGTCCCTTCTCCGAAATCGGTCTGGAACGAGGCCACTTCGCCTGTTTGCGGAGCCGACTGAACATCCACTCGCTCCCCGGGCGCCAAGTTGGGCTTCGCCGGACGAAGGCCCCGCACCACCACCGGAGACATCTGATGCAACAAATGAAGTTCTATCGGCAAAGTGCGATCGCCGCGAATAAGCAGGCTTGGCTCCTTGTATTCCTGAAGAGTGACTTTCCGAACCTGGCGGGTGAGAGCATCACGTGCATCCACGAGTTCCCACGTCAGGGAGAGCTCGTCAAAGACTTGGGAATCAGACGCAAACAGTGAACTCAGGCCACCTTCGATAGCCAGGGTGAGGCTGACCGCTTGGCTCAAGTCGGAGATTTGCACTTCCCGGGGAACCACATCGAGTTTCATCTTCTCTGCGTGCCCCTGGGTCGTTACGGAAAACACCAGCTTTCCTTTGACTGGCTTCTTGTCCTCAGCCTCAATTGCGAATCTCACGTTAGGCGATAACGCGGTCTCTTGTTTGCTGGATTGGCCTTCGTGGTTCTCAGGTTCACGGAGTCTGCCACTCAATACAGTTCCCTCGATTCTGGCCTTCACCGTAATGCTCCGGGGCGAGAACAGTTCAACCCGGGAGTTTCCTCCCACCTCCTTTTGAAGCAAATAGTTGATCTCGCTAATCTGAGGCGGGGGGGACTCGTTTTCGGGAAGAATATAAACCAGTCTGAACTCGAACGGCATAGTTTCCTTGTGGAGTCTAAAGCGTTCGACCGTCTGCGAAAACGGGGTCTTCTTGTCCTTCTGTTCAAGCCCGTCGGTAAGAACAATCAAGTTCTGCCTTTTGGTCTCATTCGTGTAACCCGGAGCATCCCGCAGACACTGCAACAATTTCAACGCCAGCAGACAGGTTTCGTGAAGTGATGTCGGCCCCGAACCCTTCAGGACTGCTTCGGGGAACACACCCATCCATGCATCAAGTTTGGGGTCCGCTGCACGCTGCTCAGGCCCCGGCAAAGGTCCGAACTTCCGCCTGACCTCTGCTTCAACATCCTGCAGCCCTGACCCCAGATGGAAAGGGTCCAGGAAGGATTTGATCCTCTGCTTGACACCTGCATCCGAGTCAGCATCCAATGCAGTAAAAATGAAAGGGCCCATCATCCCATCCGGAACACACGGACTAACCTCTGCAACCTTGTAAGCCCCGATCTTCTCGGGGGAAAGAATACGCAGCCCGTTGTCAAACGTGGCCAGGTAGATTCTGCCGCGCTCGTGTCGGTCGATAAGCCCTTCAAGGTATCGAACCGACTGGAAAAGAAGATTATTGGTCGCAACCTGCTCCACCCGGGGCTTGCACAGGACGCCGGCAATTGTCTCGTTCTTCTTGAGCGGAAATGAATCAACGTCTATTTTGCCCGATGCAAGTTTCTCCTTCAAAAGCACTCGTCGGACGTCGAAAACCATCGATCCGCTCACATCCAGAAGAATGATTGTATCGACCCGGCGTAGGTCAACGTCCGCTATCTGCCCCTCGATAGATCCTGTGAGAACAAATAAAGTCAGGAAAAGGATAGCTCCCCACTCGCGAGACCAGCTCGACCGCCCAGAAAAAAGCCTCTCCTCGCCGGCTCCCCTTCTGAGTGAAGCTTCCCTATCGGACGCACCATTTCGGTTCCGATACATTTTAGTTATCCAACCGCACACATGATTAACTAACTTTCCGTCTTCCCCCGCACGGCGAAATTCTTATCAACCCTGGTGTTTACTGTCAAGTCCGTTTTTAACTTAATTCATCCCGCGCAGGGTGGTTTCAAGAAATCGTAGCCGCCGACGGCAGTCGGCGCTAACACTCCGATAATCGAGGAAAAGTGCGCCGACTGCCGTCGGCGGCTACGATTTTGCAGGTTCTTGACTCCGCCCTGCATCCCGCGTTGATCCGGGCCATTTCGGATAACTTGAGCTAGCTCAGGCTGGAAGGACGCTTGATTGCACAAGTCCCAGAATTAAGAAACGACTGTTAAGAACCAAATACAACCTCGACTGGGTTAGGGAGAGGCGCAATCTCAAAATCTTTCTTTCGCCGGCGCTCCACGAGCCGTCCCGCGGAGATGCTGACCAGTCGATCTGGGGTCCAAGGCTCCCCTCCCTCCTTCGCAAAAACGCTTAGGTCAAGAAATGTCCTGGCCTCATTATCGACCTTGGGTAGCAGGAACCTTGCGACCGGAGTTCTCAGCAGCCAAATCCCCCAATATTTCGGAAGTTGCGGAGCGCCGTGGGCATCTCCTTTCAGGTTCATTGCAACATCGAAAGCAGTCGATTGGCCGCCAGGAGAGATGACTCCGTGTGAGTGTAAATCACGGACATGCGCATCGAGATGCGCGTTTCGCAGTTCACCCTCGAGTAGTTTCTGCGGGGCCTCGAACGGGCACGCGGACAAGTTCTTGCAAAAGCGGACGTAGGCGTCTTCCAAAGCAGTTTTGTCACTCTCCTCAGACCGAGTGGCTCCATCTCCTACGGCTGCGATCCTGGGGATGTCATCATTTGACAAGGAGGCAGAACCGTTTCGGCGGTAATCAGGATCCGAATTGGTCAGCCCGGGTTCATGCCTCGAATGGTCGGGCAATCTCATCAAATCCGGCATCAGCTCGGACGAGGCGCTTGCCAGTGCCACTGTCGGCGCCGAGCCCGCGACTGAAGATGGTTTGCTTAATGCCACCGAGTCAGTCGCTTCAGCTCGAACCGCAGTCGATTGAGGCGCTTTCCGTGGCAGAGCAGGCGGGAGCATCGTTTCCTGGGAAGCCTGCCGACAAGTGGCGACCGGCTCCATATCAGGCATCGCCGTCCGCGAACGCTCTGTTGAAGCGCTCGAAGCTGCCGCCAACGCTGGCGATGCCGCAGCCTTCCTCCCCATTGGGAACACGTTCACAGCCAAGTCCGCCCGTGTGTTGGCTGATCGTTGTTCGGAAGGCTCCGATTCTTCATCTCGGTTGACTCTCCCCAAGTCTCCGATCTCCCAGCGATGCCCGTCACCCACCAAGACGGCCGGGCGGAACTCATGCAGCGTTGCTGGACTTATCTCGCCGCCCGGAGGAAGAAGAAAGCCTCTAGGTCGGTTGCCGTCGTCGAACCTCTGACGCGTCAATGGATTCGGCAACAAGAAGTGCCTTCCACAGCAGGCAATCCTCCAGTACCGTTGCGGATTCGCCTCCCTCGCATCAGTAAAATAGATGTCGTCGTCGTATGCTCCACCGGGCCTGAAAACCAAATGTGCGGACGCCATAGGCAGCATCCTTTGAATATCCAATGCGAATGCATTCAGCAAGAATTCCTGCCTCTGTCCAAGGCAGAATTTTACAAAGCATTCGCCAATAACGGCTTGCTCCTCTGCGACTCCAGACTCTTTCATTTTCTGCGCCGTTTGCACACCTGGTCCAGCCTGTGCCCATTATTTGGGCACAAAACAACTTCGTAGCTTTGAAAGCATTTCCAATGCCAGTCTCAAGTTGCCTTCAAGATGTCTGCTCACCGGGCGCATTCGCGAGTTCCTGGTAGATTGGTGGGGAGGGTAAACGGGGGAATCGCCTGATTATTTTTGACGTGCTGCACGGAGCACTGTGGCTCGCAGCGTTGGCGACCCGCTTCTCGCGCGGAAGGTGGCTCACTTTCAGTGAGCAGAGGTGGTAACATTTCTCTTAGCGACATCGGTGAGGTGTGGTACTAGGCAAAATGTTCCTACCCGTGAACCACTAGCTGTGCCCGACCCGAACCTTGCAGATCGTGGGTAGTCTATGGCAGCAAGAGCGGAGCGCTGGCAGGCCTCGCAGGCTTGCGGCTGCTGGGTTTCTTAGAGATGTGTGCCGGGCATGGCAGGCATCGCAGGAGGCTCATGCCCCGGCGAGCAACTGGCGCAGCACGTAGGGCACAATGCCGCCATGCTGATAATAATCGATCTCGATCGGGGTATCGATCCGGCAGGTGACCGGCACCGTTTCCGTTTGGCCATTCGTGCGCGTGATGCGCAGCTCTAAGTCCTGCTGCGGTTTTAGACCTGCTCCCAACCCGACAAGGTCGTAGGTTTCCGTGCCGTTCAGTTTCAGGGTTTGGGCGTTGGCGCCCTCCTTGAACTGCAACGGCAGGACGCCCATGCCGACCAGGTTGGAGCGGTGGATGCGCTCGAAGCTCTGCGCCACAACCGCCTTCACTCCCAGCAAAGCGGTGCCCTTGGCGGCCCAATCGCGCGAGCTGCCGGTGCCGTATTCCTGTCCGGCAATAATCACCAGGGGCGTACCCTCCTTCTGATAGGCCATCGCGGCGTCGTAAATGGACGATGTTTCGCCGGGCGCGCAGCCGCAGCCCTCGCTGGCAAAACATTTGGTCACTCCGCCCTCTGTGCCCGGCACCATCAGGTTCTTGATCCGCACGTTCGCAAACGTTCCGCGCGTCATGACCCGGTCGTTCCCGCGGCGCGAGCCGTAGCTGTTGAAGTCCTCGAAGGCAACGCCGTGCTCCACCAGGTATTTGCCCGCCGGCGAAGTTTTCTTGATGCTGCCTGCGGGCGAAATGTGATCCGTGGTCACGCTATCGCCAAATACTCCCAACGCGCGGGCGCCTTTAATTTCACTGATCTCCCCGGGGCGCAATCCGAAATCCGCAAAGAAAGGCGGCTCCTGGATGTAGGTGCTGCTGGCGTCCCAATGATAGACTTCGCCGGCGGTTGATGGGATTTCGTTCCACTTCGGATTCTGCCCGGCGAAATCGCGGTAAAGCCGGCGAAACACTTCCGGTCTCAAGGCCGATTGCATCTGGTCGCGCACCTCCTGCAACGTTGGCCAAAGGTCGCGGAGATAGACATCCTTGCCGTCGGTCCCCTTCCCTATCGGCTCGCGGGTCAGGTCGATATCCACCCGCCCGGCCAGCGCGAACGCGACGACCAAGGGCGGCGACGCGAGGAAGTTCGCCTTGATGCCCTGGTGGACGCGCGCCTCGAAATTGCGATTGCCGGACAGGACGGAGGCCGCCACCACATCGTATTTGGCGATTGCTTCATCCACTGCCGCCGACAACGGGCCGGAGTTGCCGATGCACGTCGTGCAACCGTAGCCGACGAGGTTGAAACCCAATTGGTCGAGGTATGTTTGCAGGCCGGTTTTCTCGAGGTAATCGGTCACAACACGCGAGCCTGGCGCCAGCGATGCTTTGACCAGTGGATTTACTTGCAGCCCGCGCTCGACCGCTTTCCTGGCCAGCAATCCAGCCGCCAACATCACCGATGGG
>Ga0194063_10001542_pt1 | contig 14873 bp, 8 predicted proteins | sample SepL3720m_MetaG_FD_155459 | JGI IMG/M metagenome (GOLD analysis project Ga0194063, IMG submission 155459) | Anoxic zone freshwater microbial communities from boreal shield lake in IISD Experimental Lakes Area, Ontario, Canada - Sep2016-L373-20m | ecosystem: Environmental > Aquatic > Freshwater >... | reverse complement strand
TTTCGCTCCTCTACCGACAGGTCATCGGCGCCCACCACCTGACCCGCGACGAGGGAGGAAACCCGATCTATTTCTCCCGTGAAAACGCGAGCAATTCCTCGGTCAGCACGGTGGATGTGAGCTTTCCCTCCTCGCCGTTTTTCCTGCTTCATTCCACGGATCTGCTCAAAGCTCTTCTCGTTCCGATTCTCGACTACGCAAGCAACCCCGAATGGCAGCACGATTCCTCCCCGCATTCGATCGGCACGTTTCCGCATGCCACCGGGCAGCGCTACGGCGGGAAGGGAAGCCCGATGCCGGTCGAGGAATCCGGCAACATGCTGCTGATGATCGCGGGCATCTGCCAGGTGGAGGGAAATCCATCTTTTGCGGTTCGTTACCGCGGGCTCCTGGACAAGTGGGCCGCCCATCTCGCGAAGAACGGCTACGACACCGGGGAACAACTTTGCACCGATGACTTCCGCGGACGCCAGCTCCATAACACCAACCTTTCGGTCAAAGGAATCTGCGGGCTGGCCGCCTACGCGAAAGTGCTGGAGATGATGGGAGACAAGGAAAAAGCCGCTCAATATACCCAACAGGCGAAAGTGTGGGCCCAACAGTGGGAAAAGGAAGCCCTCTCACCGGATGGCACGCATTTTGTCCAGGCATTCGGCAAGCCCGAGACGTGGAGTTTCAAATACAACATGGTCTGGGACAAGCTGCTCGGCTTGGGCCTCTTTTCTCCTGAGACGTTTCGCAAGGAATTCGCCTTCTACCAGACGAAGATGGAGAAATATGGCGTCCCGATGGATCACATCAACAAGCAGACCAAGTTCGACTGGCATGTCTGGGTCGCATGTTTTGCTGATAAACTCGAAGAGCGCGCTCTGCTCCTGAATCCGCTCTACAAGATGGTCAATGAAAGTCCCACCCGACTTCCTTTGACCGACTACTTCAATACCGACACCGGCACCATCGCCCAGTTCTATGCGCGCTCGGTGATGGGCGGCGTGTGGCTGCCGTTGGCTTTGGAGCATGCAACTCTTGCCAAGTGGGCGGCTCAAAATCCGTCGAAGCTCAGGGAGTGGTCTCCTCAACCTCCGCATCCGGACTTTGCAAATCTCATTCGCGCCAAAGATGCCCAATGGAAATACGCCTTCGATGCTCCCGGAAAGGACTGGGAAAAGCCGGCCTTTGACGATACCGCATGGGCATCGGACGTGCTCCCGCTGGGTAATCGTGCCGGAAGAAACGGAAGCAAAGGGGAAACCCCATGGCCCAAGGACAAGCAGGAAGTCTGGCTTCGCAAGTCGTTTCCCAAACCGGCACTGAGCGGCGGACGAATTCAAATCCTCGCCACCTACCAGGATGACTTTGAGGTCTTCCTGAATGGGCGAAAAATCTTCGGAAATGAATTGAATGGCGCCAACTTAAGCCCCAACGGAGCCTTATCCAACGGCCCAGGGCAAGTCTGCGAGGCAGACGCCGCCCTCGGCAATCGCAACAAAAATGCATCCAGCCCTGAAAAGGCACCATCCCAAAACCGCCCTAAATTAGCGCCGTTCGGGACAGATGCTGACTCGCGCGCAAACCTTCCGTTCAGCCGCATCCAGCGAATCATCCCGGTTGCGGTCGCCGCATCGGATTTTTCTCATGAGAATGTGATCGCAATCCATTCCAAATGCGCCCGAAAGAATCCCGCTTTGGACTTTGATTTGGAGGAAGTGTCATCAAAACAATGAAAAATGCCATCAGCCATAAAACCTGCGGGAGGTTAACCCATTTCGCATCCCTCATCGTCATGGGCGCGATGACATCTTTGGCGGCAGACGCGACCCTGAAAATTCAAGCTGACCAGCCGGACGGCAGGATTCCGGAGACTTTTTACGGCGCGTTTTTTGAGGACATCAACTACAGCGCCGATGGCGGGCTTTACGCCGAGCTGGTCCAGAACCGCTCGTTCGAATACGACCCGGCGCCGGGTTTCAAGGATCTGCTCGGGAAGGAAGTCAACCAGCACAGGGACGCCCTGATGCAGAAATTCGCGAGACTCACCCCGCTTTATGCGTGGCGCGAGACCAGCGGCTGCGAAATCGTCGTGTGCAACGAGAAGCCGCTCAACGCCAACAACCCGCATTATCTTGAGATCCGCAGCAAGCCGGGAAGCCAGGTTGTCATCCTCAACTCGGGCTACGACGGAATCCCGGTCAAGCAGGGGAAGAAATACAATTTTTCCATTTTCGCGCGGCGGGACAGCCAGCTCGACGCGCCCATCACCGTCTCGCTCGTCACGCCGAAAGGCGATGTGGTCGGGAAGGCGACGATCCAGGCGATCACCAGGGAATGGGCGAAGTATGAGGCCGTGATCGAAGCCTCCCAATCGCTGCCGAACGCCCAACTGCGCATCGAGACCAAAGGCGGCGACAAGGTTTGTCTCGATATGGTGTCGCTGATGCCGCAGGAGACGTTCAAGGGGCATGGCCTGCGGCCCGATCTCGCCAAGGCCATTGCCGGGCTGAACCCGAAGTTCTTCCGGTTTCCCGGCGGGTGCATCGTGCACGGGATGTCCATCGACAACGCCTATCGCTGGGAGGATACCGTCGGTCCGGCGGAAACCCGCAAGCCGAAATGGAACCGCTGGGGCTACCACCAGAGCTACGGCCTCGGCTACTACGAATACTTTCAGTTTTGCGAGGACATCGGCGCGGAGCCGCTCCCGTGCCTGCCGATGGGTGTAACCCCCGATGCGTCGAAGGGGATCACCAATATTGTTCCGATGGCTCAGATGCAGGAATGGGTGGACTCGGCGCTCAACCTGATCGAGTTCGCGAACGGCCCCGTTGACTCGAAGTGGGGCGCGCTGAGGGCGAGCATGGGGCATCCGGCACCGTTCGGGTTGAAATACATCAGCATCGGGAATGAAGAGGGCATTGGGCAGGATATGAAGGAGCGCTACCGGCTCTTCCATAAGGCCATCCGAGCCAAGTATCCCGATATCAAAATCATCGGATCCCTCGGGCCCGGATCGGATAACGGGAAATGGTATGAATTTGCCGACGAAGCGGGCGCGGACCTGGGCGACGAGCACTACTATCGGAAACCCGAGTGGTTTTTCGACAATGCGACGCGTTTCGACACCTATCCCAAAGGAAAGACGAAGATCTTCATCGGCGAGTATGCCTCCCTCGGAAATACCCTGATCAACGCGGTCGCCGAGGCGGCCTACCTCACCGGGGCTGAGCGGAACGGGGATTTCGTGGAGATGACCTGCTACGCCCCGCTTCTCGCGAAATACAACTTCACCCAGTGGGGAGCCGACCTGATCTTCTTTGATAACGAACGGTTCGTGCTGACTCCGAACTACCACATGCTGGCCATGTTCGGGAACAACAAGGGCGACGTGCACATCAAGAGCGAAATACAAGCGCCGGGCAGGGAGCGCCTCTACGCATCCTCCGCCATCGAGACGAAAACCGGCGATCTGATCATCAAGCTTGTCAACGGCGACACCGAGGCGGTCGATCTCGCGGTTGACGTACAGGGCGCTAAGAAGCTGGCGAAGGAAGGCACGCTGACGACTCTTAGCGGTGCCGCTGCTGACATCAATACCGCCAATGCCCCCGACAAGATCAAGCCCGTGATCACGAACATCCCGGTGGGACCCGCGTTCAAATGGCAAATCCCGGCGATGTCGGTTCAAACCCTGCGGATCGCAGGCGGAACGAAGTCCCTCAAAGAGTAAAATCCCATGCGAGTATCAACACAATTCAAGAATGTGATGGCGGCGGTTGCCGTAATCAATTTGGTTGGTGGCAGCGCCGGGAATTGCCTGAGTGCCGATCCGGCTACTCCGGCCCAGCGCAGCGTTAAAACGAACAGCGTTTCTCTCGCACAATCTCCGCTCCCCGTCTCTGGGCTTGGTGCCCCGGAGGGTTTTGTCGGAACCCGCTGGCAGGCCAACATCAAGGGCTCGCTCAAGGTCTTCGCCATCGACCGCTACGTGCGCATGCTTGAGGAACGCAAACACCGTGATTGGTGGTGGGCTGGCGAGCAGCAGGGCAAGTGGCTGGAATCCTCAGTGCTTTCCAGCGTGATCGCCCATGATGCGGAGCTTGGCGCCAAAACACAGGAGGTGCTTGCTCGGATCCTCAAGGCGCAGGGTTCGGATGGGTATCTAGGCATTAGCGATCCTGCTGTGCTGAGCGAGACGAAGCCGTTGAGGGGCATGGACCCTTACGAACAATACTTCACCTTTCACGGGCTGCTTACCGCCTGGGAGGTGCTGGGCGACAAGGCTGCATTGGAAGCGGCCGCCAAACTTGCCAACTACTATGTCGAGCACATCGGCCCCAGGAGGGCGGAATTCTGGCCGAGCCCGGTTCGTCCCCCGGAAAATCGGAACACTCAGATTTGCGGCCAGGCCGCCTGGGTTCCGCCCGGCACGCCGAAGTCGCCCCAGCTTTACGGCCATTCGGAAATTGCCGGCCACACGGCTCATTACGGATGGGAAGGCACGCTGGTCATCGACCCGATACTGCGCTTGTATCAAGCGACGGGGGACAGGCGTTATCTGGAGTGGGCTCAATGGGTGGTGTCGCGCATAGACACATGGAGTGGTTGGGACGCCTTTTCACGGCTCGACGAGGTGGCAGATGGGAAAATCGGGGTCCATCAGCTCCAGCCATACGTGCATTCGCATACCTTCCACATGAATTTCCTGGGTTTCCTGCGGCTCTACCAGATCACCGGTGACGCCTCCTTCCTGCGCAAGGTGGAGGGAGCCTGGAAGGATATTGTCGCAAGGCAACTTTACATCACCGGGGGCGTGAGCGTCGGCGAACATTATGAGGCGAACTATCGTCGCCCGGTTGAGGGCAACGTGGTGGAGACATGCGCCAACATGTCGTGGATGGAATTAAACCAGTATCTGCTCGAGTTGAGCGGCGACCCAAAGTATGCCGATTTGATCGAGCGCCTGCTGGTTAACCACGTGTTTGCCGCCCAGACGGTCGATGGCGATAGCTATCGTTATCACACCCCTCCGAACGGCTTCAAGCCGGTCCAATACTTTCACGGCCCGGACTGCTGCACCGCGAGCGGCCACCGGCTGACCGCCAAGCTGCCGACCTTCTTCTATGCGCAGGCCGCGAACACAGCGATCGTCAATCAATACGTCCCCTCTTCGGCCACGATCGACCTCGGCAACAATCGTCGCGTTGTTCTCAAGCAGGAGACGCGCTATCCGGAAGAGGAGTCCATCACCTTGAGAGTTGATCCCGCCCCCGCCGGAACCTTCACGCTGCGTTTGCGCATCCCGGCATGGTGTGAGAAGCCCGCCGCGAGCATCAATGGCAAGGCTGTGGCTGATGTGAAGCCCGGCACCTACCTCGATCTCAACCGGGCTTGGAAAACCGGGGACAAGGTGACGCTCACCTTCCCCATGGCGGCGCGATGGATCGAACACGATCACAACGAGGGAAATCCGGAACGTTGGGCGCTCATGCGTGGGCCCGTGGTCTACGCCGTCGACACATTGTGGTGGGATGTGAAGGGCATGGTTCCCCCTTTCAAAGTGGGGGATGCCGTTGCCTTGGCTGCCGGGCAGCATGACCGCATCAAACCCGAACCGGCACCTGCGGGCCTGCTCGGGCCGGCGTATCGGGCGGAGTTGACCAGCGGCGACGGAAAAACCGTGGAGCCGTTATTTGTCCCGTTTGCCAATGTCGGGATTTGGTATAAAGATCCGGCCAATAAGCCGAAGCGCGACAGTTCCGCTTATTCATATGCTGTGTGGCTCTACGCCGCCGATGCTCCGGAATTCAAAGAGGGATTTGAGCGGCAGAATGCGATGAACGAGATCATTCGCGGTTCGATTGATTATGTGCTCATCGGCGACCGCAAGTCCGAGGAAGTTGAGCACCAACTGAAGGGCGAGTCCTCAAGCGGCTCGTTCAATAGGCGGGCTTATCGGCATGGAGGAGGGTTTAGCTGGAGCCTGGAAGTCGCCACCGAGAACCCTTCTGATGTCGTGGTGACGTATTGGGGTGAGGACAGGGGCCGGGAGTTCGACATCCTGGCCAACGGTCAGGTGATTGCCACCCAGAAGCTGGACGGCGAACATCCTGGAAAATTTTTTGATGTCCGCTACCGGATTCCGTTTGAACTGGTAAAGGATAAAACCGATGCCCTTGGGCAGAAAGCAAACAAGGTTCGCATCGAGTTCAAAGGCCGCGGCAAAAGTATTGCTGGCGGAGTCTTCAGCCTACGCACCGAAAAGGGGCAGTAACGCCCTTCCTGCGGAATAGCATTTCGAAATTCAACAAAGCCCCGGAAATCGCAATGAGAACAACAACAAAATTCAAGCATGTAATGTCGGCGGTTGCCGCAATCAGTTTCGTTTTCACCAGCACCGGGAACCGCCTATATGCCGAGATGGCGAAAATTGTGATGGACGAAGCCAAGGCGGGCCACAAAGTCAGCCCTTTTTCCCCGTCCCCTACCCCGGCGGCGGAAACGGGCGGGCGGACGATGCTCGGAAAGGTGTTAGTCGGCTATCAGGGCTGGTTCGCCCCCGGCGAAGTGGGCGGAAGCGAGCCGTGGCGGCATTACGGCATCAAGGGCAAATTCGGCGAGGGCAGCGTGGTCGTGGACATGTGGCCGGACGTGAGCGAGCTCGATGCGGACGAGCGCTACCCCACCCCGTTCCACCACGCCGACGGGCGCGTTGCCGAGGTCTTCAGTTCAGCGAATCCCAAGACCGTGGACCGGCATTTTCGCTGGATGAAGGAATACAGGATCGACGGCGCGTTCCTGCAGCGGTTCGGCGTCTGGCTCAAAGACCCGGACATGAAGCCATTCACCGACCGGGTCATGGACAATGTCCGCCAGGGTGCCGGCAATCACGGCCGCCAGTGGGCGGTCATGTATGACCTGAGCACGCTCAACAAAGGCGACATCGAAAAATACATCATCCCGGATTGGAAGAGGCTGGTGGACGGAAAAAAAATCCGTGCCGACCGCCAATACCTGCAGCACGGGGACAAGCCGGTGGTAGCCGTGTGGGGCATCGGCTTTGACGACGGCCGGGAATACACCCTCGAGGAATGCCTCGCGCTCGTGCGCTTCCTCAAGAACGACCCGGTCTATGGCGGCAACGCGGTCATGCTCGGCGTGCCGTATTGGTGGCGCCTCCTCGACCGCGATTGCATGCACTCCCCGCTCGTCCATGAGCTGATCTCGGAGGCCGACATCGTGAGCCCGTGGGCTGTCGGCCGGCAGACCACCCCGGCGCAGGCGCTAACCCGGGAAAAGGATCCGATTGCCCCGGATGTGGACTGGCTGGCCAAGCGCAAGCTCGACTACCTGCCGGTCGCGTTCCCGGGCTTCAGTTGGTATAACCTCGAGCAGGCGCTTGGCACGAAGCGCGGCGTGTTCAACCAGGTCCCCCGCCTGGGCGGAGAGTTCCTCTGGTCGCAAGCCGTCGCGGCCAAACGCGGCGGGGCGAAGATGCTCTACGTCGCGATGTTTGACGAAATCGACGAGGGCACCGCCATCATGAAGGTTTCCCAGGACCCGCCGACAGGCAAGGACCGCTTCCTCACCTACGAAGGCCTGCCCTCGGACTATTACCTGTGGCTCACCGGACAAATCGGCCGCCTCATGCGCGGCGAAATTCCAGCGACCGACACGGTCCCGAAGCGGGAATAAAGCAGCCCATTTTTTCAACCTCATCCCGGAACAATTATGATCCAACCAGCTCAACGCCCCGGCAGCCGGTTCGCATTCTCGTCCGTCACCGTCCTATTTTTTTTGTGGGGGTTCATCACCTGCATGAACGACCTGCTGATCCTCAAGTTCAAGGCGGACTTCGCGCTGACCCAGTTTCAGGCCAACCTCGTGCAGTCCGCCTTTTTTTGGTGCCTGTTTTCTCGTTTCCCTCGCCTATTTCCTGATCTCCGCCGCCTTCAAGTGCATCTCGCTGCCCGCATTCAAGCAGGAAGGCAAAGTCGAGGCGGGCATCCGCAAAACGCTGAAGCTGGCCATAGGGTCTTAACCAACTTATGCTCGGAGTGACGGCTATTTATTTTCCTTTATGACAAAACGTATTATCATCATGTGTATGAAAAAATCCATCCTCCTGTCGCTCCTGTTTGCCGTGAACTGCCTTGTGGCATTCGCCCAAGACGCAGACAAAACATTTACTGTCCAGGACGGCGCATTCCCATGGCATGACCGGGTTGATGTTTGGGCGCTCGCGGATGTCCCCGCATCGCTGGCGGGCGTCGTCATGCCCCAGCAGAGCTGCGGTGATCGTGGCCTGAATGTCGCGGGCTCACCAGCGTCGATCACGCTGGCAGTTGGGGCGAAGGATTTGGAAAAATTCAAGGACGCCTTTCCCGAGGCAACCGAAACAGGGGAAAAGATCTCTGTCAAAAGCACCAAGGACGCGACAGTTCTGCCTTACATTGTCATGAAATTGCCGGATCCCCCTGAAAAAATCCGGGCGAACCCGCCTTTCGTGGCCGGGCTTATTTTGTTGAAGGTCGAAGGGGGCGAGACATTTCAGCCGCCAGCTGAACAGGCTCACCCCAAGCCGCAGGCGCAGGCCGCTGCGGAAAAACCGCCGGCTCCCGCGCGATCGGCATTCGCCGTGCCGCAAAAGGAAAATTTCCACATCTATTTGCTGATTGGGCAGTCGAACATGGTAGGCCGCGACACAGCGGGCTTGGAGTCGCAGACGCTGGACGAGCGGGTGGGGTTTCTGGATGCTGCCAAACATTGGTATGTTGCGAGGGAGCCCATGCATGAGGGGGGCTCTGGGATTGGGCCGGGGATTCCCTTTGCGCTGGAAACGCTCAAGCGCACTGCCGGCGGGGATTGCAAAATCGGTTTGGTTCCATGTGCCGTGGGGGGCACTCCTCTGAAACGCTGGGAAAAAGGAGGCGATCTTTATGAACGAGCCGTGGCGCGCGCCAAGGTGGCGCTCGCGTCGGGGATTCTCAAAGGGGTTCTGTGGCACCAAGGCGAATCGGACTCCACAAAACCGGAGGATGCCGAATCGTATGGGCAACGGTTGACGCAGATGTTCCAGGATCTTCGGGCCGATCTGGAGGCTCCCGAGATTCCCATCGTGGTGGGGCAGTTGGGCGAATTTGTGCGGTTTCCGTATGCAAAAACTGTCCAGGATGCCATCAAGAGCATGCCCAAGCATCTGCCACATGTGGGTTACGCCGATTCGCAGGGGCTGACGCACAAAGGCGATTCGCTGCATTTCTCCGCAGACGCAGAGCGGGAATTCGCACGCCGCTATGCGCTGGCGATGGAGCAGTTGCAAAAGGGCTCATAGCCCGCATGAAACTCTCCCTCCGACTTCTCGCGGCCGCTCTCATGCTCGGCGTGTCGGCTATCTCATTTTCTCAGGCCCTTGATGCCCCGAACGTTCCGAACGAATTTCTGCTCTTTCAAAAAAGCGGGCACGGCAACGGCCTGCGGATCAAGGAGGACGTCGGCGCGTGGCCAGAACGTGCCAAAGAATGGCTGATCAAGGCCAGCGTCCTGTGAGCGCGATCCCCCCTGTCTTCCTGCCAAAAGCTTGATCCCTGCACTCCGCACGACCCAGCCACACGTTATGAGTTCAAACGCAAAACCTCCCGACCCGGCTCACGCTCCAGGCAAAACTTGGAGTGTGGGAACGCTGACTTACACAAGCCTCGGGCTGTGCGCACTCTTCTTCTGGCTGCTTTTCGGCGATTTCGCATGGTCGATCAAGGAGCGTTCGATCTATCCGGTCGTGCAGTTGCTGTTCAAAAGATTCGAAGCAACAGACATGCTGACAGGGCTTCTCCTCGGATCGCTGCCGGGAGCGATCGCCCTGCTTGTGGGACCCATCATCAGCTATAAGTCCGACCGGCACAGAGGACGCTGGGGCCGCCGCATCCCGTTTCTGTTCATCCCCACGCTGATCGGAGCGCTCGCGATGGTCGGGTTGGCTTTCAGCCCAAGGCTCGGAGAGCAGATGCATCAAGCGCTCGGGGCGCACTCCCCGGGATTGAACCCGTCGATCCTGATCTTCTTCGGACTGTTCTGGACATTATTCGAGTTTTCCACACTCACCGTTTACGCCGTGTTTGGCGCTCTCATCAATGACGTGGTGCCGCAGCCCCTGCTGGGACGCTTTTACGGCCTCTTCCGCGCTTGCAGCCTGATTGCTGGAATGATCTTCAACTTTTGGATCATGGGAAAGGCGGAGGAATATTACGTGTGGATCTTCCTGGGCATGGGAGCGATCTACGGCGTTGGTTTTACGATGATGTGCCTGAAAGTGAGGGAGGGCGAATATCCGCCACCCCCGCCGGTTGTCCCGGGCCGGGGACTCGGATTCGTCCTTGCCACAAAAAGGTATTTCAAGGAGTGCTTCGGTCACAGCTACTATCTCTGGTTCTTTGGCGCCATGGCACTCTCGATCATCTCCTTCACTCCGATTAATCTCTTCGGCCTCTTTTTTGCCAAAAGCATCGAGATGGACATGTCTATCTATGGAAAATGCCTGGCGCTGACCTATCTGGTTTCCCTGTTCTTATCCTACCCGCTCGGCGTGTTGGTTGACCGCTTTCACCCATTGCGCGTGGGCCTTGTGGCCCAGGCAGTCTATCTGGCGGTCACTTTGTTGGGAGGACTCTATGCTGTCGATTCTCAATCCTTCGCCATCGCCTTCGTGGCGCACGGGGTCGTCTCGGGAACCTATCTTACCGCCACCGCTTCGGTGTGGCAAAGGTTGCTGCCACCGGCCGAGTTTGCCACGTTTGCCTCGGCTGGGGGACTGATCAACTCCCTGACGGGAATGTGTGTCGGCCCACTCACGGGCGCGTTTCTTGACCACGCCAATCACACCTATCGGTATACTTTTCTGATCAGTTGTGGGCTTACAGCGCTGGCGTTGGGAGCAAGCTTGATCGTGCATGGCAAGTTTATGGCCCTGGGCGGACCGCGCCATTACGTCGCTCCCTGCGGCAATGGAAGTTGAAAGCCATGCACATAGTCTTCAGTAGGGACCCCTGATGTGATTGGCAATGGATCCATCGTAAAAACGGCGCAACCGGGTATGCAGTTCGGGTGAGAGCGGAGCTAGGGCGGACACGGCGGCGTTATCCCGGATCTGTTCGGGCTTGCGCGCGCCGGTAATAACGGTTGTTACCGCCTTGTGATCCAAAATCCACCGCTGTGCCATCTGAGCCATTGTATAACCCGTGGGTAGGAAGGTCTTGAGTTCGTCGCAAAGCGCAACAGCCTTCTCATAAGGGATGCCGGCAAACGTTTCTCCGACATTAACCCAAGTTTCTTATGGCAAGCCCCGAAGGGGCATAAAATCAGGGGGGTGTCGCCAAAGGCACTACAAAGTCGTCAGGCTTTTGCGAAGGTTTTGATTTGAGGGAAGGCGGATTTCCAGTCGATGCGCAGGTGTTTGTAGACGAGGGCTTGCTCGGGATCTGGCAGGGATGGCTTGCGGATGTGAAGCACGCGCCCGTCCTCCAAGGGTAGCGAGGTTGTGGCCAGGCTGTGGGTGGAGAGCAGGCGGCGCAGGGTTTTCCAGTCGCGCAGGTCGCCGCAGTCCCGGAGGGTTTCGCGCACCCAGCTCAGAAGGTGGTAGGCGAGCACGGAGATGAAGATGTGGCCCTCGACGCGGTGTTCGAGCTGGTGGAAGTTTGGGCGCAGGCCGAGGGTTCCCTTGAGGGAGGCGAAGCCTTCTTCGGCCTGGAGCAGAGTCATGTAAAGAGACCAGTTTTGCGCGGCGCTCAAACACTGGTCGGTTTTGAGCACGTAGTCGCCGCAGAGGTCGTCGGCTTGGTGGCGTTTGTCTTCGTGGCGCGAGGCGCTCAATGTGCCATTCTCGTGAGCCAGCGCGTAAAAGCGGGTGACGCGGGGGTGCTTTTTCTGGAGCCGTCCGATTTTTCGTTCGATGGTCGCGGGGTCTTTGAGTCGGCCTTGGGTGATGCGTTCGCGCAGGGCCGCGACATCCTTGAGGAAGCGCGCCTCGGCTTTGGAGAGCATCGCGTTTTCCTTTTCGCGGCGCTGGGCGCTGCGGCAGAGCACCAGGCGGCCCTGCGCATCGTCGGGATCGACGATGGTTTTGACTTCGACAAGCTCTTGGGCGCAGCGGCCGGGCACCGGCTCGAACCCGCCTTCGGCAAAGGATGCGGCGTATCTGGCGCGGCTTCCCCGGGTGATGTTGATCAGGTAACTCAGGCCGCGCTTCTTGAGGAGCGCGATGTTGGCCGCCGAGGCAAAGCCCGCGTCAAGGATCACCACTGGCTTGAGCCCGTCGCCGGGCATTTCGAGCCGATCCAGCATGAGTGCGAGAGTTTTGCTCTCCGCGATGTTGCCTTCGAAGACGTCATTGGCCAGCGCCAGGCCGCGCTCGTCGAAGGCCATACCGACGGCCACCTGCCGGCAGTCGTTGCGCTTCTGCTTGTTCTTGCCATGCCGGGCCTTGGGGTTCTTCTCGCAAAGCCCCTCGAAGTGGGTGTTGGTCACATCGTAAAGGACGATGCTGCGCTGGAGGCAGAAGATATCGGCTTCCCGGCGGCGCAGGGTTTGCTCGAGGGTTTTGCGGTGCGCATAGAGCGCGTCACTCGTGTGGTAAAGCCGGTCTTTGGTGCTCTTGGTCACGCGGATGCCCAGCAGTTCGGGCAGCGCGGTGCGCGCCGACCAGTCAATAAGTGCCCATTCGCTCAGCGGTTGGATGAGCCGGTTGGTCACCAGGAGCTGGGCCGTGGCGATCTGGCTGGCATTGAGTCCGGCTTGATCGAGGGCGTCGCTCAACCCCAGTTCGTTCCAGGCCGCGAGGGCCACCAGTTGAGGGCCCAGCTCCACGACGTTCTCCGTGGCGATGCGATCAATGAGCACTCCATCAACCTTCTCGGCGACCACGGGCCGGGCGGATTTCGAACGCCCCAGGAGCTGCAAAATTCGCGTGACCCATGCGGTGGCCTCTTCGGAGAGATCGGCGCCCAGGAGGTCGCGATTGCCGGAGAGGTGGTTTTCCACCGCGCGGGCGATGCGGGGCTTTTCCACCTCCGGCACGCTCGCGTCACCAAGGGAAGCCACCACCCGCTGGCGGGGCTGGCCCTCGGCGTTGCGGTAGGATTCTACGAGCTGGACGAGGGCTGTGCCCTTGACGGTCTTGGTGCGAAAATACATCGAAGGCCATCATGGCACCCGGCGTAAATATATCAAGAGCGATATTTACGAATTAGGCACTACATTTCGATTTTGAAAATCACTTGCGCTGATTATCAACAGCTTATGAATTCAAATAAGGGTAAATCTGCCGATTTTTGCCAAAATTTGCCCATGTCATAAGAAACTTGGGTTAAAGGCCGCGCCATCCCGGTTGTAGTTGCGGTGATGGTATCACTTTTCGTTTAGAAACAGCGGGTCCATTTCCCGGCTGTTTTTGTTGGATTGTTTTTCGCCCTGATTCCTAGGGCGGTTCACTTTCGCGCCCATGTTGGCGAACAAGTGTTGCCACATCGACTGGCTGGACGGAGATGCGAGACGGTAGTCCAGGCTGCACACGGCCAGGGTTCCGTTACTTTGCGGGATACGGACAAGGGCCGCGCCGGAAGGCTTTTGCAGATGCTCATACAAGGTCACGGCGGCTGCCTTGGTTTTTTGCGGCATATTGTTGAACAAAGCCCAGTCAGTGACACCGGCTTCCATAACCACCGAACCCATCTTCACTAACGGACCGGCTAACCCGCATTTGAGGATATATCGATCTCCCTCTCCTTCAGCGAAGTAAAGATCCTTTGACCCGAGCCCCGCCGACCAAGGGTCTCTGTCGCAGGGAGCAAGCATCGTCTGCCGGCGCTTTGTGAGCTCGAGAGGCGTTTGGAGCAGGCGATTGATGGCGTCTGTAGGAGCCTTGTCATCACAGACCATCAGCAGCACGGTTCCGCCGGAGGCAAGAATTCCATCCATCCGTTTTCGAATGCCCACCAAGGAGTCATCGGTCAACGATTGGCCGTCAATGACCATGAACGCCGGGTGCTCCCCCTCAGTCTCCGCAAGGCAAACACCCCAATCGGTCAGGCGTTTCCGCAGGGGCGAACCATCTGAGCCTGCAAAAATGACCAATTTCCCGTCTGCGACGGGCGGGGCGATTACTGAATCAGCAGGTTTGGACTTGTGATCCCACGGACAGGGCTTCGGCCCATCGGGATCCAACGCCGCCTTCATTGCATAAAAAACAGGCATCGGCTTCGATAGCGGAAGCGAGTTATCCCATCCGGGATTGAGAGTTGTGGCATAGGGTGGAATGCGTTCGGGCTGCATGCCCGGCTTCCCATCCACGAATGGATTTGCGAAAAACACGCCGTCCGTCTCGTTGGGAAGCCTGGAGAAATCCTTGTATCCGAGATTGAGATGCTCCAAGCCCCACCAGACAATCTGGCGGGTTGTAAAATATGTCAGATATGGCAGGGCCAGGTTCACCGCATTGTCGTAATGATCGATAGCCAGCGCCTCGTTGCGACCGAGATAGCTTTCGTAAGCACGGTCACCATTGAACACCGAGAGTTGGTCCGGCGTGGCGAAATATGCACCGCCGCTTTCACTGACTACCAGGGGTTTATTCAAATTCTTTGGCAGCTCGTCCACATGATTCCCAATGCCGAAATGTCTGCTCCAAACTGGCAAAACTCCTTTCAGATCCTCATCGCCGTCACTGGTGATCCACATTCGGGTCGGATCGAGTTTCAAGGAGCGCCGGCTCAGCGCGAGCAGTTTGGTGTCGTAGTTCTTCCATTCCTCCGCGGAGAATTTGTTCAGTCGAGGAATGGCGAACATTTCATTGGCAAAACTCCATCCCATCACGCTTGGATGGTTGCGAT
>Ga0194063_10001539_pt1 | contig 14876 bp, 13 predicted proteins | sample SepL3720m_MetaG_FD_155459 | JGI IMG/M metagenome (GOLD analysis project Ga0194063, IMG submission 155459) | Anoxic zone freshwater microbial communities from boreal shield lake in IISD Experimental Lakes Area, Ontario, Canada - Sep2016-L373-20m | ecosystem: Environmental > Aquatic > Freshwater... | reverse complement strand
GATGCTTTCCTGAAATGCCTTCCAGCAACTCGCCGCTGACGGTGAGAAAAATGATACCCGCCTTTTTGTCGCCAAGGATTTTCGTCCAATCGAGCGCGGTCATCTTTTTGGTATCGCGGGAAGGATCCGGAATCCGAACAGATTCGCCAGGGAGCTTGCGGCCGGCGATCGCTTCCGGTGGCAACGGCTGAAACGGCTCGTCGGGCGCATCGGGCTTAAATTCCAAGCTCTGGTAGGTCTCGAATGCCGCCACGGAGCGCACGGCGTTCTCCGGAGCCACAACGCTGGCGTCGACCTGGAGGGATTGGAGGTTCACCGACTCGACATCAAAGATCCGTCGGCCGCCGAGAATCTGGTGCCCCGTGATCGCGGGCAGGTAGAGCCGCGGCGGGACCGGACCAAAACGGAATTTCACCGTTCGGCTTCCGACGAAAGGAACGCCGTCGCTGGAAACCACCTCATCGCCGATGTGGAGTTCGTATTCCTTTCCAACCTCGAATGCGCCGCTTATCACGCAGTTTCGCCAGGCGGATTCAAAGCGGAGGTTGGCGACTGCCGGAGTAATTTTAAAATAGTTGCCGGCCGACTCAGAAGTAATATCCGGCGCGAGCTCATTGGAAAACTCAAGCGCGAGGCTGCAGCCGGAATTGACGAAGTGGCCGGGCTTGGCGGATTCCAACTTGAGTGGCGAGACTTGACCCAGCTCCAGCTCGTACGGCTTTTTGAGCACATTCTTCCCGTTGAGCGCTCGCAGCCCGGCGGACACTTCCAGCTTCCATCCGTTCCCGACCGGAAGCGGTCTGGCAGGGGTTATTGTAAGTCGGCTTTTCACTTCCACCGGCTTTTGTTCCGCCTCGGCCACGCGCTGAGCGTTGGGCCGAATCGCCTCACGCCAGCCCTGTTCCCAGTCTTCCTCTCCCGGCTTGCTTCCGCTGACGTAGCTTTCGGTCGTCCAATACGAAACTTCCGCAGGAACCGTCACGCCTGCAGCATTGCGAAACTGAAAATATTCTCCGTCCTTCTCAAGCGAAACCTTCAAGTTGAAAAATAGAACAACCGAGCCGCGCGGTTGAACCTCGTTCCCTGTCACCAGAAATTTCTCCGCACGCGTTATCTGAAAAGCTGGAGTCGATATTTCCTCGTGAAAGCCTCGGCCAACAGGTTTTCCGTCTAAGGATTTCAATCCCGGCAGCGCACGGATGCCAAATTTGGTGCCAAGCGGCGGCGGTTCGCTTGGGACGAAAACCCCACTCTGCGTGCTCAGCCACGTGAATGTGCCAGCCCAAGCCGGCTTGAACACGACTGGCGCCTTCGCTGGTCCGAGCTGGCCAGGACCGACCATCGGCTTGGCAAAGCGGAATTCCAGAGTTCCACCCGGCTGCAACATTTCTCCTCCAGCTACCAACCGAATTGTCGGCTCCTCGCCAGCATGACAAAAGGAAACCAACAGGACGATCAGAGCGAGAATGCGCGAAGTATTCATGACAGGAAATAGAGCTGAGCAAATGCTACCACCCCGCATCGATCACAGGGAGTCGAAAATCAACGCCCTAAAAGACAAGGGCTTTCCTTACAGATTATTGATGCGGCCGCATCAATAATCTGTAATCGCAACTCGGGGCAGCCTTGCCTCAGCTCTTCGTTTTTGTCCAAGAGGGCACGCTCCGCTGCGGCCTTCTTAGTAAACACCTCATTTGTTGCTGTTCATTTTCCGCAGCGCCTTCACAGATTATTGGTGCGGCCGCATCGATGATTTGTAAAAGCTACCATGGTGATTGAGCTTGAGCCGAAGGTCAGAGCGGCGCCATCAGGGTCGCCCGCAGGCCGTCCGCATCGATTTGCTGATTCGATGCGGAGGGCAGTTCGGACTGCACGGCGCTATTTTTCCGTGCTATTTGGCAGTAAATCGAACGCGCTGATATCTGGCGTTTCGACTGCGGCAGAAGCTTGCGGCTCCGGGTCTGGAAAAGGCCTCAGGCTGTTTTGGCAGGGGCGCCGCCGAGTACTTCACGGCGCACGCTTTTGCCACGCATTTTTGAGGACCAGAGGACGATCGGGGAGGCAATGAAGACAGAAGAGTAAGTCCCGACCGCGATGCCAATGAGGATGGCAAAGGCGAAGTCGTGGAGGACAGATCCGCCGAGGAAAAAGAGCGAGGCAACGGAGAGGAGGGTTGTTCCGCCGGTAAGAATCGTGCGGCCCAGGGTTTCGTTGATGCTGTTGTTCATCAGGGTCTGGATCGAGCCGCCTGCTCCATTTTTGAGGCCTTCGCGGATTCGGTCATAGACAACGATCGTGTCGTTGATCGAGTAGCCGGCGATGGTAAGAATGGCACCGACCATGACAAGAGAGAGCTCGCCGCCATACAGCGAGAAAAGGCCGAGCGTGATGATCACGTCGTGCAAGAGAGCGACGACCGCACCAAGCGCGAAGGAAAACTCAAACCGCAAGGTGACGTAGATCAAGATGGCGAGCATGCCGAGGCCGAGAGCGAAGAATGCACGCTTAGCGAACTCCATGCCGATTTGGGCTCCGACGGTATCCTGCCCGACTTGGACTACTCCACTGTTGGGGAAGGCAGCCGTGAGCTTTGACAGCACGGCAGCGGAGGTCCCTTGAGCGCTACGGAAGGTGAGCATATCTTTCACGCCTTGGCGCCCGAACTGAATCACGACGTTCGGATCGTTGAGAGCCTTGCGAGCCTCTTCGACCGAAACTGGCTTGGCTGTGTCCACAATGAGGAGATCGCCCCCGCGGAAGTCGATGCCGAAATTTCCCGGTCCACGGATTGCGAAGACAGCGGCGGAACCCACGATGAGCAGGATCGAGAAAATTGCGGCCAGCTTGCGTTTCCCGAGGAAGTCGAATTTCCGCTTGGGAGCCAGATCGAGCATCCGGACGCCGCTAATCCCGCCTTTTTCAATCAGCCAGCGGAATGCGGTCCGGGTCACGAGGAGTGCTGAGAACATCGAGGCAATGATGCCGAGCGTGAGGGTGACAGCGAATCCCTTCACCGATCCTGTCGCCTGCCAGAAGAGGATGACTGCGGTGATAAGAGTGGTCGCATTGGCATCGAAGATCGCGCTAAACGCCTTGTCGTAGGCGCCGGAAATCGCAGCCGGCAGCGATTTGCCAGCGGCCAGCTCCTCGCGAAGACGTTCGTAGATGAGGACGTTGGCATCGACGGCCAGCCCCATGGTGAGCATGATGCCCGCGATACCAGGCAGGGTGAGGGTGAAGTTGAGCATCACCATCGCCCCGAAAAGGATGATGATATTGATGAGCAGGCCAACAAAAGCGATGAGCCCAGCGAAACGGTAGTAGACCACGACGAAGGCCATCACAAGAAGGAGGCCGGCGACGCCAGCAAGAATGCCGCTCTTCACGGAGTCAGCGCCCAGCGTGGCCGAGACGCTGCGGGTTTCTTCGATCTCAACAGGGACGCGGAGGGGGTTTTCCAGAGCGCTGGAAAGATCTCTTGCTTCCTTGTCGGTAAAGTGTCCGGTGATCTGGCAGCGTCCGCCGAAGTGGTCGCTCTGGAGCACAGGAGCGGAGATGACTTCGCCGTCGAGGAGGATCGCCATCTGCCTGCCTTTATTTTGGGCAGCCACGTCGTCGAAGATCTTTGCGCCTTCGCTGTCGAGCTCAAGCGAGACGCCGTATCCTTGCTGGTCGAAGAAGGCGAAGGCGCGCTTCACATGCTCGCCGGTGAGGGCAGCGCGGCGTTTGACAAGGATCTGGACGGATTCCTTATCGGCCTTCTTATTTTTGTAAGGCTTGAGCTCAAGGGAGGGGTCCATCACCTGCTCACCTTTTTGGATGCGGTCAACAACGGCGGGGCCCCCATCATCGACGATGGAAAATTCCAGCTTTGCGACACGTTTGAGCTGGGCCTTGGCCTCCTCGATCTGTTTGGTATCGAGCCCGGCGATCTGCACCAGGATGCGATCCTTCCCCTGCGGGCTGATGACCGGTTCGCTCAGTCCGAATTGGTCCACACGTTTGCGAATGACTTCGACCGCCTGCTCGAGGAGCGCTGGCGTAATGCCAGTCTCGGTCTGCGGGATCAGCCTGATGAGAAACGATGTTCCGCCCTTCAGATCGAGGCCGAGCCGGATTTTTTGTGTCGGAGGCCAGACCTGTTGAAAGCAAAAAGCAGTGAGCAGAATGGTCAGAACCAAACCGAGCCAGCGCTTTCTCGCTGTCAGTTCGGTGGCAAAATACCAGCCGAAAAGAAACAGGAGGCCGAGACCGAACAAGAACGTGAGAATGTTATCTGACATCGAAAAAAGGAGGAAAAGGGTGCAAGGTGGCGCGGAAAACTTAAACGGTAGGAGAGTCGGACTTTTCGACAGTGACAACGGCAGCCCGGTCGAATTCGATTTTCACGTTGTCAGCGACTTTGACAATGATCGTCTTGTCTTTAACGTTCGAGACCGTGCCATGAATGCCGGCGTTGGTGACAACCTGATCGCCGGTTTTAACCGACTCGATGAGCTTCTGGTGATCTTTGGCTTTTTTCTGCTGCGGGCGAATGAGCACAAAGTAAAAGATGACGAAGATGAAAACCAGCGGCATCATTGACATCAGCGGGTTCGACTGGGCCTGAGCAGCAGGAGCGGCCTGGGCCAAAATAAGAAGGTCGGAAATGTTCATAAAGAGCTTGCCAAGATAGTGTCCAGCCACCGCTTGGCAAGCACTCACTGACGGATTAGAATTGACGCGCCCGTTGTCCGGAGCACGACAGCCCCGGCTACCCGCGCAATGCGTGCGTCACACATTGCAAAAAAAACGGAAAGTCGGTCAGGCTTTTTCGACCTGCCAATATTCGAGATCGACCGGCGTATCGCGACCGAAAATACTGACTGAAACGCGGAGTTTTCCGCGTTCGGGATCGATTTCCTCGACGATACCGTTCTGATTTTGAAAAGGTCCGTCTGCAACTTTGACCTTGTCGCCGACTTCGAAGCTGATCTTCGGCTTGATCATGTCCTCGCGTTCGCGGACTTGGGCTAGGAGGCCTTCGACCTCTTTGGCACGCATCGGGATCGGGTTATCCTTTGTCCCTGCAAAGCCAAGCACACCGGTGGTATCCTTGATGAAGTACCAAGTCTTGTCGACGAGCTGGTTGTTCTCATCGAGGAGGTGCATGTTCACGATCAGGTAGCCTGGGAAAAACTTGCGGGTCGTCTCAGTTTTTTTGCCGCGTTTAATTTCCTGCACACGCTCGGTCGGGATGAGAACCTCATAAACGAGGTCCGACATCTCTTCGGTTTGGATACGGCGGACGATATTGTCGTGGATTTTCTTCTCCTGTCCGGAGAGAACATGAACGACGAACCACTGGTCTTTCGGGGCTAATGCCATGAGAAATGCAATTTTTGGGGAGAAGTTAAGCGCGGGTCAGGAATGCCACGATGTGAATAAGAATAAAGTCGAAAAAAGCGATATAGCCACCAACGATCACCATCGCAATGAGAACCACAACGGTCGAGTCGGTCAGCTCCTTATATCGGCGGAACCCTTTTTCATTTGGATCCCACGGCCACTGGGCTTTTCCCAGTTCGGTCCGGACCTCGCGAGTGAATTTGCGGATTTTGGTAAGCATCAGGCAAGAAAGCGCTATTTGTGAGGCAACCCGCAGGCCAGGAGGGACTTGAACCCCCAACACCCGGTTTTGGAGACCGGTGCTCTACCAATTGAGCTACTGACCTTTGAGTATTGCCGGGACTGTGACTAGTCCAGGATGTCGGAAACGCGACCGGCTCCAACCGTACGCCCACCCTCACGGATGGCGAAGCGGATGGTTTTTTCCATCGCGATCGGAGTGATGAGCTCGACGTCAATTGTGACGTTGTCGCCAGGCATCACCATTTCCACGCCTTCGGGCAGCTTGACGTTTCCGGTCACGTCGGTCGTGCGGAAATAGAACTGCGGACGGTAGTTGGTGAAGAACGGGGTGTGACGCCCACCTTCATCTTTGCTAAGGACGTAGACCTCGCCCTTGAATTTCTTGTGGGGCTTGATCGAGCCTGGCTTGGCGATAACCTGACCGCGCTCGATGTCTTCCTTCTTGATGCCGCGCAGGAGCACGCCGACATTGTCGCCGGCTTCGGCGCTGTCGAGGAGCTTGCGGAACATTTCGATGTCGGTGACGGTCGTCTTCACGGTGTCCTTGAGGCCGACGATTTCGACTTCCGACATCTTATTGAGGACGCCACGTTCGACACGGCCGGTGGCAACGGTGCCGCGACCTTCAATGTTGAACACGTCTTCGACTGGCATGAGGAATGGCAGATCCCTCAAGCGCTCTGGCTGTGGGATGTATTCGTCCACGGCGTCCATAAGGGCGTAGATCGCTTTTTCGTATTCGGCGTCGCCTTCGAGAGCCTTGAGCGCGCTGCCTTTGACGATTGGAATGGTGTCGCCAGGGAACTCGTACTTGCTGAGGAGCTCACGGATTTCCATTTCGACGAGCTCAAGGAGATCCGGATCATCGACCATGTCGGCCTTGTTCATGAAGACAACGACCGAAGGCACGCCGACCTGACGGGCGAGCAGGATGTGCTCACGGGTCTGAGGCATGGGACCGTCAGCGGCGCTGACGACGAGGATCGCACCGTCCATCTGGGCGGCACCGGTGATCATATTTTTGACGTAGTCGGCATGTCCGGGACAGTCGACGTGCGCGTAGTGGCGCTTGTTGGTCTCGTATTCCACGTGCGCGGTATTGATCGTAATGCCGCGCTCTTTTTCTTCGGGAGCAGCATCAATATCGGCATATTTCTTGGCGGTTGCCTGGCCGGTTTTGGCGAGGACGGTCGTGATCGCGGCGGTGAGGGTGGTCTTGCCGTGGTCGACATGGCCGATCGTGCCGATGTTGCAATGCGGTTTGTTTCTCTGGAACTGTTCTTTAGCCATCTTGAGTTAAATGCAGATTGTTTATTTTGGTGCGACCGATGTTCGTGGAGCCCATGACCGGGTTTGAACCGGTGACCTCGTCCTTACCAAGGACGTGCTCTACCAACTGAGCTACATGGGCATCTGGCGGCCGGAGCCGCATGGTTTGAACATCGTGAAGCGGTTTATGTTTTGCCGGAAAAAGGGTGAAGGCCGCTTGCCGTTGTCGCTTCTTGCGAAAACGGGCGGCGTCCTTCCTTCCAGATTCTGGCAGGACGGTTAGAGTAGCGGTTCGCTTCACGGTGTCAAAAACAAAATTGGGCAAACAAACGGACGAGGGCCGCCCTGCGAAACCTTCCCAGTGAGGGGGCCCCCTTCGACCATCTTGGCGATCGAGGATCCTTCAGGCGTGGCAGGAAAAAGTCCTATTTTTTCATTTGCCCGGGGGCCTCATCCGGTGGATATTGTCTTCCGTATTCGGGTACAAAATGAAACGCGTGCTGACAGCCTCGATTCTTGCAGGGATTGCTCTGCACTCCCAAGGGGTGGCAATGGCCTCGGAGTTTCAAGCCTATGCAATGGTCCTTAGGCAAAAGGCCATTGTGAATGTGGAGGCGCCGAAAAACTTGCCTCTCGGATTTAATCGCTACCCTTGGAAAAGAGATATTGTGGCCACCGTCTTCTGGATTGGCGAGCGCCCGACGGAGAATAATCCTGTTCCGAACAACAAAAGTTCTTGGGATGCCAGGTGGGCAGCCAGCTTTGGGGGGTATGACAATCCGGATCCTGCCGGACGCAGAAACTTCGCTCCGCGAGGATTTGAGCCCCGTCAGAACCCATTCTACATCGCCCTTCCCTATAACGATGTGATGCACGGGGGCACCAAGTCAGAATCACGCAAGGCCATCCCGTGGTTTAAACAAGCTTTTGAGAAGGCTGGCCAGACAGTCTGCAAGGGGAGATGGGTGGCTATTCGCCACAACGGACGCATTGCTTATGCCCAATGGGAAGACTGCGGACCGTTCCGCACGGACCACTGGGCCTACGTTTTTGGCAACGAACGCCCGCGACCAAATCTCAACCAGTCGGCCGGGCTCGACATTTCCCCCGCCGTGCGTGATTTTTTGGGCATGGGAAGCAAAGGCATCGTGGATTGGAAATTTGTCGAGGTGAGTGAGGTGCCGCTCGGTCCATGGGCAAAATATGGCGAGAACAACACCTTTGTCCTTCAGCATCGGGGCGCAAACCTTGCCGATGTCGACCGCAACAACGCCAGCGGCGCACTTAAATAGGCTGAAGTGAGCTGTGAGGGCTGAAAAATCGATCGCCCGGGCGACGGCAATATTTGCCTGAGGTCCTTCAATTCTCCCCTGCGCACGCTCAGCCGAATAAAAATCTTTTTTTCTCGCACTGAAGAGATTCCAGTTACCGGCAAAAGCATCCGCAACGATTTCCGTTTCTTATTTGGTTTTACACAAGCGCGTTGTGATTTCTCATATCTTCTAGATGCCGTCATTTATTGTTGCACACAACCGACACCCCCTTTCCGGCGGCCTCCTCACATTGCAGACCAAATCGATTCTGGCATGACTTTTGCTTTGTAAGCATGAAACCAGTGAACCAACTCCAGTAATATGCTTCCCCTTCTTGCCATCGCGGGCGCCAATATCGCCACCAATATGATTCAACCCGTGGCCGCGCGCATTCTTGCGCCCGGACAACCCAAAACGGACGGAGTCGATCAGGCGACATTCCAAAAATTGCTTGCGAACAAAATCGCCAGCTCGCCGGAGGCGCAAAAAGCTTCCTTCATGTCCTCCGAAGGGATTCGAGATACGGCGACCGCCCAGCAAAGGTTGGGCGATTACGGCACCCGTATCATGCAGGATTCAGGAGTCCGCAAGGCCTTGGCGGGAAATACCGGGGCGGTTGAAATGCGATTTTCGCCAGATGGGACCGTATCCATCAAAACGGCTTCCGGCCAACAGAAGTCCGTTGTGCTCCAAGGAGACGCGAAGGTTGCTGCGCAGAAAGCTGCACGCATTCTTTCGATCATGCAATCGTCGCCCAGTTCGGGAATGAGCGCCCCCGCCTTCACTTCTACAGGCGCACCTCAGATGCCGGGGATTAAGATTACCCCAGGAGGAGGCGCGGCGAGCGTATTGGCCTGACGACAAAGCAACGGATAGTTTTTCTTTTGCTGGGCCGTCGCATTCTTCTCCAATCCATTCGGATAGCTCACAAGAGCGAACTAAATCTTGTTATTGCTGCCGGTTGATGAAATGATTTGCGCGTCTCAACGCACGACCGGTTTTTCCGTGCATTGGGAAACCACTTTTCCCGATGAATGACTCTCAACAAAGTCTGAGCGCCGAGCCAAAAGGGCTACTTGAAGGGAAGCGGGCACTGCTCGTGGATGACGACATTCATTTTCTTGCTTTCCTGCGCCTCCTTCTGCAAAAAAACGGAGCCGAATGCTTGGAGGCCTGCAACGGGCTGAAAGGGCTGGAAGTCCTTGCTGCAGAGAAGGTCGACTTCATTCTCAGCGATATCGACATGCCCGAGATGGACGGCTACGGCTTTCTTTCTGCCGTCCGAAGCCAGCCGCAGTTCGTCGTTTTGCCATTTATTCTTCTCACTGGGAGGCCGGCCTACAGCGGGCTCTTGTCCGGTTTGCGCCACGGTGCCGACAGTTATTTGCCAAAGCCGTTTGATGAGCAGACGATTCTGGAGACCATCACCAACTGCCTCCACCGGCTGCAGCGCCAGGAAGACAAGGCCAACACCAAGTTCAACGAGCAGAGAGTCAATGTGTTGAAGATGCTCCCGCATGAGCTTCGCACGCCGCTCAACGGGATCCTCGGAGTGGCGGACCTTCTGGAGATGGGGGAGACGAATCTTGAAGAGCTTCAGCAGTATGCGGAGATTCTACGAATATCCGGCGAGCGCATGCTTCGCTTGACCACCAACTTTCTACTCTGTGCGGAGCTGCAGATGCAGGCGGAAAATCCCGGGCGCACAGCCCCCCTCTTCGACAATGAACCGTTCTGCGATGCGCAGGAGATGGCTGTCGTCCTTGAAAAAAGAGCACTTACCAATGAACGGCCAGACGACCTGCGGCAAAAAATCGGCCATGGGCGGGCAGCCCTGCCCCCGCAAGCGCTCGCCAAGATACTCGACGAAATTCTCGATAATGCCCTTAAGTTTTCAAAGCTTGGGGACGCGGTGACAGTCACCGGAGAAGCTGAGGGGGACGTCTACCGCTGGGCGATTGAGGACCATGGCCTCGCCGTCCCCTCGATCGACATGCTGGAATCCCGAGGTCTTTTCATCCAATTCAACCGCAAAACGAACGAGCAACAGGGAGCAGGAATGGGGCTTCACCTCGTCGAAAAGCTGTGTGCAAACTATGAGGGGACGTTAAAGTTCAAGTCCACCCCCGGCGGGGGGATCACGGTAGAGATCTGCCTGCCTCTTGTTGTAGACCCGGCGAAACCGGCTACATTCCGCTAATGAACTCCGTCGTTCTTCCACCGGAAGAGTTCTGGTTTTATCGGGTTCATTCTGAAGTCACATTGTCGCTGCTTCATCAGGTGAACAACGAGCTGACCGGCGTCTCATTTCTCACAGAATTGATCCGGGACGACGTTGAGGAAGGAACGCCGCCCGGCGACAAATTTGGCGACCTTCAATCCTCAGTCGAGAAAGTGATCAGGCTGACCCAGCAAACGATCGATGCTCACTTGCCGATCCCGTCAGATGTGGGTGACTCCGCGACCGATTTGGGCGAGCTCCTCCAGGAAGGCATCTCCATGCTCCGCTTGGTATTGCCCAAGACCATTGCTATCCGCATCGAGTCCCCGCCAGCCCGTTTCTCCCAAATCTCTCTTTCACAAAAAGATTTCGGGCTGGTTCTGGCCGCAGTTGGAGTTCTGCTCTCCCCCCGCTCGCCGCGATCGCCCGGCGAATTGGCCCTTGCCATCGAATCCTCGCCTGCTGCCGTCATTTTCCGTCCGAATTACCTGATTGCAGGACCGGATACGGATGCCGCTCTGCCCCTTGAATCAAGCCCTGCCTATTTAGCGCTTGAGCACAGGGCCAATCGCTTGGGGGGCAGGCTTGAGCTCTGCAAAAATCCCACCGATACCGCTTCTGGGGCTCTTCGCCTGGTCCTTGACGCCTCAGCCCCATGAGCCGCCGACTTCCAGTTCTCATTGTTGACGACGACCCCGTCATCTTGGACATCATGAAGCGCCTGGTCGCGCGGGCCGGAGGGGAGGCCATCCTCACCGAGAGCCCCGACAAAGCGCTCGAGCTTGTAGCTGAAACCACGTTTTCTGCAATCATTGTCGATTACCAGCTGCCCCGCATCCTTGGGCCTGACCTCCTCAAACGGATTGCCGCCATCCAACCGGACGCCTCAAGAATCATTATGACCGGGATGCCTTCGTTGGAGGCCGTCCTGCGTGCGGTCAACGAAGGGGAGATTTTCCGCTTCGTGACAAAGCCGTGGGTCAGCGAGGAAATGACGGCGACAATCCGCAGCGCGATCGATCGCTTTGAGCTACTCAAGGCCAACCAGGAACTGACAGAGCAAAGCGTTGCATTGAACCATCAGTTGGCCGAAACCAACCAGCTGCTCGACAGGAAAATCCACGAGCTTGAAGAACAGCGAAACCTATTGGCCGAATCGCAGGTCGCACTTCAAAGCAGCTTTCACCGTTCGCTTGAGCTGTGCCGACGGATTCTTAATACCTTCAACCCCCTGCTGGCGGCGCAGAGCAAAATGGCAGCCGACCTCTGCGAAAGCTTTGCAAATCAGGGACAGTTCTCCGACGAAGAGCGCCACGCGCTCCAAGTGGCCTCCAGGCTCTATGATATCGGGTTAACCGGGGTTTCGCCCGCCATTGTCGCATCCATTCAGGAAGAGAATGCGGCGCTTGATGAGGCCACAGAGAAGGTCGTGCGCAACCATACCATTTACGGGCAGACGCTCGCTGCCTACGTCGACCCTTGCAAGCTGGCGAGCGAAACAATCCGTTCGCATCACGAGCGTTATGACGGCACAGGCTACCCTGACGGACTAAAAGGGCCCGACATCCCTTGGACTGCCCGCTGCCTTTCGGTGATCGTTGCCTATGTGGCGAAGGTCAGTTCTGGCCTCACTCACGAGAACGCACTGGAGCAGCTCCTACAGAAATCCGAGAAAGACTTCGATCCTCGGGCCCTTCAGGTTTTTGTGGCATGCACCCGCCAAAGCCCGTTGTCCGGAACCCTCCGCGAGGTCCGCGCCGAAGAGCTTCAACCCGGGATGCACTTGGCAAACGATGTCCTCACCCCGTCCGGCCTGGTCCTTTATATCAAAGGGCAGAAGCTAGACGCTGAAGCCGTTTCCCGGCTCAGCAAGCAAATCCGTTCTCCACGTTTGTCTGTTTACGGGTAGCGTTGCGGTCCCTAACCGTTCGCGAGCAACAACGCTCTCAGGCGTAGGTATTGGGGAACTGCGATCCGGTTGCTTCCGGTTGGTGCCATGCTTTTTGCCAATCGTGCAATTTCTTGGTTGACTGTCGCAAGCGCCCAAGTTCCTTGCTGATTTCACCGAGCAATTGGGCCACCCTTTTCTCGAGCTCCAAACGTGCGTCCGCAGCCATCTGAAGACGATTCCACAGAGGGCCAGCAATATCACCCGGCTCCAAATTCACCAGCCGCAATAACTCGGGGATCAAATCCTCCTGCTCGTTTAAAACACGCAGCAAAGAATCCCGGTCGCTTTGATCGATATAAAACTTCTCAAGAGAAATATTTTCTTCGAATTTTGCGAGTAAAAGTTCCGTCTTCTTGGTTGCCATGGTTCGACGGGCCCGTTCTATACCGCTCGATTAGGCAGACTCGCTCATTTGGTTAGCCAGCATTTCCGCCCAAGAATCCCGGATTTCTCCCAAAAATCTGGCCACGTTCAAGAGTGGCTCCTTCGTCTTATTCGTGTTGGCATCGGTCAGCTGCCCCAGCAGGTAATCGTAAACCCTGAACAAGTTAGGAGCCACATCGCCACCCTTTTCAAAATCCAGAGTTCCCTGTAACTCGTTGATGATCGCCTGAGTACGAATGATGTTATTGTGGACGATTTCCTGGGAACTAATAAAATCGGGGTTATCCAAGCCTTCGAGGGCTTTCGAGGTAAACTTCATGGCCCCGTCCATAAGCATCAGGACAAGCTGGCCCGGTGAGGCGCTGATGATCGCATTTCTCTTATAGATCTGAGCGGGTTGATTTGCTGGCATGGCATGGAACTCGGTTCCATCTTTATTCTGTCGCCGGACCTGATTTTTTCAAGAAAAAGTCATTAATAATTAACGAGGAGACGCCATTCACAGCGCCCAGAGGCGGGTAGTTCGGATCTGCGAGAAAAGCTGAACCTTTTTCGACCATCCCTGGACGTATGTCCGATTGCTGCGAGGCGGTTTGGCGCAAAGAATCAACCACATTGGGATGCACATTTTGCACATCCAGAACTTCCCCGGTGAGGGCAGAAGCTTTGATTTGAAGATTTGGTGAGGGGTTGTATTGCACGGCCGACGAATTGGCCTGCAACCCTGCTAAATTTGGAATTCCGCTAATCATGGCTAGTTACTTTGGGTTGATTGTTGCTGTTTTACTTTTGATGGCGCTTGGCTGTTGGGGTTCCACTCTTTATCCGGAGGAAGACGTCTTGAATGCGGCGGTCAGCTGAGCGCCTTGGGACTGGTACTTGGACGACGCGGATTCCATCGCAATGAACGAAGATTCCAGCAGCTTGCGCTCGGCTGCGAGCTGCACGTCAAGGGCTGCCATCTGCTTATCGAGGTCCGCGTTCTGCTTCGTCTTATTTGCCGATTGGACGGCCAGAGACCCGGTATCAGCGGTTTGAGACGTGAGGAACGCATTCAAGCGAGTGACCAATCCGGAGCCAGAATCATTAAAAAACGACCCGACATCGGCGCCGTAGCTCGTAAGTTTCGTGCTGAGAAGCGCGCTGTCCTTAACGGACATGCTCGTATCTGTTCCCGCAAAGTCGATCCCGAGGTTGCTCAGAGTTTTGATACTTCCGGTCAGGCCGGTCCCCGGGCTGAACATGATCGAGCGCAGTTTTGCGGCAAGCGACTGCACTTCCAGGTTTCCCGCCAGAGGGGCAGATGTCACAGCGGTCCCTTTTACGGTGATCTTTGTGTAGCTCGCGATGGAGGATTGGATGGCGTTGTACTTATCGAGCAGCTTGTTGATCTTTGCGGTGGCGTCTGCCGTATTGGTGGTGACGCCAATCGATTGGGTCCCGGTGCTATCGACCGTGACGGATAGCCCGGCGATGCCGGTGACCGAGGAATCCAAAGTGTTGCTCTTGCTGATAATCGATCCGCCTCCGTTCACGGTAAACTCCGCATTTGCACCGGATTGAAAACTGCTACCAGCTCCAATCATGCCGGCGGCAGTCAGGAATCCGGCGCCGGTTTCGCTTGCGAAAAGGCTCACGTTTCCCGTGGTATTGTTGCTGAGATTAAAGCGGTCTGCCGCAGTATCGTAGGAGGCGGTCACTCCTGCGGCGGAGCTATTGATTCGGGTCATCACCGATTGGATGCTATCGGTGTTGATGTTGTAGGAGATATCGGTGCCGTTAATGGTAAACTTTCCATTGCCCGACCCGTCGACTCCGGTGATTGCGGACTTTAATCCAGAATTTACAAGAGGCACGGTGAGGTTGGATGAGCCGAGCGCGCTCGCGCTCGATACTGCGCTTCCTCCGGTCTGGAACAGCTTCAAGGCGGCCAGGAAATTGCTCGTATCTGCGGAACTTCCCAAGGAAAGCGCCCCGCTTCCGGTAAGGGTCACCGCATCGGTTCCGGAGTCATATGCGGCAGTAACCGTACCCCCGGTGGCAGTGGAAATCCGATCGAAAACATCTTTCAGCGTGTCGGTTGTGGCCACTGCGATCTGGGTGCCGT
>Ga0194063_10001538_pt1 | contig 14876 bp, 16 predicted proteins | sample SepL3720m_MetaG_FD_155459 | JGI IMG/M metagenome (GOLD analysis project Ga0194063, IMG submission 155459) | Anoxic zone freshwater microbial communities from boreal shield lake in IISD Experimental Lakes Area, Ontario, Canada - Sep2016-L373-20m | ecosystem: Environmental > Aquatic > Freshwater... | reverse complement strand
GCCAGCAACTCCGGGTCATAAGGCGATTTCATCGTTCATCGTTGGGCCCCCTGATGGATCGGTCAGACAGGGCGGACAACTTTGCTGGTAGTGGGGGCGCGGATCATCTTCAGCTTGGGGAAGGCCGAGCGGATCAACTCCTGGCAGGCCTTGCTGAAGCGGGTTTTCGGATCACCCTCGCCAACGGAGAGGGTCTGGCCATTCAGCACCAGCACGGCCGTGCGCAACAAATCATCTGCTAGCCGCGTGATCTCCTGGCGCCGGGCGCTGTTCTGCTTGGAGCGCACCGCCAGGATCGCATTCAAGGTCTCGTCCTCGCCGCCGCTGTTCTGGCGGATGTAGAGGTCGGTCTTGAGATAACTGCGGATCTGATCAAGCAGCCGTTCCTTGGCCGGCAGAATCGCCATCAGCTCACTGCCACCCATGTTGCGGCTGATCAACACCGGCTCATTGCCGTAGTTGGGGTGCTCTGGTGTCACCAGATTCACCACCACATCGCCCTCTTTGCCCTTGATCAGACCGTCATCGATCTTCTGGGCAAAGGGGTAGTCGTTGCCACTGCCACTGCCACTGCCACTTCCCTCAAAGCGGATCTTGACGCTGCGCAGCACGTCATCAAAGACGATTCCGTGCAGGTTTTTGATCACCACCGATTCGGCCACCTCGGTGCGCTTGATCTCCTGCTCGACATCCTTTTCCTTGTCGGTGAGGAACTCGTAGATCTCACCGCCGCGCTGCAGGTAACTCTGGCTCTCCAGATTGATCAGGGCATCCTTCACCGCTTGCTCATGGGCGCGGATGTCAAAGTTGGGCGCCTCGATCAGCAGGATGGCGATGTTGCGCGCCGTGCTCTTGAACCCCGGCACCCACTTGAGCAGAAACAAGGCCTTGAGGATGCGCAGCTCCAGCGGTCCCACCTGGTTCTGGGCCGTCACCATCGTCTGCTGCTTGTCGGCCCGGATCACATCGCGGATGCCGTCGTACAGCTGGTCAAAGCTGGCCAGCCGGCCCACCGGCAGCGCCTTGATCGCCTTGGCCACCTCCTGGAACACCGAGAGCATCGAGCGCTCCCCCACCGCCATGTTGCGGCCCTCGAAGATGCTGTGGGTGGCCAGGGTTTGTATGGCGGTCTGAAACAGGCTCAGCTGGTAGGGATGGAAGGGGTAGAGCCCACAGAAACTCTGGCAATCACTCCAGCCCTTCAGTTGAATTGAGCTGTCGCCGAAGCGAAACAGGGTGGTGAAGTTGTCTTTTTCCTGTTCGTAGATCTCGATCAGCTGCTCCGGTTCCGGCGGAGCTTTTTCGAGCAGGCGCCTTTGGATCACCTCCTGCACATCGGCGCTGGCCAGGGTGAGCTTGGTCTTGAAGCGCCCCTGGATCTTGCTGAGATCATCCGCCTGCTCAAACTTCACCTGCCCGAGGATTCCCTCCAGATCCGCCTGGGAGGTGATGAACACCGCCGCCCGGCCATCGGTGGCCGTCGCCAGGCTCTCGATCACGGTCTGCAGGTTCAGCAGGCGGCTGCGTGCCTGGCCGATGAACTGGCCCGCTTCATCGACAAAGAAGTTGAGCCGGAAGCCTGGCGGCTGGCTGCCTAAGTACTCCTTCACCCGATCGGCGAACCCCTCGATCGAGAGCCGGTAGCTGTCCTTGGCGTCATTGACGACGTTGACGGCGTCAGCTTCGCTGCCGCCGAACTGTTCGGCATAGGCCCTGGCGAAGCTGCGCCTGGTCACCGTGGCCAGGGCATCGCGATCGTTGTCCCAGCTGCGGCCGTTGACACGTTGATAGGTGTGCTTGAAGGCCTCGAACTGGCCGCGCTTGTTGAGGTCGTGCTCGAACTGGGCCACGTAGCCCTGGTTGCCGTAGTAGCCCTGCAGCTCGTTGAGCACCTTCATGAACACCTCGAGGATCGGTGCCTCGTGGGTGCCGCCGATGCCATCGAACTTCTGGTCGATGTTGAACAGCAGGCTGCGGGCCGGAATCGCAGCGGCCTTCTTGAGGTCGGCGCGCAGGATCTCGTCCTCTACTTTGGGCAGCAGGATCTCCACTGGCCGCAGGCCCAGTTCACCGTTGTCGGTGGCGCCGATGCGCCTCTGGCCATCGAGCAGCAGCGACAACATCTTGAGCAGGTGCGACTTGCCCGAGCCGAAGAAGCCCGAGATCCAGACGCCATTGGCGGTGGGGTTGTGCAGGTAGGCATCCGTGAAGGCACCCAGCCCTTTGCTCACCTCACGGGTGATGACGTACTCCTCCAGCTCGATCTGCAGATGGCGCTCGTCGTCGGCCTTGATCACACCGTCAATCGGGCGATCCACCGGCTTGGCGAAGAGCTCTTGGATGGTGTTGGCAGTCATGAGCTCTTTATGTCGAAGTAGGCGAGGTTGGTGGCGCGGTAATGGGGGTTTTCGATCTTGCTGGCGGCACTGGTGCCGAACAGGCGCAGGTAGGAGCCACCGTCGGCGTCCTGGGAGTACTCGCCCGGGAAGAAGATCACGACGGGATGGCGCACCATCGCCGGCTGCAGGGCCTCCAGAATCGTGTGGGTGCGCAGGAACGGGTAAATCCGGCCTGAACCGGTGATCAGGCTGACCTGACTGTCATCCCCCAGGGCCTGCATCAGTTTCGGCACAAGGGCAGAGGTGGGGTCCGCCACGTTCTGCAGGGTGTCGAACAGATCCGCCTTGGACCAGCTCGCCTCCTCCTGCAGCACCACCTCCAGATAGCCCTTGGCCTCCAGCAGCTGCAGTACCAGCTCGAACAGATCCACCAGCTTCACCCGCAGGCCCTGCTTGCGCAGGTGTTGTTCCACCCCTTTGACCACCAGACGCAACTGGTCCTCATCGGCCGGTTGATAGGTCTGAATGAAGATCGGCACCTCCTTGGCGACGCCGCGCATCTCGAGAAACTCCGGCCGGATCAGGATCTGTTGGAGGCGCTTGTCCAGGCCGGTGACGCTGCTCATGCCGATCTCCTGGCTGGGGCGGCTTTGACCGCCTTGGTGCAGGCAGCTTTGCTGTTGGCAGCTTTGCTGCTGGCAGCTTTGCTGCTCGCAGCAGTGGTGGCCGGCATCCGGGGCGGGGTCAGCAGAAAACCGCGGAGCAGGGCCGGGTCATCCTCCAGCACCAGCTGCTGGGCCTGAGGCGAAAGCGAGGGTCGCTGCACCGTGCCGAGCGAGCCGCCTTTGCCCGCTTTGCCCGCCAGGAGCCCGGCATCCCGCAGCATCTTCAGGAGAGCGGAGCGAATTTTCTGCTGGGACGACGGCGAGAGCGCCGCCAGTTCCGGGTGCTGCCGTTCACAGCCGTCATAGAAGCTCGCCATATCCGAGCGCCGCAGCACAGGATCAAGACTGCTCAGCTTGTCCATCAGCACCTCTCGCGTCAGCTCCAGGGTGATCGCAATCCGCTTGAGCACGCCCAGCCAGGCCATGGCCAGGCGCTCCTCACTGCTGCCCCGGGCCAGAAGTTCCAATTGGGCCTGGCTCAACAGCTGCAGCCTTTGGCGCAGCTCCGACTCCAGCCGCTTGCCGGTGCTGGCTGAACGCGCCTGCAGGGCATTGCGCTCCAGCACCGCCGCTTTGGTGCGTTTCCAGTCGCCTGCCTGGAGGTGGATGCCAGCGATGACAGCGGCCAGCTCAGGCCTGAGGCCGGCAGCCGTGAAGCTGAGGCAGTAGCGGCTGGCTGCGGGGAGCGCGTTCGCCAACGACTCCACCAGGCAGCTCTGGGCTGATGCTGGCATCCCCTGTGCCCTTCTGTCACCCAAAAGACGTCGGCTCCCGTGTGTGCAAACAGCCTGCAAGCTATGGGCGGACATTGATCTGTGCAGCGCTTCTCCTGCGAATCACCACTTGTATGCACAGGCTGCATAGTTTCGCGGTTTCAGGTAGCCAACCCATCCAACCAACAGCTGGCGGTATCTGGGCTGGCGACACCGGGCAGGACGGCAATAGCAGGAGATGTTTAATTCCCACTGTGCAGCCCTTCGCTCGACTGATCTCAGCAGCCACGGCAAACGGCCTGCTCACCGGTCAGATCGTCTTCTCGAGCGCCTTCGTCGGCGCCTGTGAGCTGCCGAACTGGATCCAGGCACCACGCCAGGTGAATGCCTGCCGGTCGCGCAGCAAGGCTCTCGCCCTGTGCTTCCCCTCCGGCATGCAGACAGCCATCGCCAGGACCCAGCCGGCCTTGGAACCTGGCCGGCGAGGGGTCTTCCAATGAATCGCCCCATCCTTGCCGGCGACTCCCTCGAGCACTTCGATCGCGAGCTGAAGCACCACCGGGCCTGGCTGCTGGCGGTGCTGGAGCGGTTGGTGGCCCGTGAGCCCCAGGCGCCCGACCTGCCCCGCGCCGAGGCCCTGGCCGAAGGCGGGGTGCCTAGCTGCTTGCTGTCTCGGCATTTGTGGCCCAGACCATGGCCTCGGCGGAGTTGGCATCCCAGAGGCAAGAGCCAGAGGACCCACCCGCCCTCTGGCTTGATGAACCAGCTGCTGCGGCCGCTCGGATCGGCCGCCTCCGTTGGCCTGCTCACAGGCCAGATCGTTGTTTCGATTGTGTTTGTCGGTGCCTGTCAGCTGCCCAACGGCATCCAAGTCCTCCTGCAGGCCAACCGATTCTGGCAGGCTGAGGGGTATTATTGTTTCACTCTACTATTTCTGAAAAATGGATTTTATCGTCTCTACGATTGCAGATTCAGGGCTAGGCAGCCTTAGATCAGCGCTGGAGGGAGCCAATGACCACATAGGTTTCGACAATATTTCGTTTGCCGCTAACCTTGCCGGTGACACGGTCTCTCTGGCTAGCGCCCTGCCCACGATCATTGACCGGGTTTCGCTGAACGGCATCATCAGCAGCACCGGAGCGCCACAGATCGGCATCGATTTCAACAATAATAAAGGACTGATCTTCAAGGCGGGGGCTGGGTTTTCAAGCCTGATTGGGTTTTCTCTTGGAGACGCTTCTGGCGACGGCGTAACCCTAAAAGTCGGCGGAATCACCGTTCAGGATAATTATATCGGTGTGGCCCTTGATGGGGTCACCGGCATGGCCAACCGCGGTAACGGCATCTTTATTGATCAACATTCTGACAACAACCTGATCGGTACCTTGGATCCCCTCACCGGTATCCCCTTGGTGCAGCAGGTGTCCAACGTGATCAGCGCCAACCTGGGCAATGGCATCAAGATTCATGGCGCCGACACTAACCAGATTGCCAGCAATCGCATTGGTACCAGCGCTGATGGCCTCAATGGCCTTGGCAATGGTTTAAATGGTGTGCTGCTGGATGAAGGAGCCAGCAGGAATATTATCGGTGGGAATAGCACCGAAGGAGGGAACGACCCCACGGGAGATAAGGGCACTACAGCCCCCACCATTGTGCGACCTCCCCAGGGCAATCTGATCTCAGGCAATGGGCTTAATGGCGTTTTGATCAAAGACCGGTCCCGGTTCAACATTCTGAGCGGCAATTTCATCGGTACCAACAGCGAAGGCATTGCGCCGATCGGCAATAGGGGTGATGGGGTATCCATTCTTGCGAGCGATAACAATAGACTGCTGGGCACCTACGTAGATTTACTCCCGTTTGTGTTTTACAATGTAGTCAGTGGCAATGGGCTTAATGGGCTGAGGGTTAAGGATAGCAAAAATATTACGATTCATGCTAATTTCTTCGGGCTCGGAGCCGACAATGCAACCGTCGTGGCCAATGGTGGCAACGGAGCCCTCTTCGAGGGCCGCTCCAGCAACATTCAATTTGGCGGTGTTATCCCTCTTGGCAATGTCAATGCTGGAAACAAGGGCAATGGGATCGAGGTCAAAGATTCGGTGTCTGGTTTTAGCTCCCTTAATACCTTCGGAGGTATAAAAGCTTTTGGCGGCATTGCCCCCAACGGAAAGGATGGCATTCTGATTACTGCAACAGGAGGAAACAATACAATTCAAACAAATGTTTTCTCCGGCAACCTAGGTAACGGCATTCATGTCTCTGGCCGCGCCAAGGGTGTGACGATTTCCCCCAATGTTGTTGGCTTGAATACCCCCGGTCAGCTAGCCACCTACACCTCCGGCGACCAAACGATTTCATACGCTAATGGCCTCAATGGCATTCTTGTTGATGGCATCGCCAGTGACATCACAATCGATGGAAATCAAACCTCTGTTGTACCGCAGAACACGATATCCAACAACAATCTTTACGGAATTAGGGTAACAGACAAGTCAAAGAATATCCTAATCAACAACACTTACGTTGGCACTGCCACCAACGGTATCGATTTGTTTGGCAACAAATTGGGGGGTCTCTATGTTGGCCCCGATGCAAGTGGCATCGTGATTGGCAACAAAGACTTAACGCTAATCAATAAGTTTAATGGTAATGGTGGTCCTGGCATCACCCTTGACCGCGCCAAAAAAGTCTCATTGATCAATAATCGACTTGATAGCAACTTGGGTAGCGGCCTGTTAGTTCTTGGTGGTCGAGGTAACCGCATCGTTGACAACACAGCCAATTTCAATAGCCGTTATGGCTTCGAATTTTTGAACGGTGGATGGGTTGGCAGCCTTTTTAAGCGCAATATTGGAGTGGGGAACACCCTCGGTTTGACGAACATCTAGCTAGGCGCTCCGAGCCAGAGCAGGTGCGGGGGAGCTTGGTGCGGATTCACTCCGAGCCCATTCCAGCGAGGAATGCCTCCTCCCACTGTTCGTTCTCCTGTGGGCAGCCGGAGCCGATGTCAAGCCGCGGACGGTTACCTCGAAGCGGACGACAATTGCTGCAAAAACATAGGCACCTCAGTTCAGCCGGCGGGCAAGACGGATGCGCTGGCGAAGACGGCGAGTGAAAGCGACGCTGGCACCGACCCCCAAAATTGGCAGAGGCCCCGGCGCTGCGGGGTAGGACACCGCGCTGCTGATCGGATAAACCGCATCTAAATACATTTTGGCAGTATTTGATTGGCCATACTTCGGAATTGCATACACGAACTCAGATGTGCCGATGAGACTTGGCAGAATTGCGGATAATTCGGCTTCTGTTGATGAAGCTTCCAGCTGTGCTTGGTAGTAGGGGTCGTAGGTGACGCCCAACCCAGTGAAAGGAAATGGATAGAAGTCTGGACTGTCATCGTTTGATCCCGCCTTGAAATAGCTGATATAATAATCCCTGAAGTTATCAAATAGATTTCCATCCGTCTGGTCTGCTGCCATTTTACATTTACCATTTCTCTACTTCTGAAACCACCACATTGGCGAATTGATTGATGCACCAGCTGATGTCGGGAGGGCCCTGAATTGGGCTAAAGTGATCTACTATGTTAGAAGCAAAATTTGCGATGCTGATGTTTGGATTCTGCGCAGGCCGGAACAATTGATCTGGATTAACCCACACCAGAGAAACCTGATCCCAGAAAGCTGTTCCTGGAGGAGAGTCAATGCCGCGTCCACCAACAAAGAAGTTGGCACGGGCATTCACAGTTTCTGGATTGGCGAGATCATATTCTGTTGGTCGGGCACGCAACCAGTCCCCAAGGTTCACCTTGACCTTTTCTGCCTGAGGCGCATTCTCAGCAAGGATGGGCGCAAAAAAGACAGGGCCTCCGCCAACGCCGGCATTGACAACTTCTGACCCCCCTCCTGAGCCCGTGCACAACGGGATGCTGCCACACCAGAGCTTGTGTTCTTGCGCGTCATTAGTATTGAATTGGTGTGCCATCCTGACATACCACTGTCCATCAATCTGCCTCCAAGAGTTAAAGTCTTCGTCGGTATAGATTGCTGAACCATCGACAATATTAAGTAGGGTCTTTGGCTTGATCTTGTCAATCACATGCATCGATACCTGTGTTCTGTATAGTCGCTGCCAGAGTGGTTGTACTTTAAGAAGTGCCTCAAAAGGTGCTGCTTCAACGCCACCCAAAAGTGTTGGCGAGCCAGAGCCATCGAAGTGTGAGAAACCAGAGGCTCGTATGACATTTTGATCGTCATAGCACTCAGGGTTGATGGAGGAGGATAGGCAATCGGGCAGCAAATCAGGACGTATAAAAGGGTATATTTGCGCCCTGCTACTGCTTGCTGTTAAAAGAACAAGTGTGCAGGCGCTAGCAACACTGAACAGTCTCAAACGAGCTTGGGGTTGCATGGATCACAACGATGGAAAGAATTTGCCTAGAACAAGCATCGAGTGGAGCAGCTGGTGACGGCCCGGAAAGATGACGCCCCTGCCGCGGATCAGGCGGCAATCACCAACGTAGTCGGATTGGTGCTGTCTGGCCCCGGGCGATGCCGCTGCGCAGCTGGTGGCCGTTGGCGTGGAGGCTGCTGCTTCTGGAGGAGGAGAGGCCACCAAAGCGGTTGGCGGAATAGCCGTGCAGCACGATCTGGCCGTAGAACTGCCTGCTGGACCTGGGGAAGATGGCGATCGAGTTCCAACCTGTGGTGCCGGGACTTTTGTAGAGAGCATGGCAGCTGTCGCGCTGCAGGTCATCGTTGCCACCATGGGTTTTGAGGGTCCAGCAGAAGAACTCTTTGCCAGGGGTGGTGTCCTGGGCAATCAACAGGATTGCGCCGATTGAGGTGGACCCTGTGAGGGTGCTGTCGAGGTAGGCCAGGCCGGTGCTGTAGGGGGTGGAGTTGCTGTAGGAGCCGTAGCCGCCATTGGCGGTGCTGCTGGTGTAGGTGCTGGCCAGTGCACGTCCAAAGACAGCACTGCTGCTGCTCTGGATATCGCCCTGGGGAATGGTGCCGCTGGCGGTGGGGCTCTCGACCAGGAACCAGAGGTGGGCGGGATCAACTGGATGGCCGAGCTGCCAGGTGTAGCCCCAGCGGTTGGCGGTGGCATCGGTATGGGAGCGCACCACTGAGAGAGGTGTGCCTGACTGCTCGACACATCTCAGCTGCGACAGTCATGGGACAGCCAGCAGTTGGTTCTGGCGTTGCTGTGGCGGCAGGTCAATCCGCGTAAACCATGGCCCTTTCTGCCGTTGCAGTACGCCGCGGCTGGGTATGCAGGGCTCAAGAATACGAAGGGGGATGGTTGCCCAGGCCATCAAGGATTTGGAGTGATTGGCCACGCACTGCTGCAGCCACTTCAGGCTGATCCGCCCAAAGCTCATGCCCCCGCTGCCGTGGGGATCGATGCGGCGGCGTTCGCCGGCCAGGCTCACGGCACAGCCCTGCAGACTGCCGAGCAGCACAGCGATGGCGACGACCAGCAATAGGCGATCAATGCGCTGTGGGTCGCGCAGGCCGTAGGCCCGGACCAGATTCACCCGCTGGGTCCCCTCAGCCCAAAGCAACACATCGCGGAAACCGCGGCAGTGCCCGCGTGGCAGTCTCAGCCGGCGCACTTGACAGCCCATCGGCGCGGCGGTGCCCTGGATCCAGGTGTCAGCGCGGAGCCGCATCACGGACCGCCAGCTGGACCTGCCCTTGAACCAGCCGAGTAGCTCGGCACTGGGGAAGCCGCCATCGGTCAACAACGTGATCGCACCGAGCCGAGCGGCAACACGCTCTTCCAACGGTCAAAACAGACGGTCTGGCTCAATAACAGACCCGCCACCATCTGTGCCAACAGCACCAGGTGGCGCTGGTTGGCGAACCGGCTGTGTTGACGCAACAGGCCGAGCAGCTCAGCATCGAGCCGGACTTGGGAAACCACTGGGGCTTGGTTTGGTGTGAGAACCCCAAACTCCCATGGCTCCCTGCCCGCCCAATGACCTGAGACCCATGCTGTCGCATGGGTACTTGGACTTGTGTCGGTCAGTCAGGGCTGCGGCGTCCGAGCGCGACCCAGCAGACTACTCATGAGGTGCAAACGAGTTTTGACATTATACTTTTTGCGAATGCTTTTGCCGTACTCCTTCACTGTATGAATGGAAAGCTGCAATTGATCCGCAATTTGCATATCAGACGATCCCTTGAGCAGCAGGACAAGGATTTCTCGCTCCCTCAATGTCAGCGACTGACCAGATTCGACAAGCGCTCCAGGCTTCTGTATTCGCGATCTCGCGAGGCTGGAAACATACGTCTTGCCATTGGCGACAGCCAGTAGTGACTGCATCACTTCCATTTCGGGCGAAAGGAAATCGTCCTCGCAAACCACGGCCATGGCGCCGCTCTCCAGGGCAAGGTTGACTTCGGCGCCGTCGCCGGTCAGCACCACCAAAACTTTGAGATCGCCGACGGCCTGGATGGCTCTTCTGCAGAGGGAAAAGCCGTTGCCTTCAGCCAGTTGATCGCTGCAAATCAACAGCCCAGGGTTATTCATTCGAATGCGATGCAAGGCCTCCTCTTCCGTGGAGGCGGCCCCCTTAAGGCGGTTCTGCACTGAGATCGAGCGGACGATTGCCAGGAGCGCCAGGTGGCTTTTCATGGCAACAACAAAACGTAAGCGCATGCCACTGGAGAGAAGCCAGCTCGCCATCATTTTGCGATTCGGCTCCAATAGATGAAGTCGGTCGGTGAAGTCCATGCCTGAGTCAGGAAAGCACTGGGAGCCGGCCGATCTGCTGCAGGCCGCTGCATTATGGCTCAGAGCGATGCGCCGTTCACGTCGGCAGTGCGAAGGAGGATTTGCAGCCAAGTCTTCCTCGTCTTCGAGCGCGCTGCTTTGCCGCCCTTGGCCTCCATTCGTGGCTCATGGCCACGGGCTTGCCGCAGGCTGCAGCAGCGGTGATTCTCTGCCCAAGACTGAGGTGGGTGCCTTTTATTGGACAGCCTGGGCCGCTGTTTGAAGTGGTTGGGGCCGCTGGCCCTCGCCATGGGTGATTCCCGCAGCCCACCAACACGGACCTGACCATCGTCATCGACGACGCCCTGATGCGACAAGCGATGCGTGCCTCCGGGGCACGCCGCAAACGCGAGGCGGTGGAAGTCGGCCTGCGCACCCTGGAGCGACTACAGCAGCAGGGTGAGATCCGTGCCTTTCGCGGGCAGCTGCACTGGAAGGGCAGCTTTTTGTATGCCGATGCAATCACCCGGCTGATCCACCTTGCCCGCACCTGCTGCAGCGCGGTGATCTGGATCGGCTGGTGGTGCCCCTCCCACCAGGAGAGGATCCCGATTCACTCCTGCGCTGCCAGGGCGTCTGCAGCTTAAATAAGCTTAAAAAATATGTGTCAAAGCTGCATAACTGGAGGGAGGTTGCGAGGGGTCAGAGCTGTTGGGTAGGGAGCCAAGACTAGCCTCATCCCAAACGGAGGAGGCGAAGCGGTTGTAGCCAGCCGGGTTTTCAAAAGTGATCCAGGAAGCTTCAGAACTGAAGTCTCCATTCTTTTCTCGTTTCACAATCGCCAAACCTGAAACGCTTAGATCGCTGGGTCCAAAGGCCCAGAAAGGAAGCTTGTAGAGCCCCTTCCCGTCAGACCAAATTCCTTCGAAGTGAGTTTCGTAGCTGCTGCCACCCTGGCCGGGATAGCGGTAGGTGTGAGTATTTGTCACCTGGCCCGTGATGGAATCGTAATCAGCCAAGGTGGCATCGCCAATTGAAGGACCGTTATTGATCCCAGGCTTCAGCGAGCCGAGCACATTCGATTCGCCCCCGGCTACGGTGTAGTGTCGATTCGAATTAGACCAGATCCCATAAACACTATGGGAAAGGGCAGAATCGTTATACCTGAGATTGGTTTGCTTGCCGGTCTTGATGTCAACAACAAAGGCTGTGCCGGTGCCTTTGCCTTCACCAAAGAAATCATAGTTGCCGGCAGCCAAGCCACCGCTTACGCTATGAAGATAGGTTTCATTAGCGAGGCTTCCGGTAATCGGGTCCCGAGCCTGAAAGCTCTTGAAGTCATTGTCCTTGGGGCTGCTTGTAATCTTGCCTGTGTAGTAAAAGCCAAGGGTGTTATTAATCGTAGTCCCTGCCACATTGGTGGTTTGACCGGCTGATACATAGGTGCCAACCAAATTGAACTTGCCATCACCTTTTTTATGCACTCCATAAATACTGGTGCCCAGGGATCCAAAACTTGTGGGTACAACCATCGTGGTCCAGGTGCCAGGCCCTGAACCTTGCGTGGTATTGGTGCCGTTAATCGCACCTTGATAGACAACCCCCACGGCCCCATTGTTGAGCTGGCCGTAGGTGCCAACGATGGTGTATGTGTTCTTTGTGCTACCAGCCCCAATACCCTGAACGAAATTGAGTGAGCTTGTTACGCCGTTAGGGGCATAGACCCATGGGGAATAAAACGTTGTTGTGGTCTGCAGAGGTTTAGATACGCACAAGGCTTTAGCGAGGCGATCGGTAATGAGGTCCAGAGCCTGAAAGCTCTTGAGGTCATTGTCCTTGGGGGCGCTTGTAATCTTTCCTATGCAGGAGAAGTTAGTGATGTTATTAAACGTAGCCCCTGGCACATAGGTGGCGGTTTGGCTGGCCGAGTCGTAGGTGCCTAGCAAATTGAACTTGCTTACAGCTTTTGGTTTAATTCGAGTCATTGCTATGAGTGTATGCACGTTTCTCGTTTTATTATAGGCGACTTTGCTGACCAAAACAGCTGGACGGGCTGAATACCCCCCTAAAGGGGGGTATAGAGATCCTAATCTAAAAGGTTATTGACGTGGACTTGTTCCTTCTGCTACAGGTAATTAGATTTCCAAAATTCGAGATGGTAAGTCGTTATTTTGTCGCCCAAGCAACACGAGTTGCGTTGTTTGCGGCGTCACTTTTCTCGGCTTCTGCTGCGATGGCTGCATACCCAGTTTCCTCTGGTCCAGTTTACCCGCCAGATTTGTTTAATTATCAATATTGTGAGGTTCTTCTGGATGTCCCTGGCTCTACATCTGGTTACCCAGTTTTCAATACTACAGGCTATGGTGATTGTCCTAATTATTCAGGTTTGACAGGCCAAAATGTAATAGATAGCTACAACGCTACATATTACCCTGGAAATCCGTATGGTTTGCCTTCAGGCGCCACTGGATTCATCTTGGATTGGCCGCGTAATTGGATTTACGATGTCGCTGTCGAGAATATCCCTCCTGGAACTAGTACGTATCTTGTCCTGGATGTACCCAATAGCTCACCAAGCGTACCTGATACTACCTTTGGCTTCGTGGGTTTCAATTTAGATATTAGCGGGCTCGACTATACCCCGTCGAACGTGGTAAGGGATGCGACGTGGACTTATTATGCAAACAACCTGATCTTTGAATTACTAGACCCATCGGCGAACCTCTACGTGATGCAGTCCTACGCGAGGTTCATAGACCCTAGCCTGGTATATGGGGATCTCCAAAACGTGGATTATATGACCTCCCTATTGGATCTGCCAGCAGGTTGGAGTTATAATGTTGAGCAGTTGGTACAGCAATTTGACAATATCTCGGATGGTAATGCTATCTTGGTGCAGGACAAGTTGGGCAACAGCTATATGCAGGTAGTTCCTGCACTTTCTACTCTTCCTGTTACGACGCCTTTTAGCGTGCCAGGCCCTTTGCCCGTCTTCGGCGCAGGCATGGCCTTCGGTTTCTCCCGCCGCCTGCGTGCCCGGATCAAGAAAGCTGCTGGTTGACTTAGTCCACCTTTGCGCTCCAACCTCCCCTTTTGGGGAGGTTTTTGATTGGTCTGCCCCGTAAACGTCGGTGGTCAGTTCATCAACTCATGCATCAACACCTTGCCCCATCCTCAGTGTAAACCAGCTATCCCGGCCTGGCCACCAGCTGGCGTTGGCATGCAGTTGATGCGGCGCGTACGTCCGCTGGTATCAATCGTCGCTGACATAGTAAACAAGTCCTGTACAGGCGTATAGAGTCTGCAGTGCTGGACCCAGTTCGCCGTCTAAACGAGTGTCGCTGAGTAACAATGTGACCGAAATGGTATGAATCAGCTCAGGCAAAGCCAGGTTGCCCAGGTTGAGTTGGCCGTCATCGCCCGGTGACCCACCTGGATGGAGTCGTCCACCTAGGCCTAGGCAGGAAAGGGATGTCCTGCCCTATGTGGAGCACATTGGGCTGCAGGTTCCCTGAGGAGAGCATGATATCCCGCCGCTGGCCTCCCCGGGTTCAGGAAAAATCTCACCCCTTTCATCCCTACACCCGGGGGCTTGAGACGGTGACTGGGATTATGCGTTGTACGCCATGCTGATCAGCCCTGGTGGGATGCGATCGCTGTTCATTGCCGACCGTTTACCAACATTGAGGGAGGTGAACATAGCCTTTGCTCATGTGTGGCAGGGCCTTGGCCATGAGCAGGGCTATTGGCTTGCCGAAGTGGATGATCCGGTTGTCCTGGTCAAAAGCACCGGCGCTTGACTTCTGGATCGACTGTTTGCTGCGATTGAGCCCTGGCTTGCTGCTGGTGCAGATCCGTTGGCGGCGTTGGGGGACATTCTGCTGAGAGTGCAGGCCTGCAGCGTGACCTTGGAGGTGGAAGGTGATCTTGATCTGAAATGGCGCCGTCTGAGTGCAGAAGGTTTCCAGCCCGCCTTCCGGCGCATTGGCAGTCATGAGCCTTACGACCCGCGCCAGCTGCTGAAACTCCAGCCGCGCAAGGTTGACTACAAGGGATTCCGCTGAAGCCCTGAAGATGAACCCTCAGCTACGTTTCGGTTCTGATTGGCTCTCTCCCAGGAGCGGACAACGCTGGCCTCACACCCCCGAGGCCAGAGCAACCCCGTGGTGGGTCTGACCGGAGCGCCGCTGCCATTATCCCCTTCTCCCCCACCGCCGGAGCTGGAGAGCAGTGGCCCCTGCTGCGGGTGCTGGCGGCCGCCCATGGCGCTCATCGGCGGGTAGTGGCGGATGAAATCGGCCGTGCCTGTGATCAACTGCAGGCTCTGCGGCGTCAGGCCACTGATGAAGTGCAGCTCGTTGCACTCCCGCCAGTGGCTCAAGGTCCGGGGTGAGCCCCAGGGGCTGGCCTGGTTGTGGCTGGTGCCGCTGGGC
>Ga0194063_10001537_pt1 | contig 14877 bp, 2 predicted proteins | sample SepL3720m_MetaG_FD_155459 | JGI IMG/M metagenome (GOLD analysis project Ga0194063, IMG submission 155459) | Anoxic zone freshwater microbial communities from boreal shield lake in IISD Experimental Lakes Area, Ontario, Canada - Sep2016-L373-20m | ecosystem: Environmental > Aquatic > Freshwater >... | reverse complement strand
GGCCCAGCTGGCGGCTCGACCCACCAGCTGGGCCGGGTCATCAACTCAGTGCCACGGGCCAGGGCCAGGCCGACCCCCAGCACCAGGCTCAGCACCAGGGCCACGGCCAGCAGCACCAGGGCGAACCACTCCCCACCGGACAAGCTGCGGCGCACCGAGGCGGGCCTGGGCTGAAAGGCGGCACCGGCGGGACGTACGGCAGGACTGAACACCACCGCTGGCCTGGAGGGCTGGCGCAGCTTCTCGTCATAGGAGCGGCGGGCGACGGGATCGCCGAGCACCCCATAGGCCTGGCGCACTTGCCGAAAAGCCGCCTCTGCCTCGAGCGCCGGCAGGGAGGTGGTGTCGGGGTGATAGCGCTTGCTGAGGGCCCGGAAGGCCTGGCGCAGCTGCTGGCTCGTGGCCTCGGGAGCGACCCCCAGCAACTCGTAGTGGGTGGACATGGCCGTGAGGTTAGGCAGGGCCACGGATTCGGGGCGGGACGGGACGGGACCTGGCAGGCCGGCTCGGCTGGACCTGGCCCCGGACTCGGGCCCGAGACTGGGCATGATCTTAGGAAGACCCACCCCCCGGCAATCACGGATGGCTGCCAGCCCTGCCACCTCTGACCCTGGGTCCTCCCTCTGGCAGGCCCTCGGCTGGCACCCCTCGCCTGCACAGCTGGAGCAGTTCATCGCCCTGCAGGCGGCCCTGCGCCAGGGGAACGAGCGGGTCAACCTCACCCGCCTGGTGGAGGGCGACGACTACTGGATCGCCCAGGTCTTCGACAGCCTCTGGCCCCTGGTGCCCCTGCTGCAGGCCGAAGGAGCCGGCAACCGGGAACCGCTGCAGATCATCGACGTCGGCACCGGCGGGGGGTTTCCGGGGCTGGCCCTCGCCATCGCCCTGCCCACCGCCCGGCTGACCCTGGTCGATTCGGTCAGCCGCAAGGTGGACGCCGTGGCGGCGATGGTGGCGGAACTGGGCCTGCAGGACAGGGTGAGCCTGCGCTGTGACCGGATCGAGCGCTGCGGCCAGGCGGCCAACTGCCGCGGCCGCTTCGACTGGGCCCTGGCCCGGGCCGTGGCCAGGGCGCCGGTGGTGGCCGAGTACCTGGTGCCGCTGCTGCAGCCCCAGGGGCGGGCCCTGCTCTATCGCGGCCAGTGGAGCGCCGCCGATCAGGCCGATCTGGAGCGGGCCCTGGGGCCTCTGCGGGCTGCGATCGAACGCACCATGCCCCTGGAGCTGCCGGGTGATCGCGGCATCCGCCATGCCCTGGTGCTGCAGCCCCTGGGCCCCTGCCCGCAGCTATACCCGCGGGCGGTGGGGGTGCCGGCCAAGCTTCCCCTGGGGGCCAGGAGGGCTGCTCAGCTTCTCGATGACCGATAGGCACGCCACTGAAACGGACACCGATTTCAGGGCGTCCGCACTGCGGAAAGGATCGCGGTGGGAATTTGGAAAAGCATTCCGGATCGGCAGGCCTGAGGGCCGAGGAACGAACGCACTCCCCGATTCCATCAGGCCTGCCGCTCACAGGCGTGCCGCCATCGAGAGGAGGAACAGGGCACGAGCCTCCCCCGAGAAAGCGCGGACGACGGCAAAGCTCTCTCCGGCCCTTCCAGGCCCAGACAAAAGCCTGATCGACGCAAAGGAGCCGCTGGAACCCGCCCCAACCATAACCAAAGCTTAGGGAAACAGTTGAGATTAACCGCTAAAGTGAAAAATTAATATGTTTTGCATGAAACATAAGACCGTGCAGGGTTACATCGAGGAGATTCCAGCATGGGATACGGGAATACCTCTCAGTGGTCCCATCCTCTCCAGAACTCAGTGGGTCGTGTGGAGTCTGGCCACGGCCGGCAAGTTTTTCGAGGGATTGATCGTGTTCATGAGCGGCATCTCCCTGCCGCTGGTGGCTCACCAGTTCGGAATGAACAGCACCGACAAGGGTCTGGTGACCGCTGCCACCCTGTTCGGCATCCTGATCGGAGCGATGTTCCTGGGCGGTCTGGCGGATCACTGGGGCCGCAAACCCGTGTTCATCGGCGAAATGGCGATTCTGGCCGCCGCCCTCATTGCTGCCGCCTTCAGCATCAACACAGCGATGCTGGTGGCCTCCCTGTTTGTGATCGGCGTGGCCCTGGGCGCTGACTACCCCACAGCCCACCTGGTGATCTCCGAGAGCATCCCCGCCAACATCCGCGGCCGGCTGGTGCTGGGAGCCTTCAGCTTCCAGGCCCTGGGTGCTGTGGCGGCAACGGCGATCTCGGCCCTGTTCCTGACGCTGGAAACCAGCCTGGACGTCTGGCGTCAGCTGTATCTGCTACCTGTGATTCCCGTTCTGTTCGTGGCCTGGGGGCGCCTTTTTCTGCCGGAAAGCAGCCATTGGCTGGTCAGCAAAGGGAAGTTCTCCCATGCTGAAAAGCAACTGCGCAAGCTCCTGCATCGCCGCGATATTGAGCTCAAGGCACTTGAAATCGCTGAGGAAGGGCGGCTGAAGCCCAGCGCCGATTGGCGACAGCTGTTCAGTGGCAAGTACCAACGGGCCACGATCCTGGCCAGCGTGCCCTGGTTCCTGCAGGATCTCTCCACCTATGGCATCGGCATCTTTACCCCGGTGATCATCGCGGCCGCCTTTGGTGCCGATGGTGATGAACACAATGTGGCCTCCCTGATGCAGAACGCCTTGCGGGGTGCCCAGGGAACGGCTCTTGTCGATGTGGGCTTTCTGATCGGCATTGCTTTGGCCATCGTCCTCGCCGATCGCTGGGGGAGGATTCCGCTCCAGATCACTGGCTTCATCGGCTGTGCCGTGGGCCTCCTGGTCGCAGCGGCCGGCAGTGCCGGATCCAGCACCAATCTGCCGGTGATCGTGACGGGTTTTTTCCTGTTCCAGTTCATGACCAACCTCGGCCCCAATTCCCAGACCTATCTGCTGGCTGGCGAGGTGTTCCCCTTGCGCCTGCGCGGCCTGGGCGCCGGCTTTGCCGCCGCCGCCGGCAAGGTGGGCGCTGTGATCACCGCCTTTTTCTTTCCTGCCCTGTTGCGATCCATGGGCAGCGATCGCCTGCTGCCGCTGCTGGCGCTCACCTCGCTGCTGGGAGCGCTGATCACTTGGCTCTACCGCATCGAAACCCGCGGCATGGACATGGAGAAGCACTGATCAACGCTGCTGCAACGTTGAGATGGAAGAGCAGCGCTTCCCATCGGCATCCCCTGCTGGAGAGAATCCAATCCAGGGGCATGCATGCTCTGAACCGGAGGCCAAAGACAGGGCCTGAAGCACGCTTGGACCACTCAGACTTTTAGATGGGATAAGACACGACACTGTTCATTCCCGTGTCGATGCCTACGGCCGCATGTGTCAAGCAAGACAACGATAAAGTCCACCTCCCCCAGCAAACCCGCAGGCCGAGAGCCAAAAAGTCGAGGCAACGTTTTGATCGCTTCGTTGGGTTGAACCGGGCAGGGAAATGCATGGGGCATCCCCTTCATTTGAAGGGTTTACATCCGGCCCCGGGGGCAAGAAACTGAATTCATCGAAGTGGCAGCCTGGCTTCAGGTGTCTGCTCTGACTCTTAATCCAAAACTGCCTGAAACGGGCCTACCCAACCATTGCACCGATGGCCTACGCAAGCAGCATCCGGATCGTCAACGACGCGAACGGCAGCGCCCATGCCTTTCTGGAAAGCGACGGCCTGCTGTGGCAGTGCCAGTGGAACGCCCAGGCCGAGCGCTGGGACGAGGCCCGGGTGGTTCCTGGGGCCTATGGCGGCGAGAAGCTGCAGGCCCTGCTGGTGGACAACCTCTGGCCCACGAGCGGAACAAGTAGCAAACAGGCTGGTAACACGCCGGGAATCGTGCTGGCCTACCGGATTGGCACAGGCGATTCCGCCAAGGTGTACGCCACGCTCGGGCGCTGGGGCAGCGACGGCGAGCTGAGCTGGAACGAGCCGCTGCTGCTCAGCGATAGCGGCACGGTCACCGAGGCGATCGGACTGCGCAGCAGCGGCGATGGCAGCTTTGAACTCATCAGCCAGCGGCGAGAGCCGGCCGCAGCAGATCCCGGCAACACGCTGCAGACGATCACAGGAGCCCGCTCCGACAGCGAACTGATCAAGCAGAGCTTCAGCCTCAGCGGCAGCGATGCGACTGGATATCAACTCACGAACAAGACAGCCAGCAAGCCGCCGCAGGACGTCACATCGACCAAGGAGCCAGCCCCTGTGGCACCGGCTTCAGCCACGGCTGGAAGCACCGAGTTCAGTAGGGCTGATCTACTGCTGGCACCATCGCCAGCAGTAGCGCTGTTCAGGGCACCATCACTGCTGGAAGCCGCAAGGGTTGTTCCTCGCGCATCAGCCAATGGCTTGGGATCGCCATTGGGAATTGGATGGAGTGGTGGGTTCGGTATAAGGGCGGGGAATCCGCAAGGACAGTTCACAGGGGTGGTTGGGGCTGGGGCGACCGCACTAGGGCAGACACGGGCGCGCTGGCAGCTTGTCATCCCGAATTCATCGCCGCAGAGCGATTGGCTTCCAGGAAATAGCTTGGTAGCACCATTTAAGTCGCTAACTGAGGCTGTTAGGAAGTACAATGCATTGGAGAGGTTGGCAGGGCTGCAAAAGGCGGAGTACAAGAGAAGCGTTGGGTTTGTGGGCTCCTTTGGGACGTATGGATTTGGTACTCAGGTCACAAGGAATGACATTGGCTTCACATTTATTATAGAACGCAAGAGGGAGTTGGGAGATGCCAAAAAAGCTCTAAAGTTAGCGGAGTCCGGTTTAACTGGCGCGATCCTTAAGCAACAGCGAGATTACTTTACGTTTCTAGCAAGTCTGCAAACAAAGTACTACTTTGACAGCTTAAATGTATTCAGCCCGCAGGGCTTTAATCTCGAAAAGGTTAAAAACACCTTCTCTGCTACTTTTGGCTATGAACGGCAGGTAAGAGAAAGGTTGGAGACAGGAGGGTACTTTCAGTGGTCAGCCGGGTTTTCATTTGGGTATGCCGGCCAATACACACAGAAGCCCGTTAATAGTGATGATTACCTTCCTGAGGGCTTGAAATGGGTAGGCTACTCTGCAGCAGTCTTAGGGCCAGTTCTCGGATTGCTGGCTCAGGGACAGAGTGCCAGCAACGGCTTCCAAAACGCTAATAACCTAAATAGTGATCGGGCTAACAACAATACTAGCTTCTACAATGAGTTCAACAAATGGGGGATTTTGCGGAATGCGAAAGATGCCAAGGCAGATCCCTACCAGAACTACCAGGGATTCCAGCTCCTGCAGGCTTTGGCTGGAGTTACCTATGCAATCGCACCGCCCATCTCAAGTGCTATCGGCGATTCGACAAAGCGTACAGGTTATCAAAATGGCTTGGTGGTGAGAGGCCAGATTGGTCTGCGGTATCTCTATAAGAGCATTGGTGGATTCTACGGAAATCTCAGAGCTGGCTTCTATGACTACTTTAATCAAGAAGCTTTCAAGAAAGCTGATGGATCCTACTCTCCCTGGCAACTAAAATTCCAATTAGATGGCGGGTTAGCATTCCCATTTGGCGTCAGCGTGCCAATTTTAGCTGTTCAATATACGACCCCGAAGCCATACACCACAGCTCTAGCCTCTCAATCCTTCGGTGCAGCGAACGCCACGGGCAATAGTTCCATTGATAATTACGGCTATCTGCCGGCCAGTGGATCCACCTTGCTGCCGAACACAGGCGATAGCGATGGGGGAGTTCCGCTTGTCGTTGACTCATCCAATCTACAGCTTTTCACTCTAAGTAACTACACAGGAGGCGCTGGAAGCAGCACGAGCTCCCCTTTACAACTGGTAAACCGAGGATCAGGCCTGATCCCCGGCACTTACGAAGGGGTACCGATCCTTGCTGAATCGCTACCAGGTTCGGCTGGCGCCACCTTCAGCTTCAACGTTCTCGGTGATGGGACACTTGACCCAACATCGATTCAGATCAAGGTCCCGCCATCCAGCATACCCAGTGTTCTTAATGGACAATATCTATTTCTGCCTGAAACCAGTCCCGATAGCGGCATCTACGCGCTGATCCCAGATGTCTTTAGCACCGGTTCATGGTCCCAAAAGGATGGCGATGGCAACCTGCTTCCGATTCTGTTCCCACCAGACAATGGCAACAAGCTGCAGGCCAGCCGGGATCTGCGGATGCAACTGCCGGTGATCAACGCCCGTACCTTCATACAAGGGCCCCTCACCAAAAGCGACATCGTTGCGGTTCCTCAGGTGGTGCCGGTCAATACCAGCGCAGTCGTCACCGGGACAACGGGCTTCACCAATCCAAATCCCTCAGACAACAGCCTGAGAACGTACAACGGTGTACCGGTCAGGCTAAATGCTGCTGCATTGAATACAGCCAAGGCCAGCGTCAGCCTCAGCAATGGCACGATCGTGAAGGTCGTCCTGGATGATCCTCTTTATGTCAGCGCAAGCAAGATACCTGTAGACTCAAAAACTAACAAACCCATCCCAAAATTTGATCTCACCGTTGAGTTGCTTTCGGATTCAGATTTTGTTGCTGACTACAATCCGCCAGTTGAGAGTGCTAATCCAGTCTACGCCTTGGTTTACCAAAGCCAGGGTTACAGCAATGTGGTTGAGGACCAGTCCTACAGCGCTAACCCCGGCTTTCCCGCCAATTCGGATCAGTCAGCGGGCTCCTCTCAGCAAGCCGTGTGGTTGGCTGATGGCATCAACGACCAGTGGCAGCAAACGCCCTCCCAGGCGGGCTGGCCTGTGTTTAACCGAGTTGTTTTTGGCAGCTTCGATAGCCGAAGCAAACAGTGGACAATAAATTATTTGAATGGCAGTGAGATCGACAGCGCCGGCGTCAAGACGCCTGTAGCAGAGCTCGAGCCAGACAAGGTCACGCTGGGGAACATCTACAAAAAACTCGGCTCAGATGGCAAGGGATCCGTCTATACATTTAGCGCTGCCAGCACACCCACCGTGATTACGGTGGCAGGTCAAACAACTGAAAGGTTTGCAGGTTCGACTGTCGTGTTCTGGGTGGAGGCCAGCGAACCGGTCATACCCAAGGAAGCTGGCGCATCAAGCTATTATCAAGCTTATCTTGCTGCGCTCTACGGCAACCAGCACATCAATTACCGGATCAAAAAGCCAAATGGAATCTGGGAAGAGCCATCCGAGACGTATGCCCCACCGGATGCAGTCATCCGCAATCTCAAAGCCTTTGATGTTGAGATGGATGGCCGTGTCCGCACCCTGCTGGTGTGGGATGAAACCTCGATCGCCACGATCAAGGGCACGCCACCAAATCCGATCGCGATCAACGGCTGGATCGATGCCAACACTCTTACGCTAACTGTTGCCAGCAACGGCTTGAGGATCGGAGATCTGATCACCGGCGATGGAGTGAAGCAAGGCAGCCTGATCACAGGGATCATCACGCCGTTTGATCCGCTTACAGGGCGGGCGCAATACAAGCTCAATACCAGCCAGACCATCGGCAGCAGCACCCAGCCCGTTGCCCTCAGCGCCACACCGCTGTTGCCCCCCACGGTGATCAAGGCGGGTTTTATCAACCCCAATGCCAACTCACGCCAGTGGAGCGATCTGTTCAGCGATGGTGTCAACTCCACCATCACCACGATCCCCTGGGATCAGGCCAACGACATCGGTGTTGGCATCGAATCGCTGTCGGTGGCCTCCAAGCAGCTGGTGGATGCCGTTGGTCAGGTGCGCGACACCGCGGTGCTCAGCTGGAGCGAAGATGTGCGCACGCCCTATGTGGAATCGGTGTTGAATGATCAACCTCTGATCTACTTGCAATTCGCCGATCTACAGCCCGGTTTCAACGACATCAACATCGGCAGCACGGCATCCGAGACCACCACCGGTACCAGTGCGTCCAGCACCGGTCTGAACTTCACGATCGCCAGCGCCCTGAGCAAATCCAGCGGCAGCGCGGTGCAAAACATCGATGGCACCGGCGTGATTGCCACCGGCACCGGCAGCCAGAACAGTCTCTACAACAGCATTCTCAATGGCACTCCCCTCGACCAGCGGACCAGCAGTCCCCTCAGCCAGCTCACCGGTACGATCACGGGCACCACCCTCACGGTGATCACCTTGAGTGGAGAGCTGGCCGTCGGCGACCTGCTCACCGGCCCGAGCCTGGCCGTGGACACCCAGATCACGGCGGTGCTGAGCGCCTTTGATGCAGCCAAGGGCACAGGCCAATACAGCCTCAGCACGGCTCCCCTTGGAAACCTCACCAGCAGCACCGAATTTGAGGCTGTGCCCGATCCGAAACCGAGCTCGAGCAAGGATCTGGGGCTGCCCTATTCCAGCTTCAACGGCAGCATCAACGGCACCACACTCACGGTCAGCCAGCTGAACGGCAGCCTGGTCGTGGGTGATCTGATCATCGGCGAAGGCATCAAATTCGGCACCAGCATCAGCGCACTGATCAATGTTGATCCCGCCACCGGCTTGGGGGATTACCAGCTCAGCGCTGATCCCCTGCAGCAGGGAATCGTGCTGGCACCATCGGCACTGATCGCCACTCCCAGCAGCTCGGTTCCTTACACGATCGAATTCTGGACAAAGTTGCCCTCGAACTCCAACCCCCAAGGCGCAGGCCTGGTGGCCTTCGGGCAACCCAGCCCGGAGGCGGTTGGGAAGGTCGATGCTCCCAGCGGCTGGCTGATGACGTCCACCTTCACGGTGCAGCGGATCACCGTGCAACAGGCCGCAGCCCAGGGCTTCCAGGATGCCTACGACAAGCTCAACAGCAACAGCGCCAAAGCCAACGATCTCTATGCCTGGGGATGGAGCCTGGATGCCACCGGCGCGAACACCACGGCTCTAGGGGGTGATGGCGGCAAAAACCTCTACAGCAATGCCCTCAGCCTCACCAACCTCTACAGCGGCCAGACCATCGGCGGCGTCGACGCGTTTCTGGAAAGTTACAGCCTCCAACCTGGTGATCTGCCGGGCGGTGATGGGCAGAGTGCCAACACCATCGATCTGGTGCCTGGCACCTCGCTTGATTTCAATATATCCCTTGATCCCGATACCGGCCTGCCGGTCTCGAATCTGAATGCCGTCAGCATCGACACCGCCAGCTCGCTGCTGAACAGTGGCTTGGTGGTTGCCAAAGATGGTCAACTCTCCAGCGATCCGAGTAAAGATCGAAAGCTTAAAGACATGTTCCAGGCCCTCTGGGACTACCAGGAAACCTACGCCTCGCCCAAGATTGCCTTCACCCTGGCTCCATCAGCCGCCGACACAGAAACGGCCTCAGGGTTTCAAGAATATGGCGGTCTTGAGCTGACGTTTGCCGTTTCACCGGGCCCTGCCATTTCGGTGAATGGTGGAGGCAAACTTGTATTTGATGTTGCCGATCAAGTTTCGATCACATCAGCTGCCACCACCCCCAGCAACACGCGCCAGATTCCGTTGCCGGATGATCTTCGCGATGGTGAGTGGCACTACGTGGTGGCCAGCTACCTCCCGGATTATCGGACCTACACCATCAACGGTGTCGAGACCCAAGTGCCGAGCAACAACGGCACCGCCAGCCTCTATGTGGACAACCAGCTGGTGGCATCGAAGACTGGCGTTGCCAACGCCTATTTGGCCACCAACATCAACGACACTGCCCTGTTGCTGCCGAACAATGCCGGTGGGGTGATTGATGAGTTTGCGCTCTACAACAAGGCCCTGCTGCCGGCGCCACCGCTGCCGGTAAATGCCAGTGGTGCTTGGCCTGAACCGAGCAAGAGCGATGCCCTAGCCATCCTCAAGCAGCTGGGCTATCCGGCAACAGCAGGCACCCCCAATCCTGGCGCTATCGAATCAGCGATCACCGAGCACTGGCGCTCCCGCGACGTCAATCCTGACAACGCGCTGCTCGCCACCTTCAGCTCCACCTTCACTCCCACGAGCAATGCCTCACTCAACGGCAGTTGGTCTGAAGCCGCTCCCCTGAACCCAATCTTCCAACCGCAGGCCACCATCCCCAGCGCCACGGCTCCGTCGCTGGCACAGGACCTGGTGATCCCCATTAAGCCGACGGATTGGTCCAGCAATATCTGGACCAATACAAATGGAACAACTAAACAGCAGTTCAACCCTGGCGGGGATATTCTCCAAACGATTACGGTCACTCTTGCCCCTGATCAAGGTGGTGATCCAGTAATCCGTGTGCTGTCCCCAGGACAAGTCTTGATGGGGCAGGCCACCACTCTGGCCACATTGCAGCCCAGGGCGACAAGTGCCAATCTGGACTACACCTTTCTCTCAAATGCCCCTGATCTAAATTTACTGATTTCCAGGAAGCCTAGCAATATCGCGGATGCCGGTGAACTCGATAAAGGCATGATCTACAAAGCAGAAATCAAGATTTCCGTTTATGACCCCTATGCATCAGCTGGGAAGTCCCAGGTCTACACCACAACCATTGACGGATTTAACACAAATGGCAGCCAGATCTTCAATGCTTACAAAGGCACGGCATCAGGCTCATCAGCCGAGACGCTGATCAATAAGCGAACGACGGCTCTGGCTACGGCTGCTGTGATTGAGGCAGCGCCGCTGCAGCTCAAATACATCGACAGCGGTGTTGTGCTCAAGAGCGCCTCATCCCAGCTGGCGGCCAATAGCCCGGCCACCCCATCGCCAGCTCCCAGCTTTGGGCAATCGACGGCCTATGGCTGGTTTGAATCGGTATCCAGCTCGGCATCCAGCAAAACGTACAGCGGTTGGTTGGCGCTTGCCCAGCCGAGCTCTGCGAATGCGATCAGCGACCCCGCCGGGCGAGCCTGGATTCAATACACCGGCGACTTTACAAGCAGCGATCCCAAGACAGCAGAGCACAAGGCTGTCATCGACGATGCCGCCAATGCGCCCAACACCTGGCTGAATGCACTGGCCAACAGCAACTTCTCACCGGAAGCCCCCAATCGTCCCCTGCTGAACGACAAAACTCATCAGAACTCCAGCGGCGGGCTACTGGTGAAGGCGGATCCCACACTCGGCTGGGGCCAGAACTTTGCCCAGACGATGCTGGTAGCAGACATCAATGGTGATGGTGTGCTGGATCTTGTGATCAGTGCACCGTCCGCCAATGGCGGTGGCAAGGTGGTGATCATTGATGGCATTTGGATCAAGGACAACCTCACCAATCCAGATGCAAATACGATACTCAACCTGGCAAGTCCTGACAACGCGGGCTCCCATGTGCTCGTGCTTTCTCCTGGCGAGGCAACAGATAGCAACGAAGATACCAGTCAGTCCGCCTTCGGCTGGGCATTGGCCTTTGATTCTACTTCAAAAACACTTTGTATCGGGGCCCCCAACTATTCGCGCAAGGTAGGTGCCGATGCGGAGTCAGTGCCGATCGGCGCCGTCTATCAATATAAGAGTGCCAGCAAGACTTTTGCGTCGGGAAATCCACCTTTATCGAGGCCGACTGTTGGCATCGCTGGCCGCACAGACACCAATGATGTCAGTGGGCCTGCGTCCAGTTACTGGGGAGCTCAGCTTGGAGCATCGCTGGCCGTTTCCGATAAAGGAAAACTGGCGATCGGTGCTCCGGGGGTGGAGGCATCGCTGCTGTACAGCGGTACCGAGGCGGTAAATCAACTGGAAGCTGACAACAAAAATCCCTCAGCACCTTACGGGCAGGGCGCATTGACCAAAGTGATGTTGCCCACCAAGCAGACAGCTGACGAAGGTGTGGATGTTTACGTCACAAGCGACGGTACTGATAACAAGGCCCTGGCGGATGTGATCAGCAACAACACCAGCAACAAGAAGAGCGATCTCGCCAACGAAGAAAGCACCTACATGCAGGCGCTCAAGGAATTGCAGACCAAACCGATCGCCAAGGCGAGTGCAGACAACAACTCCGCCATTCAGACCGCGGCTGTCGGCAGTGTCTACCTCTTTAATACAGCCAGTGGGCTCACCCCAGGCCCTTGGAATCCAAGCAACGCCTCGGCAACCTTCTATGGTCCGAATGGCTGGAATACCGGCGGAGCGACAGACTTTGGTGCCAGCCTCGCTTTCGGAGACAGCACAAACAGCAACTCGCAGACCCTGGCTGTTGGTGCCCCCAGCACCGGCGGTCCCGGCTCTGTCTATCTGATCAACACCAGCCAGTCTTTCGATCAACCTAGCAGTCCTAGTGCTGCTGCCTGGATTAAGAATACAAATCTTGGCGCAAATGGCATTGGTCAGAACCCAAACAAACTGGGCAACAATCAGTATCTTGCTTATCTCACCAGCGGGCTGACCCTCTATGGAGCCGAGGATCTGGATCAGTTTGGCACTGGTCTCGTCAACCTTGGCGACACCAATGGCGATGGATACGAGGATCTTCTAATCCAGGCTCCCAACGCCTCCTCGGGCGCCGGCAATGGTTATGCGGTCTTTGGCAGCGATCAGTTGATTCAAAGCTTGAAAACTAATTCAGGTAAGAGTTCCAGCGGAGATACTCTCTTGGGCGGACACAATCCGGCTGTGGGCAGTGTGAAACCAGGCAGCATCGGCCAGCTCGCGTTTGCCGATGGCAGCTCACTCACAACTGCCATCCTTTCAGAGCTGGGCCATGGTGTTTCGGCCGCCACTGGCCAGGGAAGCTTCGGAGCAGGCGATGTAGATGCCAACGGAAACAATGACATCCAGCTGGGCTCCGGCATCAACGGCCAGGCCTATCTCACCTACGGCAAGGATTATCTGGCGGCGATCAACAACCTGCAGCTCCAGAAACTCTCCAGCAACAGCGGTTATCTGCTCGAGGGACTGGCCAGCCAGACCCAAGGCTCGCTGCGCTCGCTCGGCGACTTTAACGGTGACGGCTATGGTGATTATCTCTCACGGCAACCTGGTACATTCACCGACACCGTGCGGATCGAGCTGGGTGCTAATACCCAAGATATTCTTGCAAGTTATGCCTACAACTACTACACATTCCAGGTCGCCCCTAGCACTGAGGTGATCTCCGTTGGGGACGTCAACGGCGACGGCTACAGCGACATCGCCCTGTTTCTGCAGACGAATCTCAGCAGTCCAGATCAGGGCAATGCCGGTGCTGGCAGCACCACCGGCCTCCTCTACGGGCGAGCCAGCACCATCCTGCCGCTGGGAGCGGGCTTTGGCTATTTGGCCCCAGTCTCCGATGGGGATGCAACCAATGGGCTCACGGGCCCGACCAGCAATCCACTCCCGATCAACACCCCATTGACCGTACTGCCTGGGTTGAACCCGAGTGGGGGTCTTTCGGATGTGGACCCGAGCTTTCTTGCCGTTGGCAGCCGCATCTATTGCGTCGTCAAAGGTTATAATAACAACGGCCTTTATTTCAATCAAAGCATTGACGGGGGAAACACCTGGGCAAACTGGACGAATCTGACGGATGCCAATTCTTCCTTCAAGAGCTGGAATAGCCCATCTCTGGCCTGGCACCAGGACAAGCTCTATCTCGCCTATCTCGACCCCGGCAATCAGCTCACCCTCGCCAACTGGGATCCCAATGGTGGCGATCCCAGCGTCTGGAGTAACCCCACCACAGTCGGCGATGGCAAGACTGTTTTCGTCAGCCGATTCCGGCCGCAGCTCCTAAGCGATAGCTCCGGGCTCTCGATCAGCTGGGTGGGCCTTGATGGAACCAACGCTGGCAATGGCAGCCTGCAGAGCTCAATCAGCACCAATCCGGATGGGGGCCTCTGGGAACCGGTGGCCAGCGGTGGAGCATCGCCATTCAACCCGGCAATGGTGAGAGATGGCGACAAAGTTTATATGGCCCGACTGGCTTCAGACAATACGCTGTATTGGACACAGAGCACGGATGCTGGTCAGAGCTGGGCCGACTGGCAACAACTGCCAACAGGCTCAACAGGAATGTACAGCGAGGATGCCCCGTCATTGGCGATCGTGAATGGCGCTCTTTTCCTGACCTATCTGGGCAAGGGAAATCAGTTCATTAACATCACGAAGCTTAAGGATGCCACTCGGAATGAATGGGACAATCAAGTTTATCTCAACAATCAGACTGCCAAGAAGGGCTACGGAGCAGTGGCCATAGGTGAATCGGTGAACGGTACTGCCGGGTTGGCCATTTACTATGTTTTAAATGATACGACAGGCACCATCTGCCGCACTTTCTCTGCCACTCCGCTGACAACCAGTGCTTATGGCTCAGCCATAAAGTTGGGCACGCAGGACTATGCCCCTGGCTACACCGCATCTGGGGCATTGGCTGCCACGACGTTTAACGGAACGACCTATCTCGCCTATCCGGGTGGTACCCCAAGTCTGCCAAGTACAACGGCCTACATCACCTCGCCAGCTGGTAAGGATCCCGGTACTGGAACCAACTGGACCACGATTGCTTCGCGAGACACAGGCAACACCTTAGGCATCGGCCTGAGCAGCAACAACACAGGCCTGCTGCTCAACACGACCGACAGCGCCACCAACCAGCAGGCCACCTACAGTTTGAGCGGTGCATCCGGCAACTTCAGCTTCTACGGCAGCCGCCCATCCGTTTCCATCAGCGCGACTCAGAAGACGGCATCGATCCTGGCCGTGCCGGTCTCTGGCAGCAGCCAGGACGTCCTGCTGGAGGCCGTGGCCAATACCAGCCGGGCCAACTCCGTGTCTGTGAGCACCAATGCACCCCAGTGGTTGCCCCAGCAGCAGCTGCTTGAGCGCAGCGACAACAGCGGCAGCAGCTTCCAGGCGATCACCGCCACGGCCGCCCCCACGGCCACCCTGCTCAATGGGGTGCCGGTGCTGGCTGTGAACAACGGCGGCACGATCAATGTCTATTCCGGCGCCGGTGGTCGTACCTTCACGCTCAACTCCAGTTTCAGTCCTGGCGATACGAATGCAG
>Ga0194063_10001534_pt1 | contig 14892 bp, 8 predicted proteins | sample SepL3720m_MetaG_FD_155459 | JGI IMG/M metagenome (GOLD analysis project Ga0194063, IMG submission 155459) | Anoxic zone freshwater microbial communities from boreal shield lake in IISD Experimental Lakes Area, Ontario, Canada - Sep2016-L373-20m | ecosystem: Environmental > Aquatic > Freshwater >... | reverse complement strand
TATATTCGTCAACGGGTGCTTGCCAGGCCAACAGCCACTTACCAAACAGCAGGTGCGCCATGCCTAAGGTGATCAAATCGGTGTTGTGGTCTCGCAATGCATCCAGCAATCCCTTTGGCAAAACCGCAGTCCGCAGGTAAACTTCACGATCTTCAACCCAATAGCGCGGACGAACACAATAGCCCGGCTCAACTTTCTGCTCCTTAGTCACTGACGGCAGAATACCGACATTTTGTTGTTGTTCCGACGGACTAACATATGTTGTATAACGATGATCAAACTGCCACATGAGTTTAGCTTCGTACAGGGGCAACAGATTCGCACCCGGCTCATCACTAAACAAATGGCTGTCATTTGACATATGGAACATCGTCGAGAATGACAAGCCCCATGGATCCCCCTCCGCATCACCTTCGCGCACCAGCACCGGCACGTGCTGGTATATCTTGTGGGTTAGGTCGGCATCAGCTCGAGACCTAAAGATAGGGCACGTACGGGTGTTTGGATTGAAAAGTTCGATATCCACTGACGCCATCATGAAGCGCCGCCGCTCATCACGGAGATGTGCAACTTCCAGAAGATAATGGGCAAATTCAGCATTAGAGGCTTGCGTCCCAAGCGTGACCAAGGCGAAAGGAGTATCAGAATGGACAGCAGGAAACAACTTGAGAGCATTATCAAAGCCATAAAGTGATACCAACTGATGGCCATCAACAATAGCACGGAAAAAGTTACGGGTCGTGTTGTCTGTGGCGATACCAGAAGGAACAATAAAGCCAGCTCTACCTAGAACGCCAGTCAAACCCCGCAGCGCCTCCGCAAAGACTGCATACGTATTTATGTCACCAGTGGCGGTGAGGGGGAAACGGTTGCCATGGCGCAGAAACTTGCTCAAACTTTCGGCATCGTGCATCGCCGCAGTAAACTCTTCGTGCAGCTCCGGGTTTTCATTGGCAAGCGTCTCGATCAATCGGCCACGGGCGGCCTTGTTTGGCGCCGTGGCAATTGCCGCGTCACGCGCTGCGAAGAACTCCTGTTCCTGCAACTTAATCCGCTCCCATGGAGGATTGCTGAGAAGCACATCGAACCCTTTTGAGTTTTGCGAAAATATTTCCGGGAATTCAAGCGGCCAGTGGAAAAAGCGCAGCCGGGCAGCCAGAACCGCGGCAATTGCCTGAATACGCGCATCCCCCTGCCGCCCTGCCCTGCACTCGGAAAGAGCCGCTGATGTAATGATCGCGCCCTCGCCGGTGAACCTCTGGAAGAAAGCCGCAGTCCAGAGGTTATAGGCCTGCTTCTGCCGCAGCCAGTTAGGATCGCGATGCACCGCCTCGTATCGTTCCTTCTTGTGCCGAATTTGCTCTGGTGAATCATCGGGTATGGCATCCAATGCCTGACTCGTCTCAGCAAATATCCCGATATCTGTCCCCTCATCTGCTGAAAAGAGATCTCGCGTACCAGTGAAGGCTTCGCGGTTACGCCGTTTGGCGTCCCGAGCCACACCGCGGTCATCACCGGACACCGGATCGTATGCCTTGTCCGGAATCCCCTGCAGCAGCACCTCGGGGTTGAAAACCCCAACCAGCGAATCGCCGCATCGGATGCGATGATCCAGGAATGAAAGCGGCTTGCCTGCTGTGTGACTCTCGATCCACAAGGCCACCCGGCACAAATCCACGGCGAGCGGATTTCTGTCCACCCCATAGATACAGTGCGCAATCACATCCCGGACCGCCTCGCGGACACGCTCAGGAGCGGGCTCTTGCTCTCCTGACCGTACCTTTGCCAATTCTTTTCCGATCCGGCGCCCTGCAGCCAGGAGAAAATGCCCCGATCCGCATGCCGGGTCACAGACACGGATTGAGAGCAATTCCCGCTCCAGTTTGACTGCGTCAGCCGCCTTCCCCGCAGCCTTCATCCGCTCCTGTATCACCGGCACAAGCGCGCTTTGCACCAATTCATTTACCAGCGCAGGTGGCGTGTAATAGGAACCGGTTGTTTTACGTTCGGAACCGAAGATTAGCTTAAAGGTAAGCCGGTTATCTGTATCCCTGTCCACCGCAGGATGAAATTCCAGCAGGCTCTCATAAACCGAGCCCAGCTCCTCAACATCCAAGGCCGCATAGTTGACCCGCCGGGCAGGCGCGCTGGCGCTTTCCTGATAGTAGGCCAGATACCAAAACGCGCCCAAAAGATCACGATTGTTGATGGAACACCCATCCAAGGTCTGGGCAGCAAATAGCTCGCCATTGAGAGGGGCCAGTTCGAGCATGGCCGCCCACTCTTCTTTGCCAAATACCTGCCACAGCACCCGAAGGCCGTACCACAGGTCATTGTACTCGGTAAAGGCTGACCGCCGGTCGAGCAGGCGCCGCAATCGGGCAATACCATAGTGCTCCCGGTAGACGGGGTTTGTGCTTAAGAGCCCGCGGTCTTCCGACACGAGCAGGAAGAGGAATCGGTAAATGAGCCTGAGTAATTCACGGTAGAAGTCTTCGGGTTTAAGGTGCCCCTCTTTTAAGCGACGACGAAGCTCATCATTCTTGGGATGGGCCAGAAATCCATTGGCGAGCCGCTCAATGCACTCTTCCACACCATCGCGAAGGTGGTCGCGGACCCGCCCGCCCTGTTCAACGGACTGTGCATAGTATTTCTCCAGCAGGCATTCACTACTGTCTGATATGCCTTTGGGCAACCGTGTCCGATGCAGCAACCTGTAGAGAGCCACGAAATCCAGGAATCGCTTTTCATCAAAGATCCCGGCTAGATCAAATTCAACATACGCCTGACGCCGAACCAGTGAGGAATCCCGGAGCACCCGCAGAATCGTGCCATTGGTCACCAGACCCCACACGTGATCCGTGCGGTTCAAATATTCCTGCACCAGTGAGTGCGGCGCCAGCCGTGGCCGACCGCTGGCAGCCAGGCGGCCCAATTCCTGTCTCGCCCCCACAATATAGAGGGGAGGCGCATCTTCCACTTCGCTCGCCCGATGCGAAACAGCAAAAGTCATACCATCGAGTTCATAGGCCTTTTGGTTGAATCGCGGTTCATACCCCAGGAGCCCTAGAAAGGGAATCACCCAGGCGTCACGGGTGACCGTGGTCGCAAGGTCGGCCGGCTCCAGACGCGCAAGTCGATTTTGGAAAACACCCCATATCGCCCGGGCATCGGCAAAAACCGCTGCGATTTCATCCGTCAGGTTCCGACGCGTCTCAAGTCCGAAATCTACCGCCTTCTGCCCCTGTAAATCCCCGGCTACCAACTGGTCAAGAAGATCGGGCCCTAACAGGCCGCCTTCTATTCGTATGGAGGGGAAACTCGCCATAACTATATCAGGGGTTGAAGGACCAGAATGCCCAGCAAGTCGGGAGGCATCTGAGGTTTCACTGCCAAATTGCGAACCTTTAGCGAAACAGCCTGGCGGACACGGCGATGACTCTCCGCCAGTTCAGTGGCCCGCGCTTCCATTTGTTCTTTTACCACGGGCTCAACTTTTTTCCAGGTAGTCATAGCCGCTGTGATCAATTCCTTGCGTTCATCCATCGGGATGTTGGCGTCCGGTTTGGCTTCAGCCAGAAGTCGTAGCGCCTCTGCCATCGGAAGCCATACCGAATCTTTTTTCGAGTCATGCCCAAGAATCTGGACTTCTTCGGCCAGTAATGAGGTTCGTTCCGGTTGCTCCAGCAGATAGCGCACGCGGGTCAGGTAAAGAGTCGTCAGGTTCGAAACCACCCGCGACCGGATCACGCCGCACCGCGAGGCATGCGCGGTACCGGGCCGGGTAATCGCCTCCTCCATGAGATACTGCGCCAAAGCGCTTACAAACCGGTGATTCCGCCCCAGATACTCGGCACCTTCGGGGGTCGGCGAGATAAAACTGACTGACCAAAAGGACGCCTTCCCGCCCGGCAACACAAAGGAAATGGCATCGGGTAAGGCGGCTTTCGCCTGAGTGCTGACCGCAATACGATATACATCTTTTTTTCGATCCGGGGTGATGCTTAGCCCCAGGCGTTGCGCCGCATCCAAAACGAAATGTCGCACGGCTTCCGGATCACCCAGAACCGCATCCGTCGCTTCCAGTTCCCGCCGGACTTCATCCGGCTTCAATGCCCGCTGGGCAAAACGGGTACGGTTCAGCTTTTCCCTGGCGGCATCCATATCCCATTGGCGATGGAACTTCCCCACAGCAGTCATGTCGAGCCCGAGTTCCATCTGCGAATCATCCGCCGCCTGCTTGCCCCTCAGAAACAAGGCGTTCAGCACGGCTTCCGTCACGCTTTCACTTTCATCAGGCACAGGCACATGCGTCCCCAGGGCCTGGTGAATCTCACGGGCCTTGTCGAGCAAGACTCGCAAAACGACTCCATCCACGGCGCTGTCAGGGCTGAAATATCGTATGGTTTTCACCACCGGGGCAATCTGTCCATACCGATCAACCCGCCCCTCTCGCTGCTCAAGCCTGTTCGGATTCCAGGGAAGATCATAGTGGATTGCCGCGCTGAACCCCCGCTGAAGATTCACACCCTCGCTCACACAATCCGTCGCCACCAGGACCCGCATCTTTTCACCGGAGAGTTCATCGATAATCGTGCGCCGTTCATCGTCACTGAGATTACCCGTGATGGCCACAACCCGGAGACCGTCAAATTCCTTTTTGAAGGCGCGCCTCAACCCCTCGGCGACATATTCGGCCGTGGCGATGTAGCGACACCATACAATGGGATGGAACCCTTTGCGGAGCAACTCGCCCACCAACTTGGCACAACCGGCCAGTTTGGTATCGTCCTTGGTGTGCGCCAGCTTCGCCGCAAGCCGTCCCAGTTCCAGGAGACGTCGCCGATCACCCGCGTCCATCATCGCCTCGGCAGACTCCACGGTCGGCGTGGGCTGGCTGTCATCCGTCCGTTCCTCGCCCGACTCGAAGACCAGCGTGCGGAAATCCGCCTCATCCTCACTGGCAGGTAAATTCCCGTGTCGGTTCTCAACCGCAGCCAGGGCGGCGGCCGGACTCGACATCACGCAACGCAACAAAGCCAGGGCGCCCCAGTAGCGCACACGTTGCTGCCGACCGTCCAGCGCTTGCCCTGTGCGGACGAGTTCGGAACAAAAATCATAGGTTTTACCGAATAATTCCCGGTAAGCGTCGGAGAGCCGATAAGTTTCATCGGAAGGCACCCGCTTCGGGAAGCAGTGTTGCCCCTCCCAGTCTTTTTCAATGTCCCCGCGAGTTCGCTGCACAAAATGGCGGGCTAATTCAACGCGTTGCGGCTCATTGAGGTTCGCTATGGGCCAACCCTCAAAATCATTCCGGATCAATCCCAACAAGGACAAAAAAGCACCCTCGACGCCACTATGGGGTGTGGCGGTCAGCAACATCATGTGGCGGTCCATCTTCTTGGCAATTTCATGAATCAAGGCATGCCGCTGATGCTGGCTGGTGTTGCGGGTGTCTGCAGCGGCGGCACCATGCGCCTCATCCACTATGACCAGCTCGGGACAGTCGAGCAGGAAAGTGTGGCGATTCCGGTCACTCTTAACAAAATCGATGCTGACCACTTGGATGGGGTAATGCTTGTAAATGCTCTCCGGGCTTGTTTTCCCCCGTTCCAACTGACCAACCGTCCCTGACCGGATAATCACGGCATCCAGATTGAACTTCTCGCTCAGTTCCTTCTGCCACTGTTCACACAAATAGGGCGGACACAGCACACACAGGCGCTTCACCTCGCCCCGATCCAGCATCTCGCGGGCAACCAGCAGGGCTTCGATTGTTTTTCCCACACCCACATCATCCGCAATCAGAATGCGAACCGGATCCAGCCGCAGGGCCATGAGCAGGGGAACAAATTGGTACGTTCGTGGCCGGATGGAAACCCGCCCCAGGGATCTGAGGGGGGTAGCTCCCTCTCGCAAGGTCAATCTTGCCGCCTGCCACAGCAAATGGGCACCGGTGGCATCAGAGAGATCATCGACAGATGGCGCGGGAAAAGACGCGCTCCGGGGCCGCTCATCCGGATTCGAATACCCCGCCATCGTGGAAAGTTGACGATGAATCGCGACAACCTCATCTGTCGCACCGGTCAAGGGCCGCAACATCAAAACGTCATCGCGGTCGCCGGGCATTACCACCCATTCCCTCCCGCGACATTGTATGATTGAACCTGGATTCATCTTGAATTAACCATAAAACCCGTTCGCAGAATAGACTTACGGTGCTTTACAAGGCAAGCACGCTGTTCCCCATCCTCGAATTATATTGTCATCGCCACTTTGAGTCAGGTTGCTGGTGTGTTATTCTTGGTGGCGCACGACAATCAGGAAACCCCACCATGGCATCCAGACAAGAACATTGCGACGACTGCCATCGTGAACTTGGAGATGATTTTCAAGAAGTCCACGACTGGCTAGACGCCCTTTTCAAGGTTCTTGGCCCCAAGCACCGGAGCGCAAGGCATCACACCGGCGGTGTTGAACAGGTTCGCAAAATGTGGGGCGATCAGGCTGCGCTGGCCGCAGAGATCCATATCCGGAAGGATTGCGGCGGGAAAATCCCTTCTGAAAGTGAAGCCCAGATGGCAAGTCTGTATGGGGTGCAATAAGACGTCCCCTCAGTGTCTGCCCTTATTCGGAGACCTTCTCTGGAGGCAATGACGGAATGGATTGGTCAGGTTGTACCGTTCCATCCTCTTCGGGAACAGCGTCTTCACCCTTGGGTTCGGTCTTCTCCGACTTGTCTACTTGCACCTCCACCACAGGGTCTGGTATCGCGGGGGGCGGAGCAGTTGGCAGCGGAATCTCGATTGGGGCCGGTTCGAGAGTCGGCTCGGGTGTCGGGGTGGGAGCGGGCTCGGTAGGCGGCAACGGTTCCGGCTCGGGTTGGGGAACCGGCGCGGCCTCTGGATCTGGCGTGGGCGCCGAGGGTTGGACAGGTTCGGCCTGAGGGGGCTCTGGCTCAGGCACAGAAACTGGCGCCAACACCGGTTCGACGGAGGGCAACGCCGGTTCTGGCTCTGGCGTTGGCTCCAGCGGAATGGGTTCGGTTTCAAGCGCTGGGGCTGGCGAGGGCTCGATAACTGCCGGTTCGGGAACCGGCACAGGGATTGGCTCGGGCACCGAGGCCGGTTCACTGACAACGAGATCAGGCAATGGCTGGGGGCCAGGTGCTGGGGTGACCGGAATCATCGGGAGTATCGGTTCAGGGACGGTGCCGCCGGGGACGGCGGCTACTACAGAGGGAGCCGGCTGGATTACCGGCGGAGAAATCGTAGGAACTGGTTGAGTTACCGGGGGTGGAGCGACAGGAACCGGCTGGATGACTGGCGGCGGGACGACAGGAACCGGCTGATTTACCGGCGGCGGAATCACGGGCAATGGGATGCCAACGCCCAGCGACCGGAGGATGGTCTCGCCTCCCACCGCGTCTATAACCACCACCGGGCAGGCGCCGGCGACGCCCTCAACCACCGCCGGTATGACGGCGGGGGCACAAAGAAAACCGGCGATGCCGTCCTTCAGAAGTGCGGCGACACGATCCCGGGCGGCACCGGAGTCGGCCGGGAGAATGGCCAGCAGGAGCCGGTACCCGTTGGAGGTGACGACTGATTCAATCGCCGGAAGGTGAGTCGCCGACGCGTCAAGGCCGACGGAGGCGAGAACCAGCGCAATGGTCGCCTGTCTTCGCGGCGCCTGATCCTGGGCAAACCGGGCGGGCTGGTAACCAAACTGGCGCACCGCCGCAAGGATCCGATCACGGGTCGCGGTAGAGATCCGGATCCCGGCCGGACGTCCATTAATGACCCGCGACACCGCCGCCTTACTCACCCCAGCCGCCTCCGCAATGACACGCATACTGACGAAATTACTCATGATTAACTCGTTTATCATTGATGTTTCAGGAAGTCAAGTTGGAACGGTTCGGAATGGAAACGATACTCGTAGCAGTACTGATGGTCGCCAGTAGCGGCATGGGGAAGATGGCCAAGATCTTATCACCGACGTCGAGATGGAACCCGAATGAAGAGGGACGGAGAAAACCAAAAGACGCCGCAAGGGCGCGCCATACCTTGACTTACAGGCCGGCACACTGTAGGTTGAACTCAATCTATGCATAACGAAAATACTCATCACAAGTCTGCCACCCCTCATCATCCTCATGCCACGCCCCATCATGCCACGCCAGTCCAACCGGCAAAAAGTCATGATCCCGCGGACGCCAAAGGACATGCGGCAAAACCGCCGCCCCTGCCCGCCGGTTCCGTCTTCACGTTGCTGATCGAAGCCTTGCAACGCGCCGTGGCCGAGGAAGGGTACACGATTCCCACGCCCATCCAGGAGGCGGCGATGCCGCATGTGCTCGCAGGGCGCGACCTCTTCGGGGTCGCCCAGACCGGCACCGGGAAAACCGCCGCTTTCACGCTGCCGCTTCTTCAGCATCTCTCCAAACACACCAACCGGCCGACGCGGAGTCGTCCGCGCGCCCTGATTCTGGCGCCGACACGCGAACTGGCCGCCCAGATCGGCGACAGCATCCGCACCTACGGCCGCTACGTCAACGTCGCGCACACCGTCATCTTCGGTGGCGTCGGCCAATCCCCCCAGGTCGCCGCCGTGAGTCGCGGCGTGGATATCGTCATCGCCACCCCGGGACGCCTGCTGGATTTGATGCGGCAGGGACATATTCATTTCGAGCAACTCGAGGTGCTGGTGCTTGACGAAGCCGACCGGATGCTCGACATGGGTTTCATCCGCGACATTCGCGCCATCCTTGCCGCGCTCCCGAAAAAGCGGCACTCGCTGTTCTTTTCCGCCACCATGGCCCCCGAAGTCGTCGAACTGGCTCGCGCCATGGTCCATGATCCCGTTCACATCACCATCAAACCTGAATCGCCAACAGTCGAGAAAATTGCCCAGAAGGTCATGTTTGTTGACAAGGCGAACAAGGACGCCCTTCTGGCCGCCGCGCTCAAGGATCCGGCCATTAATCGCGTGATTGTTTTTGTGCAGATGAAGCATGCGGCGGACAAGGTGACCCATCGCCTCGCCATGGCGGGCATCACCGCCGTCGCCATCCACGGCAACAAAAGTCAGGGAGCGCGCACCCAGGCCCTCGCCGGTTTCAAAAGCGGAAAAATCAGGGCGCTGGTGGCCACCGATATTGCGGCCCGCGGCCTGGATGTGGACGACATCACACACATCATCAACTACGACCTGCCGCACGAGCCCGAAACCTATGTTCACCGTATCGGCCGTACCGCACGGGCGGGCGCTTCCGGCGATGCCCTCTCGTTCTGCTGCGCCGAGGAGCGCGATTTCCTGAGGGATATCGAACGCCTCATCCGTAAAGCCATCCCGGTCGACACCGCTCATGATTTCCACTCGGACACCGCCCGCCATGCCGTCGGCGCCGCCGCCCGTCCCCCGCCCCGCCATCATCAAAAGAGCGGACCGCGCGGTGGTCATCAGGGTGGACAACGTGGTGGTGGTGGGCGCCGCCCCCAGGGCGGCGGCAGGGGCAGGCGATAACTTTTTCTTGTCCTGAGCGAAACACAATCCGATAATCAAGGCATGAAGAAGGCTCTTGTCCCCGGTCTGTTGGTCGCCTGCACCCTGCTGGTGGCCTTCTGGATTGTGGCCTCCCAGCGTCATGCCAGGCCTTTCAAGCCCTTCAACCTCACCTATCAAGACTTTGCCGGTTATTGCCCCGCCGTCGAAGGGTCTGTTGTCCAATCTGTGCCCATGACAACTCACGATCCGGCGGAACCCAACATTGTGACCTTCAGTGTTCAACAGGGATCCAGTCAGGCGCCGTCCCGGATGGGCGTTCGACTGGTTCACGGTTACAACATGCCGATGTGCATGAAGATCAAGGGTTACACCGTGGAGCCTCTGTTTGGGGGAGTTGTTGAGTTGTTGGGTTGTCAAGTTGTTGAAGGGAGAAAAGCAGGTCACTCCAACCACTTAACAACTCAACAACCCAACAACTCGACTCAAAAAGGCCTTCCCGGCGAGGTCTGGCGCGTCACCTCCAGTTCAGGCGACGCGTCGATCTGGGTCACGACCATGATCCGTTCCGAGGACTTTTCCGCCACGTCCGAATCCGTCACCTCCATGGCTTTCCCCCGAGTTGACATCCCTGATGATCCCAACTGGACACCCCGCGGATTGAACGGGGAGGATCTGAAGCACCCCCTGCAAAGTCTCCGCCGCTGGTTCCGGTCACGCTGGAACGGTTCACGCACGGATGTGCTGACATTCCTGCGTCTGCGTCAACCGGCCTGGGCGAGCGAAGAGTTGCTGACCTATGTCTCCCGAAGTCTTCCCCCTTCGGTGTCACGCGACCGTGAACCCGAAGTCATCCGCCAGGTCATCGCCACCCATGCCGCCATGTTGCAGGAACTCCAAACTTGGCGCCGTACCCACCGACCCGGCGGAGAATGAAGAAAACATATAAAGGTTATCATGAAAGTACTATTGGTTGCAGGTGTGGGCGAACGGCCAGAGGCCCATCTTTTCCCGGAACTGGCAGCCCGCGGAATTGACATCACGCTTCTCTGCGACACCCGGTCCCCCTACTTTGACCCCTTGAAAGCCATGGGGTTCCCGATGACCCATTTTGTCATGAAGGCCAGGATCGATCTGTCGGCTATTCTGATCCTCCGCCGGACTCTCCGGGCTGGATCGTATAACATCCTCCACGCGTTCAACAGCCGGGCGTTGTCGAACGGGCTGATTGCCTCAACAGGAATGGACATAAAACGGATCGGCTTTTGCGGCACCATGGGGCATCTCAAACGATGGGATCCGTCGGCCCGAATGGCCGTACTGAGCGCCCGCGCCGACAGGATTGTCTGTGTATCGGAGGCCGTAAAGAATTATCTGCGGCGCCTGCATGTGCCGGAAAGCCGGCTTGTCAGAATCTATGCCGGGCACCATCCTTCCTGGTTTACCGCGCACACCCGATCCACCTTGCGTGAGTTCGGAGTTCCTGATGACGCCTTTGTTATCGCCTGTGCGGCAAGAATGCGCCCCATCAAAGGGGTTCCCGTCCTCATGGAGGCGGTTCGCCGCCTCTCCTCAGAATTGCCCATCCATGTCCTTCTGCTTGGACAGAATGACGATGCTGAAGTCCGGGAACTTTTGAGCGACGGCATACTGCGGGAACGGGTTCACCTGACTGGTTTTCGGATGGACGCGCCTGCGCTAATGGGCGCGTGCGACCTGTTCGTCATGCCAACTCTGCGCAATGAAGGTCTGTCCAAGGCCGTCGCGGAGGCGATGTGCATGGGCATCCCTTCCGTCATATCGTCCGTGGGAGGGATGGTGGAACTGGTGAACGATGGCCAATCCGGCGCAGTGGTTCCCCCGAATGACCCCATCCGCCTGGCTGAGGCCATCAGGAATTATGCCGTCAATCCGGTATTGCGCAAAGAGCATGGCGCAGCAGCACGCAAGCGTCTTGTCGAGTCTTTCTCATTTTCACAGATGGCGGATCAAACGATCACGATGTATCATTCACTTACCAAATCATAGATCAGTCGCGACAGTGCAACCTATGACTGTTTCAACACACCAGTCCTATCGCCCCTATCTTCTGGCAACGTTGGCTCTCATGGCCGCCGCAACGCTGGTCTTCCCCCATGACACCGGCATTTTCCAGACCTTGCAGTCAGTCTCCAAAAAAGCGGGAAAATTCCATTTGATCCGGGAAATCCTTGAATTGTTTCGTCCGTTCGGACAGGGTGATGTGATTTTGATGATTGCCGTCGGCATGGGACTCTGCGGGGCTCGCCGCCGTGCCCTGCACATCATGATCGCGCTTGCCGTCATGTCGCTCCTGATCTGGCCGATTAAAATCGGGGTCGGCCGGGAGCGACCCGCTTTCAGGAACGCTCAGTCTTTTCCAAGCGGAGACGCCGCCACGGCCGCCGCTTTTGCGACCCCCTTTGCAGGTCTATCCCCCTGGATGGCGTCGGCAGGCGTCCTCATGACGGGCGGGGTAGCCGCTGAGCGGATCTTCTATGGCCGTCATTATGCCAGTGATGTGTTAACCGGAGCCGCATTGGGCGTCCTATCCGGCGCCATGGCGCTGGCCATCCTTCGCCGATGGCGCTGGCGGCCCAGTCGGCGCCTGTATGCCATTCTTGGTGTTCTCATCCTGGCGCCCTCGCTGGTCGCCTTATTTTGTCCTCGCGGCCCACCCTATCTGATCACGGTCCTGCGAACCTGGGGGCCGTTTGGTTTATTCTTGATCCTAACCAGACTGGCGCCTGTCTGGACACGAAAACGCAGAACGGCGGCCCCGCACCCCCCGTGCCTGTCCGCCGCCGGACGAACCGGCCTATGGCTGATGATCGTCTCGGGCGCCGCCGGTGGCGGGGTGTTGATGGTCGCGCCTTTGTTTTATCCCCTCTTCGGATTGCGGATTTCATTCTTTGTCATCGGACTGATTATCCTGTCGATGGCCCATGCGCTTTGGTCGTTAGACCGACGCAAGCGCCATGAAGCCATCTCCACCACGATTATCGCCGGCATTGCCTGCCTGATTCTCGCCCTGGGATTTTCCCTGCTTCCCGCCATTTACGCCTTCAGGGCGTCAATCCTGACCTTCTAATACCGATTCCGCCTGACAGTCCTGTAATGGGTTTCGGTTGAACTTAAGACCGGGTAAGAGTAGGCTTTTGAAGTGCTTGAATGAAGACGTTATGCATATCAGCCCTTCTTTTCGTGGCGATTTCAGGAAGCGTTCACGCCGCCGACTCTGAGCGGACACTTTTCGAGGGTTCCTCCTGCATCCTGCCGGAGACTCCCCTTGATCGGATAGTATCCCGGAAATTATCAAAACTCGGCGTCAAGCCTGTCATGTGTTCTGATTCTGTGTTTCTGAGGCGCGCGTTTCTTGATGTCATAGGCACCTTGCCGACGGCGCAGGAATCGCGTGAATTTCTACTGGATCAGAACCGGAATAAACGCAATGCCCTGATTGACCGGCTCCTTGAGCGGGATGAATTTGCCTATTACTGGGCGATGAAATGGAGCGATCTGCTGAGGGTCAAGGCCGAATTTCCGGTCAACTTGTGGCCCAACGCGGCGCAGGCCTATCACCACTGGATCATGGTTTCCATCCGTGAAAACAAGCCTTATGACCAGTTTGTGCGGGAGATGCTGACCGCGAATGGCAGCAATTTCCGCGAGGGGCCGGTCAACTTTTACCGCGCCATGCAGAACAAGACTCCCGAGGGTATCGCAGCGACCGTAGCCCTGACCTTCATGGGAACCCGGGTTGAGTCCTGGCCGCAGAAAGATTACCTGCCTGGCATGTCGGTGTTTTTCTCGCAAATCACTTACAAGCCCACCCGGGAATGGAAGGAAGAAATTGTTTATTGGGATCCTGACAAGAAATTGGCGCCGACCAATAGCGCCATGCCATCGCAGACCGCCCTGTTTCCGGACGGGAAGAAGTTAAAACGCGTGCCGCCGGATCAGGATCCGCGCGTGATTTTTTCCGACTGGCTGATTACTCCCAAAAATCCCTGGTTCACCACCTGTCTTGTAAACCGCGCCTGGTTCTGGTTCATGGGCCGCGGCATCATTCATGAGCCTGACGATATCCGGCCCGACAACCCGCCGGTCAATCCCGCCTTGCTCGAATACCTGAAGAAGGAGTTCATCGCAAGCCGGTATGACATGAAACACCTTTACCGGTTGATTCTGTCATCGAGGACATACCAGTCCTCGCCGATCATTCCCCGATCGGAGGCGCCTGCCGAGGTGGAGGCCAATTTTGGGTTCTATCCCCTTCGCCGACTGGATGCCGAGGTTCTCATTGATGCCATTAACAAGGTCACGGGAACGTCAGACTTGTACACCAGCGCGATCCCCGAACCCTTCACGTTTATCCCCGAGAATACACCGGCGATCGCCTTGCCTGACGGCAGCATCACAAGCCCGTTTCTAGAACTTTTCGGACGTCCGGCGCGGGCAACGGGCCTGTTGGATGAACGGCTTAATCGCTTTATCCCGACTCAGAAGATGCACCTTCTGAACTCCAGTCATATCCAGCAGAAACTGGAAAAAAATCCCAATCTCAAGGCGCTCCTGAAGTCCAAGACCAATCCGAAGGAAATACGGGAGGAACTGTATCTCGCCATCCTTTCCCGTTTCCCGACGCCGGAAGAGTCCGTGAAGGTTGAAGCGTATGCCAAGTCGGGGGTGATGAATAAGAGAGAGGCGTGGGTTGATCTTGTCTGGGCCTTGATCAACAGTGATGAATTCCTTTACCGTCATTGAAGCGAGTGGAGGTTTGAGAACATGAGGACGAATCCATTTTTGACCCCGTCTGCCGATTCTGCTCCGGCGGGCATCAGGAGCGCGCCGATCTCCAGGCGCGAGGCCATCAGGCTCGGTCTCCTCGGGACGGCGGGTCTCTTTCTCACCGGAAAATGGGACAGTCAGGCCTTCGCCGACGACGCGCCGCAAGCCACAATCCCAGTCCAGGCGAAAGCCAGGGCCGTCATCCAGGTCTTTCTGTGGGGGGGCATGTCCCATACCGACACCTGGGATCCAAAACCGGATGCGGGATATGACTATACCGGCCAATTTAAGGCCACGATTCAAACCAATGTGACTGGTATCCTGCTGGGCGAGTTATTTCCGGAACTGGCGAAACAGGCCGACAAATACTCCCTCATTCGGAGCATGACCCATCATAATAACGGACATGAAACGGCGGCTTACCTGATGCAAACGGGTCACCTGCCCGGCGAAAGACTGGCGTACCCTTCACTTGGCGCCGTGTTCGCGTTGCTCAAGGGGTACAATGCCGGATACAAGGGATTGGTTCCTCCTTACGTTGTGCTCACTCAACCGCAAGGACGTTTTTCCGAGTCA
>Ga0194063_10001533_pt1 | contig 14906 bp, 18 predicted proteins | sample SepL3720m_MetaG_FD_155459 | JGI IMG/M metagenome (GOLD analysis project Ga0194063, IMG submission 155459) | Anoxic zone freshwater microbial communities from boreal shield lake in IISD Experimental Lakes Area, Ontario, Canada - Sep2016-L373-20m | ecosystem: Environmental > Aquatic > Freshwater... | reverse complement strand
GGCTGCCACGCTCGGACTGGCTTCGCCGCTCGGGTGGTTGTGCATGACGAGCACGGCATACGCCCCCATGGCCACCGCTCCCCGGAACACATCCCGCGCATGGACGGTGCATTCATTCAGCGACCCGATCCCAACGAGCGTGTGACCAATGGCTGAGAGGCGGGTGTTGAGCATGACGGACACGCACATCTCCCGTTCGGGGTCATACCACGGCATCACCGCGATCTTCTCTTGCCAGTAGGCCACGGCGGACATCGGATCATCCACGCGCATCGAACCGGGCGTTTCGTTGAGCCGCTGGATGCGGATCTCAAACGTGGATTTCGAGTAGCGCATGGCCCTCCAGTTTCCGGGCGATGGCGGCGACCGCCTCCGCGCCCTTCTTATATACGACGACCGCGACGAGTTCCTCCCCGCGCCACACCGCCCAGAACCGGTTGTATCGGGCGATGCGGATCATGGCGTTTCCTCCTGCGTTGATGGCGCGCGGCGCTCCCAGTCCAGGGCGGAGGCTTCCGCTTGCTCGTGGGTGGGGAAGTTCTCCCCGACCCACCGCTCGAAAGCCCCGCCAGCATCCCGGCCCCCGCGCACAACTGTCCATCCGCGACCAAGAGCGGCGGGGACAACTTCCGGCTGATGAAGCACGTTCATTTTCCCCACCCCTCTCTGCGGATGCGGGCCTTGAGCGTGTTGACCGGCACATTGAACTTCGCTGCCGTCTGCTTCACGCTCCGGTCGCGCACGTAGCGGCGTTTGATGGCCTTCCAATCCGGTCCGAGGATCGCACGGATGGGCGCTGGAATGCCGCGAATTTCCGCACGCCGCCGGACGTTTGGGATAGCGATGGAACCGTCGTCCGCGATGCTCTCGGGGAGTTGGGCGTCCGCCATCGGGTTGAACCGCTTGGTTTCCTTCCGCGTCTCCAACCGCGACATCCGCTGTTGGATTCCCACAAGCGCCGTGCCCGTCACCGCATTGACCGCCTCACCAACGAGCTTCGGGATGTTCACCGAGGCCATTCCCCGGCGGGTTGTCGTGATCGCGGCCATCTGCGTGGTCACAATCTCGCGGATCAACTCCAGCGGGATTTCCGTGATCGCATAGACAACCCCCGTCAGGCTTTCCAGCCCGAGCGACTGTTTCATCTTTTCGCGGGCCTCGCGGGGCGTTTCCGCTTCGAGCCTTTCGTCGAACACGATCTCGCTCGACCGGCTTGCCACAAGTTTGAAGAGTTTCATGCTACGGCCTCCGTTGCTGCCCAGAGGGCGAGTTGATCGGTGGGCTTCTTCTTCCAACGAAGATTCCCCGAGCGTTCGAGTTCGTAGAGGAACCCGAGGTTCGAGCACCGCATCCCGCTCCACTCCCGCCAGTCCCCAAAGAGGCTGGTCTTGCTCGCGCTCATGAGCACGAACCGCCCGTCCACGCTATCGAGCAGATCGGGATCGTGCAAGTGGTTCACCAGCAGAGCCATCACCCGGCTGTCGCTGATCGGCCCGCCGACTTTCCGTTTCTCGGCGCGTTCGATGTAGGCGAGAGCGTCTTTGAACCCGCCCCACGTCCCATTGTGGAACAGGACGCGGCTTGCTTTCCCCACGAGCGCGGTTTGCGCCGACCGATTCACCGGGAACGGGTGGCAGAGCTCCGGACTCACCCCTCCCACGCTCGCCCAACGGAAGTGAATGACGACTTCCCCCTTGAGCTTGCACAGCAGTTGATTCACTTCGATGGGACCAAGGTTCTTGGCCCACCGCACTTCCCCATCAGCCCGCCATGCCACGCCCGCTCCATGCGGGTTGGCGGCAGCGCAGGCCATCAGGGTATTCAGGCCCGGCCGCACTTTCGGCGGGCACACGATGATAACGCACATATTTTCCTTTCTGTTTTGTTGGTTGATTTGCGCCGCCGACTACGCACGTTGCGTAGCCATGAGCACAAAAAGTTAGAGATTCGCATCGGCATAGCGTCCGTCGAATTGGCGGCAGAGGCGCAGCGCCTCGCGGCTGTGATTGGCGAAATCCGCGTGCAGGCGGCCGAAGAGCCCGAGGGCAACCGGGCGGCTAGATCCCGTCCATCCGAGGTAATCCCAGAGGAACTGCACCGACTCGGCTGCGTTGCGGGTGCGCGACTGCTGGAGCTTGTTCTTTGTGAACCCGCCGAGGCATTGGACTTCGTGCGCACGGCGGCAGAGCCCGAGGGCAGTCCCCACGTGATGTTGAACTTTCTGGAGGTTGACCGTGCCGGCGAAGGCACGGAACTCCACGAGGCCGTGGCTGAAGAGCTTTCGGAAATTCACCATCCCGCGTCCGCACGCCACCGCTGCTTGTTCTTTGCGCCTCACGTCAGCATCGTGCTGCATCTGTTTGACGAGCTTGGCCACGTCCTCCGCGAACGTGTGGCTGTATGAGTTCAGGTGGCGACCCGTGCCCGTCTGGCCGTAGATAGCTCGCGCGTGCCACTGGGCGATGTGGGCGAGCTTGCGGGCGAAGTCCGCTCGGGCTTGGGCGTCCGAGGCACCGATCACGCTGTCCACGCTCACGGTCACATGGCATCCACAGGAATCGTTGACCCGCGCCCCGATCCCGTTCAGCCATCCAACGAAGTCACACATGCCCGCCACCCCGGCTTCCCCGTGGAGGATGGGTGACACAAACTCGCAGGCCATCTCCCCCGGCTGATACCGGATTGAGCCATCGCGTTCGGCGTTCCATTTGGCCCGGTTGAAGGCGGGGGCGGCAAGGATCGTGGACTCGCCCACGCGAAGTCCGCCGGTCACTGGGCGGCCCCCATGGTAAGATCCAACGGTGATCCCGCTCGTGGCGGGAATGGCGGTTTCCAGTTCAATCCCGAAGCGGATCTCCGTGGCTTTGATGTCGGCTGGTTTCATATAAGTTGGTGCTGTTGATATTGTTGACTGAGGCTTGAACCTCTTCCGGGCAGCCGCGTGGTGTCCATCGGAAATGAACACCATATTTGTCGCCCATTTTGCTTATTATCAACGAGTTGGCATGATAGTTGAAAACCCTACACGGTCAGCCCGGACAGCATTTATCAGGCGTAGGAATGCGTTTGCTCGTCAGCCTCAAAATGGCCGGAACTTGTGTGGATGCCTTCCGGAGATCGGGGGCTTCGCCGGGTGGTATAGGGGGAGGCCGAAAACCGCGAAAACCGCGTGCCTCACATATCCCAAGCCTCGCGGAACCCGATGAACTTGGGGAACCGGGGGGCGTCTTTGGCTCCGCTTGGCTGGTGACTGAATTTGACGCGCTTCCCAATGAGCGACTCCTTCCGCAGCCACAGGCTCGCCCGGTCGATGCCGCCGAGCACATGGTTGTAGCCAAGCCGGAATTCCACGCCCGTATCAATCACCCGGACGATGAACCCGCCGAGCTCGCCCCGGCCAATCATCCCGGCTTGGGCCATACTCCGCTTCGTGCGTCCGAAGGCGTCCTGCCCGGCTTCGTTCTGGTTGGTCATCCCCTCGTAGGGTTCGAGCACAACCGCCTCCGCATCCTCAAACCGCTTGATCTTGAGCAGCCAGCCCTCCCGCTCGGTTGAACGCCCGCATTTGTATGGCCCCGCAGGATCGCGCACCATCACGCCCTCATATCCCTCGGCAAGGCATTTTTCCTCGTAGGCGGCCAGTTGGTCGGCGTCGGCAATTTCCACCGGCAACACCTTCTCGACGTGCTCCCACTCGGGCAGGCGGGCGAGTTCTTGCATCCGGCAGGCGTACGGCACGTCCACGCCCACGCTCACATAATCAAAGACGTGGAAGAGGAAATCCGGCTCGCCGCTTTCCCGGCCGATCGCGCTCGTGGTGGCATTAAACGTGCCCCCGCGCAGCATGAGCTCGCCGTCCACGCCGTCCGGCAGGTTCGCCTCGATCCACTCGCGGGCGAACCGGTTGCTGATCGGCTTGTAGGAACGGGTGAGCGCGCGGCCTCCAATTTTCAGGCAGCGGATCCCGTCCAACTTGGGCGTGGCCAACACCGGAAAGTGCAGGTTCGCCGGGCACTCGCATTTCCCGGCGAGCATCGGCTTGGTGATTTGCGCGGGGTTCTCCGCGTGCGATCCGGTCTTGTCCGGCGTTGCTATGGTTTGCGTCTTCACCCCTATTTTATCCTGCACCGCCTCTCGCGGAGTCCATCGCTGAATGGCACCATATTTATCGCCCATTTTTCGCGGGCTCCCGAAGTTGGCGCGAAAGTTGAAGGCGGGATTTGTTTCATTCATGGCAGCCTCCTCCGACGTGTTTGATGCACTCCGGCCCGAAGCCCGAATCCACTGACGCGGGCACTGTCAACGTCTTGCCGCACCGCCCACACTTTCCGCAGTGGCAGACCCGGACTTGGGCGGGAAGGTCGTTTCGCAACGACAATTTCCGCAGCAGCCACTCAAAGGCCCTGGCACTCAGGGCAGTGGACGCGATCCTTGATTTCCTGCCGTGGCGGTAGCGGTTCCCGTCGAACACCGTGCCAAGGAACGAGTAGTCGTTTTCGTTGTCGGCCCCGGTGAGCACGGAGACAAAGTGCGGCTTGTCGTCGTCCGGCTTCCTCACCTTGAACGTGAACCGGTTTCCCGTTTCCGCGTTCTCCACGGTGAAGAGCGCGTTCCCGGCCAGTATGAATTGAAGCGTGTCTTTCATTTGTGCGTGACTCGCGTAGCTCAGTGGCAAAAAGAAAGCCCGGTGACGGGTTCCACAGCGGCGATTCTTCCGATCAGCTTGCTCAGGTTGAATTTCCGCAGCCCCCGGTTTTCCACGTCAAAGACGGTGATAAGGCCGCGCTTCTGCAGGTTGGTCTCGGAAGTGGTAAAGCGCATCGTGCGGGCCTCGCCCGTGGCTTTGGTGAACGTTCCGACGTATTCTGTGCGTTGTTGGATGTGTGTTTTCATCCTCCTTGGCCTCTCGCAAAACCTTCGCGGAAGTCCATCGCAGAATGGCACCATATTTATCGCCCATTTTTCGCGTCAGGCTGAAGTTGGCGCGAAAGTTGAACAGGAGGCCACAAGTGAGCCCACCAAACGCCTCGAACACCTGTTATGCAATCATTCCCACCGGAGGTATTGCCAACAACTGGAAACAGATGAAGACTCCATCGATGCGGAAGGTTCTTTTTATCTGCACGGGCAATTACTATCGAAGCCGTTTTGCGGAAGGGATATTCAATAATGCTGCACGGCGGACCGGTCTGGAGTGGATGGCCTTTTCCCGAGGGCTGGCGATCCACATGGCCGAAGGAGACCTATCCCCATATACGGCGCAGGCGTTGCGGGAGCGCAACATTATGCTGGAGCACACGGGACCAACACGGAGGATGCTCACCGCCCGCGATCTTGTCGATGCCACTCGGATCGTCGCCCTCAAACGCGAGGAACACCACCCGCTCATGATCCGGATTTTTCCCGAATGGGCGGATCGCATCACGTATTGGACAGTGAATGATATTGACCTCGCGCCTCCTTGCGCGGCGCTTGTCCAGATCGAAGAGCTCGTCCAGAAATTGGTCGCTGAGATCACAACACCCCCGACTGCCCCCTCTTGACTCAGTCATGACACCGAGCCTTGGGTTCAATTCGCGGAAATAATCTGGCGCGACCCTATTGAGACGATACCATGATATCAAAGCTCACTTCTGGGCAAGGTATCACCCATTATCCACCAAATGATCAAAGAGCCCCGGCTGGAACGGCTGGAGAGCGGCGTGCTCGGCGGAGAAGAACTGTGCTTTCGTGGCCCCTGATGCCTTCCCCTTGCGGGTATGGCAGTCGAACGCGTAGCCGGGGATGGGAATGTATTCGGGCGCTTTGCGGAGATCGTCGGCAAGCGTGCTGGCATCCACGCCCTTCATCTGGTCATAGACGAGATTTTGAAGGTGGTCGGGGTCGCGGCTTTTCTTGGCAGCGCAGAGGATGATCACCGCTTTGGAAATGAAGATCCGGCCCTTGGCTTTCCGGGCCGGCACGTTTTCGTTCACGATCAGGTAGGAATCGTGGAGTGCCTTGACCTCCGCTGTGATCAGGCCCCAGCAATCTTCTGCGCTCACGGTGAGGAGACGCTTCCACACATAGTTGCCGAACCCGCTCGCCCACAGTTCCAGTGCCCAGTATCCGGCAAGCTGGGTGTCGGCGCGGCGGATCGCTTTCTGCATCGCCGACGACACTTCACTGAATTTGTAATTCCTGATCGTGCAAAGTTCCATATCAGGTGGCCCAAGGCGGAAGAGTGGCTTTTCCATGCCTTCCTCCTCTCGCAGAGTAAACTTTGTGTAAATCGCTGATTGGCACCATTTCCTTCATTACGGAAAGGGTAGCGCTGAGCAGGCGCGGGGCCGTAGCAGTTCCGAGGGTGCTTTGAAGGTGCAGCGGATTCACAGTTGAACGAGCGAAGTCAACCCGACAGAGTTCCGGTCATGCACATGGAGCAACTTCGCGAGCTGCTGCTGAGCTTTCCCTGCGTGACCGAGGAGGAACCCTTCGGGCCAGAGGTCGTCGTCTATAAAGTCATGGGGAAGATGTTTGCCCTGGTGGACTACGATTCGGTGCCCCCCACGATGAATCTCAAGTGCGATCCAGAGCGGGCGCTCGATTTGCGGGATATCCATGAGTCAATCCGACCGGGCTGGCACATGAACAAGCGCCACTGGAATACCCTCGACATGGACGGGAGTTTGCGCGGCCAGCTTGTATCTGAACTCGTCCGGCACTCTTACGATCTGGTTGTCGCGGCTCTGCCGCGGCGGGTTCGCGAAAAGCTCGGGTGATTCAGGCGTCCGGGTGGACTTGACAGCCGGGTGCGTGCTTTGCGTAGGATTGCTCCCATGACGAGAGAGGAATTCCAAAAGACGATCCAACGCTGGCGGGTGAAAAAGGGCTTCACCCAACAGGACGCTGCCGATCACCTTGGGATTTCCGTTCGCACGCTCCAGAACTGGGAAATCGCCCGCAACATGCCGAACGGGTATGGGCTCAAGGCGCTGTTGGCGGAACTGAAGAAACGCTGACAGGGACCGAAAAATTCAGAAGCCTTTCGCGCAGCCCAGAGAGCCGACGCATATTCCTTATCTCGACAACCCACGTTTGTATCTGCGCGACGATTTGGGAGTGGCAATAAAGCTGCCACCCTCGGGCGGGATCGACACAGCATCCTGGAAATGGCGTTCTAACGGAGTGTGTGGGATACTGAGGAGAGCCTTCACCATAGTATCGTTGGTTTCGTGGCCACAATGCATTGCCACGCTGGCAAGTAACGTCATGAACTCGTATGGCGGGTCGTAGTGCTTGGAAAAATCCTCCAGAGCACGGCAGAGAGACGCTCTCGCTATGATTTCTAGGGGAAATTCCTGGCGGGCGGCGTAGCTCATGACCATAGCGTTATCGTCGGCACTCATTTTCGTGGCCAGAACACGGCGCACCAATGCGGCGGCTTCGACCGTCAGCTTCACTTGGATTTCTGGCTTCTCCGGAACCACTGCGGACGGTTGCGGGGCAGGTTCTTCCGTGACCTGGGAGATCTCCGTCACGGCTTGTGCGGCCGGGGGTTTAGCGCCTGCATTTCCAGGGTCAAGACTGCTCTGCTCCTCGGGTTTTGCAGCGGTCGAGGCCGCAGTGCCCCGTGTGCCCCGTGTTGGGGGTAAATTCCCAGAATCGCTACGGAATAGCGGGGTCTCAGTAGGGACATCATATTTTTCCGTAGCGGTTTCATATCTTTCCCCCCTACATGGGGCACATGGGGCACATGGGGCAGAGTCCTTTTCGAAGACGTAATGATGCCGTTCCCGTTCTTCGCGCCGGGCACGGTCATATTCCTTGGCTGTGACCTTTGTGATCGTGATGCCGTCCACGATCAGGCGGGCGGTGGCTGGGTCGATCTGCTCGGCGTCCTTGAACAGGCTCCCGAGGGTTCGACCGATCTTGAACTTCGGCTCCTCCGTGGATTCCTTGCGGCCCGGCAGGTCGATCTCGGCGTCGTCGCAAATGTCGGCGATGTCGAGGGCGATCAGTTGCTTGCCGGCCCGCCCCTGCCGGATCGCGGCATTCGCCACGTCACGCAGCCATTGGAGGGCGGGGTTTGCCGTCCGTGCCTGCTCCTCCCGGTGCCCATCGAGCAGCGGCGCGAGGCGGAAGATGTTCTGGACGATCCAATCCATCGTCTGCGTCCACGCCCTGAAGTCGTGCCGGGTATCGGCGGTCCGGGGCTTGTAGCAGGCCACCCACTCGCGGACGATGGCAAACGCGCACCCGAGATAGAACGACTGGTTTGCCTCGATATGCGCGATCAGTGCGCCCTCCGGGTATTCCTTGAACTGGTAATCCGGCGGCTGCTTGCGGATCCGGGTAATGATCGAGCGGTTGGCCAGGTCGCGCGTGAACTCGGCTCCGTTCGTCGAGAGTTGCCAGATAAACGGCGTGCAGTCCACGGTGGCGGCGGTCCTCAGCGCCCGGCACTCGACCCGCCCCTGACCGCGAATGGCTTCTTCGAGGATCGCCGATTCCAGCTTGCCCCGGAAGTTTGCGAGACAGATAAACGGCCTCCCGTAGATAAGGGTTTTGGAAATTGTTTCATCCAGGCTCCCCACGCCGCCCTTGCACGGGGCGATCCCGGCCGGACGCTCGTTGTAAATCCGGCTGTGGCTCTTGTGCAGGTAGTCCTTGCCCGACTGCGATTCGACCGCCTCGGCAATATGGATCGGATAATCATCCTGGATGAAGCCTCCCATCTTCATGGCCGGAGTCAGCATCACGGCGATGGCGCGGGACAGGTCGGCGGGCGAGCAAAATGCAAAATCGGCATGAATGCTGAGCAGTGCCTCGACCGCCGTGTCGAGCGGCACGATCGGAGGGGCCTCTCCCTTTGTGATGTAGGTGCCGCCTCCGTGCTCGTGGTAGCCCGCGGTGAGCACATCGCACCGCGCCCCTGCGACCTCGACCAGCACCGGGCACGACACGAGTTGCCGGATGTTTGGCAGGTACTCGCGGGCGGCGTCGGTTCGTAGCAGAATATCCATGCTCCCTGTCGGCATCGTCCGCGTGCGCCAGAAGGGCCCATCGTCTGTGACCTCGAACCGGGCAATCCGCTTCTTGTTGTTTTTGGCGAACGTCTCCAGCACGGATACGGCGCGTTCCTTTTCCATGGGCACGAGCCTCGCTCCGTCCCGGTCGCTTTCGATTTCATGGACTTTTCCGGCCCGCGTGAACCACAGCATATTCTTCGCGACCACGGGGAATATGACATTGGCGCAGACGATGTAGCCATGTTCGCCGGCGGGCACGGGGAACACTTCGACCGGGACGATCAGATCCTCCTCGGTCGGGACGTATCGGCCTTCCCGCACCGGCGACTCGGCTTCCTCGACCGCCTTCTTGAATGCCGTTGTGGTCGTTCCCGTCGCGGCCTTCACCTCTCTCGCCAGCCGCTCCACCGTCACCGCATCCAGCGCCCCGGCCAGCTTCATCAACCGGGTCTGATGCGCATCAAAATCCTTCGCGATGACCGGCAGGCACGGGATGACGAGCCGCAGCGCGAGCGAGGAATCGGGAAACTTTTCCGGCACTTCCAAGGCGCCTTCCATGATCTCAGCCCACCATGCCGGGAATCCGGCTCCCATCGCCTCGCGGCAATCATCAATTCCCTTTGGCCCATCGAACGGGACGCGGGGCAGGACCAGCTTCACTCTTTTTGGCAGCGCCGCCCGCAGCTTCATCGTCTCCCGCGAAAAGTCGAAAATCAGCGCGGTGTCGGCATCCCCGAGGAATGCCACGGTTTCGATCTTCCACACCTTCAGGCAATCCGCCAGCGCCGGAATCAACTTCCGGCCATTCAACGCGGAGGTGATCCCGCCCAGGCCAACGGCAAGGATCCCGGCCTCGGCAAGCGCGAGGGCTTTGAATTCGCCCTCCGTGACGACGAGCGTCGTACCCGCCGGTTCCTGGTTCTTCGGGATGTAGAGCTGCGAGCCCGAATCTTTTGGCGAGAGATACTTCGCGCTGCCCTTCGGCTCCGCGAGCCTGATCCGGTGGAAGTGCCGCTCGTTCACCATCAGCGCGCGATCTCCGATATCGGAGTAGGGGATCGCCAGCCCAGGCGCCTTCATCCCGATGAGCGTTTCCGCCTCGGCTTCGCCCACCGCCCGAATCCCCGCACGGTTCAGCGTTTCCGGTGTGATCCCCGGCCGATTCATTCGACATCCCCCGAGTTGTCACGGGGAGGCATCGCGTGGCGGGCCAGAAACGATTCGATGTCGCTCGGACGGAACAGGAGTTTTGCACCGACCTTGCAAAACCCGATCTCGCGTCTGGCGATCAGGTAATCAAGGGTTCGGATACTGAGCCGCAGATGCGTTGCTGTTTCGTGACGGGTCCGCACAGTGGCTTGCAGGGGTAGGTTTTCGTTTTGCGTTTTCATGCTACCGCTGGCAGCGTTGTCAACCGTGCGAGCGTGGCCGCCCGGCTAATTCAGGGATGCCGGGATTTCCGGCCCGTCCACAAGAACCCTCGACAGCCGGGTGAGAAACGCCACGGTTTCATCGTTCGCCGGCGTCATCGAAAGCGTGGCCCAGCCGTTGCCGGCATTGCAGCGTTCCCACGCGAGAACCGCCACGAGCCAGTCCCCGTTGCGCTGGATGGCCGCAGCCCCGCACGGCCCATCGGTGGATTTCAACGCCGCGAGGATGTAGGGATAGAGGCCGAGATCGACCGCCGTCGCCTTCGACCGGTCATCGTCCATGTCCTTGAGCAGGACTGCCCCATTCGGCAGAACAAGGGATTCGAGATTCATGGCCGACCTCCCGGATTCCCGGCGACTACCGCCGCGCGTTTCATCCGTTCAACGTGCGAGGAAAGCCTCCGGTTGTCGCACAGATACGCTTCGATTTCGGCGAGCTTATACCGCACGCTCGCACCCAACAAAATATGGGGCAGGCCGGTTTTTCGCAGATTCACCAAATGGCGCTGGCTGACATTGAGGTGCCGCGCCAGTTCTTTTTCCGTGAGCCATTGCTGGCTCTGAAGTGGGGTTTCGCTGTTCATGTCCACGCGTGCGGTGTCAACCGCAAGCTTGACATTCACCGGCTTCCCAAATACCCTCTGGTTTTGCGCAGCGCAGCAAAACCGTAATTTTTTTTCGAATTTTCAATTTTTGGGTGAAAATCCGGTTTTAAGCGTGCTTCCGGAATCCAAAAAACTGGGAAAAGGTCGTTGCGCAACGACATTTCCGCCGAAATGCGACTCTCTGCGTTGACATCGCAAACGGTGCATGAACATCGAAACCGCCGTCACCGTCCGCAGACTCCTCAAGAAAAAAGAAATCGCCGCGCTCCTCGGGGTCAGCCCCCGGACCATCGACAACTGGGTCGGTGACCGCATCATCCCCTACATCGCCCCGAGCCCGCGCCTCCACCTCTTCGATGCCGAGGCGGTCAGGCAGGCGATCACCGGCAAGTTCGGGGTTGAAGCCAGAGGGTAGGGGTTCACAACGGCCGGAGCCTGCGTCGACGCGGCACTTCTTTCTTGGGCTCCCATCCTTCGGGCGGAAAAATCTGGAACCATTCGGAGGCCGCTTCGGGTGTGACCAGTTCGCGGTAGTGCGCGAAGAGCTTCTCCGGGCTGTTGCCGAGTTCCAGCGCGACCTGCGCCGCGCTCTGAATCTCGGCCAGCCGGTAGCTGGCATAACTGTGCCGCAGCGCGTTCTGCCGCCATTTGAATCCAACGGCATCTCCCAGGCTATTGAGCCCGGTTGAGGAACATTCGACTTCGCTGATCCGGCCGGACTCTTTCCGAAATGGTTCCAGCCAGCGCTTGAGGTTTTCCTTTAACGGAACCAGCCGCCGCGATTTGGTTTTCGCCTTCCGCGCCTTCACTTCGATGTAGCCCCGGTCCCAAAGCACATCCTGCCACTCCAGCCGCGCGATCTCCGCCGATCGAATCCCGGAGAAGGCCCCGATGGCCAGCAGCGGAATCAACCTCGCCGGAGCCACCGCGAGGATCTTTCGCATTTCCTCGCACGTCCAGATAGCGGGGGCCGTGTCCGGCAGAGAAAAGTTCATCGCCCGGTCGGCGGCGGTTTTCCGATCCGCCTCCAGAAATCCTTGTTTGCGCGCCCAGTTGAACAACGTCACCAGCCCTCGGCGGAAGTTGTTCTTGTAAACCGGCCCGCCGGGCAGCCCCCGCAAAAACTGGTCGATTTGAGATTGCGCGACGTCGCCGAGCTGGTGCGAGCCCAATCCTTGCGTCACCTTTTCAAACTGCACCTTGCAGGCCGACAAATAGACATCCGACAAGCCGGCCCCTTTCTTGGATCCCATGAATAGGGCAATGGCCTCGGCGACCGTCATGCGCTTGGTGGCGCGCTGATGGCGGCAGTAATACTGCACCGCCTCAGACAGCGGAACGTTTGGCAGGGATTCCTTGAGCGCGATCCATTCCTCGATCACGGAAGGAAGCGAGAATCCGAATTTCGCGATCCGGTTCTCGCAGTCCTTGAACACCTCCACATCCCGCAGCGTGGATTCGCTGATCTCCGTCAGCCCGTTGGCCAGGGCGATCGTCTTCTGCTGTGCGAAGAGCTTCGCCGCCCGCAGGTGCCCGAACGTCTTCGCCTGCCGCCTGCCCAATTCATACCAGCAGCACTGGAAGGATCGGTAGCCCCCACGGCTTCGCAGCGTGTAGATCTTGATTTCCGCCAACTCCCGGCCCACACTCACCACTGTATTCCTCGGCTTCATACGCCGACGGCCCGATGTCAAATCCACGCTGCATGAAATTCTGCATGAATCTGCTCGCCTTCCATGCCAGAGACTTTCACAATGCGTTGTTCCAGAGATGATTCCCGCACTTCCCAAACCAGCCGTCCCGCCTGTGCGGGCACTGGTTATTGATGCGAGGCCCAGTCTCCAAAAACGGGGCGAGGCGCCCGCCGCATCCCGGATAGGCGGGCGCTTGACTCGCGATGTCCGCTTTGCCAACCTCCGTCCATGGAAATACCCGCATCCAGCTTTAACCTCCGGGCCAACGCCCGAGAGAACCAAAGGCAATTTCCTATCCGCCGGGTTTTTTCCGCTTTGCTTTTTTCTCTTGTGTCCGTTGTTTCCGGTGCCGCACTTGCGGCGGAATCGGAAACCCCATGCCAGCCGGTCGCATCTGGTCAGGCCGCCGGGACAGCGGGGCAGGTGACCGACTGGCCGGGAGCCCTGGAGCAAAAGGCCCATTGGCCCCGCAAGGTGCATTTGCTCGCCGAGCAAAACTTCGACATTGTTCTCGACGGCACAAAGAAGGGAGCGGTCAAACTTCCGAAAGGGGTGCCGGTTGATGTCCTCGGAGTGGAGGGCGAACAACTGCAGGTCGGGAGCGGTGCGGCCACCGGCCGCGTCCATTATGCGGCCACAGACCTCCTCTCCTTGATTGTTGTGCCCGCCCGCCAAAAGCCGGAGGCGGCCGCAGCGCAGCAGGATCAGGTCACCGCAACGATTGCAAGCGCGGCGGGAGCGGCCACCGATGCCTGGAAGGCCGTGAAGACATTGGGGGCGGCCGTGAAATCGGAGATCGGCAACGCGACGGGAAAGCCCGCGCAAAGATCAACGGCTCCGGAAAAGCCGACCGCGGAGAGCAAGGGTTCCGGCTCCGCGCAGGCGGGCCCCGCGGCACCCATGGGCAAGGGCAAGTATGCCGCCGCAAAAAAGTTTGGAGAAAACGACAACCTCGGCCCGATCTCCGCAGTGGTCGTCGGCAAGAATGACGAGCTGGTTGTCGCCTCGGTCGGCAAGGTGACGATTTATGATCCGGAATCCGGGGAATGCCGTCTCACCTTCGAGACCGGCTTTCCCAGGATCGCGACCATCGCGGTGGATGGCGATGCGATCTACGCCTTCAACGAGCTGACAAAAGTCGAGGAGAGGGTCATCAGCGGACGGACTCGCAATATCGCCATCCCCCTCGGTGTTGCCTGCAAGGTCTTCTCGTGGGACGGAAAGGAAAAGCGATCCATGGAGATCAAGGAGCTGAAGTCCATCAAGACTGCGAACATCTACAAGGGTGACCTCTATGCAGCCGATCTCGCGACGCAGAAGATCGGCGTGTTCGATTCGAACTCCGGGCGGCTCAAGTCCGAGATCAAGCCGCCGGTGAGGCTTTGCTGCGGCATTTTTCATTTTACCATCGACCCCGCGAGCAGCGACCTCCTGGTGTCCAATCTCGGTGCCTTCAAACTCCAGCGATACGGGCACACCGGAAAACTGAAATCCGAATTTGGCGAACGGGGTCCGGCCGACAAGGATTTTCACGGCTGCTGCAATCCCGTCAGTTCGGCCGTGCTGCCGGACGGAAACCTGGTCGTCACGGAAAAAGATCCGTCCCGCGTGAAAATTTACACAAAGGACGGCCAGCTTCTGGAGGACTTCGAAAACCTCAAGGAGCTTGTCGCCGGCTGCAACCGCGTACTTGTCGCATCCGACTCCCGTGGGCGAATCTACCTCGGCGTGAACACGGGGAGGCAGTTCGTCGCGCAATACGTCCGAAAATAAAGAGGGTTCCCATTGAGAGCCCTCCTGCACATAACCCCCGGGCGGGCTCTTTTCGCTGCGGCCCTCATCGGAGGGCTGGCTCTTCTGGGGCACCGGTACGCATCGCCGGAAACGGGGCCTGTTTTGCGGCCGCTCAAAATATCCGTCGGCGTGAACGACGTGTATTGCCGCCAGACCGCGTGCTCGTGCGTGCAGGACATCGCGGGCCGGGAATATGCGGAATTTGCCGCGCTGTTGAGGGACCGCCATGGCATCGAACTCGACCTCCGCTATTTCATAGAGCCATACGACCTGCAAAAAGCCTTTGCCGCGGGAGAGCTCGATGCCTTTCTTTGCAAGCCGTGGCCGCTCATGAGCGATGCCGGCGGCCGCGGAAAGGATCTCGTGCGCGTC
>Ga0194063_10001532_pt1 | contig 14910 bp, 16 predicted proteins | sample SepL3720m_MetaG_FD_155459 | JGI IMG/M metagenome (GOLD analysis project Ga0194063, IMG submission 155459) | Anoxic zone freshwater microbial communities from boreal shield lake in IISD Experimental Lakes Area, Ontario, Canada - Sep2016-L373-20m | ecosystem: Environmental > Aquatic > Freshwater... | reverse complement strand
CAAATACAAAATACTTTTTGATTATACACAAATGAATGAAGTGATGATGGTGATAAAACAATACAATTGCACAGTCATCGAACAAGAAATGCAGTTGTTCTGTAATATCATTACAGGTGTGCCAACGAATCGAAAAGAAGAAGTGCTGTATAAGCTCAATGAATTACGTGCTGTAGAGATTACACCAATTACCTAAAATGGATATCGAATCAATCAGGGAATATGTATTGGCTAAGCCGGCAGTAACGGAAGGGTTTCCCTTTGGGGAATCGGTACTGGTTTTTAAAATAAATGAAAAAATATTTCTATTGTTATCACTGGATGCCTATCCGCTCCAATTCAATGTGAAAGCTGATCCCGACAAAGCCATAGAATTACGAGATGCTTATCCAACTGCTATTTTACCAGGATACCACATGAATAAAAAACACTGGAATACCATTGTACTGAATGGGCAATTGCCTGGCAGATTGATTTTAGAAATGATCGATGAATCTTACAAGTTGGTCGCGAAATTGAAAAGATAAAACTATTTATTTTTCTTAGCCACACACATCCAATCCCAAGGGTAAGGACTTTTTAACCATTTGGGAGGGTTATTAAATTCAGTTTTCCAAGTGTAATTTATTTTTTCGATGGCCTGTACTTTGAACCCTTCTAGGGAAAGCAACAGTTCCAATTCTTCTTTTAAATAATGCTTGGTAGGAACATTGTCGATATCTGTTACTCCCTGCTTAATATTCTTGGCTAACTCAAATGCTTTTTTAGAGGAAGCAATTTTTTCTTTGTGATCGCCATCTACATTCCACCGATGTGCAATGATATTGGTGTATAGTTTAGATTCCAGAGAGGGAACAACCAATACCAAGTGCCCTCCCTTTTTTAAAGAAAGCGATAATGATTGAAAAAAATTAATCCGTTTTTTTAAAGAGTCGGTAAGGATTGCATTGATACAAATTGCCGCATCACAGGGACTTACTTTTAATTTAGCGGCACTCATATCCATGCGTAGGTATTCCACATTTTTAAAATGCCTGTATTTTTCTTTTGCTATTTGAAGATTAATCGCAGAAATATCTGCTGCCTGTACTTCTTTGAACTGGGTAGCAAGTAGGGGAATCCATTTTCCAATGGCGCAACCTATATCGATGACTGTTTTTTTCTTGCTACTGATTTTTTCAATGGCAGTCACAATTTTTCCGCTGCTATCGTTTCTAAGCACATCAAAAATTTCATCATCGTATTTGGGTGCCATGGTTTCCCAGTATTTTCTATTCATCGGGTGATTTTATAAATTAAAAATACAGTTTTCCTACTCAGACTGCGTCGGTAGAATAATATTATTTGATACTAGACAACTTTAGGTAACCTATGTGCAATGGATCTTCTTCCATTTCATTTTTTGCAAGGCTAATTTCAATCGAATAGGCACTTTTGATATGTTCGGGTAAGATCTCTTCAATTTCATAGATATCATCTATATCTACTCCATATTTATCGTCAATATGTGCGTTCGCACCCTCAAATCCGGTGTGCAGGAAAAAGCTGGTTTTTTTGGCAGCTGCAATGGCAGTGCTTTTATCACTGGCTACATACAATAATTTATAATGATGCTCTTCGGGGTCACCAGGTTTATATCCACCCAGGTTAAGGAAAAATAATTTATTCGGATTAATGGAGCTGCTAGCGGTTCGCGGAATGATTTTTATCGTGTATTCGTTTACTTTAGTAACTGCTCGCCACGAATCAATATGCATTTTGCCCGATGCAGGCCAAAAGGTTTCCATATCGGGAATCAGGTCTGCCAAGGAATGCCCAACAGAAATGAAAACATCGTGTTGCTCTGTATGCCTTCCCTCCGGCTTGCAGCCTAGTAAAATAAAAAATAGTTTTTTTTCTTGCATACTTATTTCCTGAAACTGGGGCTCACAACTAGGTCCTTATTGGTTGCATTGTATAGATAAAATCCTTCGCCGCTTTTTACACCAAGTCTTCCTGCTGTTGCCATATTTACCAATAGGGGACAAGGCGCATATTTGGGATTGCCAAAACCATCGTGTAATACATGCATGATGCTTAGGCAAACATCCAATCCTATAAAGTCGGCCAATTGCAATGGTCCCATTGGATGCGCCATGCCCAATTTCATTACGGTATCAATTTCTTCTACACCAGCTACACCTTCATACAAACTATAGATGGCTTCATTAATCATGGGCATTAATATTCTATTTGCAATAAACCCGGGATAATCATTTACGATGCAGGGGATTTTACCCAATTGTTTACTTAATGCAACAACGGCATCAGTTACTTCTTTTTTTGTAGAATAGCCATTGATTACTTCCACCAATTTCATAACTGGTACCGGATTCATAAAATGCATCCCAATCACTAATTCAGGTCTCTTAGTAATAGCAGCAATTTTTGTGATTGAAATAGACGAAGTATTAGTGGCCAAAATACAATCGGTAGGAGCCGCCTCGTCAATTTTATGAAAGATGCTGGCCTTTAATTCCATGTTTTCAGTGGCCGCCTCTACAATCAATGCTGCATTTTTTACACCTTCTGGAATGTCGGAAAAAATTGAAATATTCCCTAAGGTTGTTTTTTTATCTGCTTCTGTAATGGTTCCTTTGGTTATTTGTCGATCTAAATTTTTACCAATAGTAGCCAAGGCTCTTTGTAATTGAGTTGGGTTTACATCTACAAGATTTACTGTAAATCCATTTTGAGCAAATACATGTGCAATGCCATTACCCATGGTGCCCGCTCCAATAACGCTTACATTTTTTATCATAGCCTGTATTTTATTTATTATTTAAATGCATTGAAGCCCGTTACATCCATACCGGTGATGAGTAAGTGAATATCATGTGTGCCTTCATAGGTGATTACACTTTCTAAGTTCATCATATGACGCATAATAGAATATTCGCCAGTAATGCCCATGCCTCCTAACATTTGCCGAGCATCTCTGCAAATATTAGTGGCTACTTCGCAGGCATTGCGTTTTGCCATGCTTACTTGTTGGGGATTTACTTTTCCTTCGTTCATCAATACGCCCATGCGCCAATTCAATAATTGCGCTTTGGTAATCTCCGTAATCATTTCGGCTAATTTTTTCTGTTGCAATTGAAAACCGCCAATGGGTTTTCCAAACTGAATTCTTTCTTTGCTATATTCTAAAGCAGTATGATAACAATCCATGGCAGCACCGATAGCACCCCAGGCAATACCATATCTTGCTTTTGTCAAACAGCCTAAAGGGCCTTTTAGACCTTTCACATTGGGCAAAATATTTTCTTTGGGAACTTTTACGTTGTCAAACACCAATTCACCAGTGGCGCTAGCACGTAAACTCCATTTGCCATGCGTGGTGGGGGTACTAAATCCTTCCATACCTCTTTCTACAATCATACCCCTAATATCCCCTGCCTCATCTTTTGCCCATACAACAGCCACCTGCGCAAAGGGTGCATTGCTAATCCACATTTTAGCGCCGTTTAATATTACATGGTCACCTGCGTCTTTAATATTGGTAAGCATACTGCTTGGATCACTGCCATGGTCGGGTTCAGTTAAACCAAAACAACCCAACCATTCTCCACTAGCTAATAAGGGTAAATATTTATTTCGTTGTGCTTCGCTGCCATATTGATAAATAGGGAACATAACCAAGCTGCCTTGTACACTAGCGGTACTACGTACACCACTATCGCCCCGCTCCAACTCCTGCATCATCAGGCCATAGGAAATATAATCCAATCCGCCTCCACCATATTGCTCAGGTACAGTTGGTCCAAAACAACCCAGTTCTCCCAATTGCTTTACAATTTGTTGTGGAAATTCAGCACGTTGTGCATACTCTTCAATGATGGGACTGATTTCTTTTTTGACATATTGCCTAACAGTATCTCTGATTAAGCGATGTTCTTCTGTCAATAATTCATCTACATTAAAATAATCGGGGGATTGAAAATTATCTGTTTTCACTGCCATGGCAATCGTTTGAATTTAGTACTTGTATAGTGAGTCGTTTTTTATGGTTTAATTTCTTCAAAAGCCTTTAGCTGGGAAGGAAATCAAAAATAAATCGACAGCAATCTGTTCTGCAAAGATAAAGCATTGGCCATTCAAAGAAACGATTTGTGTAGGTTGAATTCTGATGGTATTTCCCTTTTTTATGATATAAAAAGTTGGCATTTCCGCCGTTTGCCTTGGTAAGTTGAAAAGATACGATACGCCCTCGGAAGCTAATAGTAAGCCTGGGCTGCCGATGAAATATATTAAAAGCTAGGTGCTTAATGCTGCCTACTTTTGGAATTGAAAATGGAATGATTGGTTGTATATATATTATTTTTGCTAAATACCATTTTGATGATTTAAACGTTTACGTTTTATTGGAGTCTATTTCAAAAATTTACTATGCGAATAATAATTCTAATAGCAGGAATTTTATCATTGACAGCCTGTAAAAAAAATAATGGAGGGGCAGGGGTTGATCCTATTGTGCCTACAGCCTATTATTATCCTCCTCTTACTGGGGATGTTTGGGATACCAAAACAGCCGCATCGGCAGGCTGGGACGAAACCCTATTACAGGCGGCATTTGATTTTGCCGGCACTAAAAATACATACGGGTTAATTGTATTGCAGCATGGTAAAATTGTGAAAGAACAATATTGGAATGGATGGACCAAGGATTCTCGCTATTATATTGCCAGTGCAGGAAAAAGCGTGGTGGCCTTTATAGCAGGAATGGCACAACAGGATGGCATCATTAATATCAACAATAAAGTTTCACAATACTTAGGTACTGGCTGGACCTCACTGCCCTTGGCAAAGGAAAACCTGATTACTGTAAAAAATCAATTGACCATGACCACTGGTTTGGATGACGGCGTGGCCGACCCTGATTGTACCACAGCAGCCTGTCTTACTTACAAAGCCGATGCTGGTACTCGTTGGGCATACCACAATGCACCTTATCATCTATTGCAAAATGTATTGTCCAATGCCAGTGGCAAAACCTTTAATCAGTACAGCAAAGAAAAATTATTTGATAAGATAGGAATGCCCGGTGCCTTTTGGTTGAATTATATCATGTACTGTACAACCCGCGAAGCGGCTCGATTTGGGTCATTGATTCTTTCAAAAGGCAAATGGGATACCAATACCTTATTATCAGACCAGGCTTATTATACTAGTATGATTAATACTTCTCAAAATTTCAATCAGAGTTATGGATACCTATGGTGGTTGAATGGTAAAAATAGTTTTATGGCCCCTGGTACTCAAATTGTATTTCCAGGCAGTCTTTCCAGCAATGCACCCGCAGATATGTTTTCTGCATTGGGTAAGGACGATAAAAAAATATATATAGTGCCTAGTCTGGATGTAGTAGTGGTAAGATTAGGAGACAATGCAGGCACTAGCACATTGGGGCCTAGTAGTTTTGATAATGAAATATGGGGCAAATTAAAATTGGCTATGAAGTATTGAGGGAATCAATATAGAATAAGGGTTACTGTATTTCTTTCTTTTTCTTACATTTAATGATGATTTATTCCTATCTCGCCCTAGGCGATAGTTATACTATTGGAGAATTGGTGGAGGCAAGCCATTCTTTTCCTTATCAAACCGTTGCACTACTCAATACTGGCGAAAATAATTTTACATTCCATTCACCCAAAATTATTGCCACTACTGGCTGGACTACGGATGAATTAAATGCTGCCATTGAAAAAGCGGGGCTTTTGGATACATATGATATTGTTACTTTGTTGATTGGCGTAAATAATCAATATCGGGGAAGGACAACCGAAAATTTTTCTATTGAATTCGAGGGACTTTTACAAAAAGCCATTGCATTTGCCAATAATAAGCCTCATCATGTTATTGTGCTGAGTATCCCTGATTGGGGCGTTACGCCCTATGCGGTCAATCGGCCTGCCGAAAAAATTCGAGCAGAAATTGATGCATACAATGTCATTTGCAAAAATACTGCCGAACAGTTTTTTTGCCATTATATTGATATTACTGAACAACAGCGGGCCGATGGTTACAAGGAAGATTTTCTTGCTTCCGACTTTTTACATCCATCAGCAATGGAATATAGTAAGTGGGCCCAAAAATTAGCGGAACGCATTCATCAAATATATCAATCACCATGAACTCATTTAGCGAACTGCAAAGATTTCGAATAAGATGGGCCTGGGCAGCAGTAATTGTGTTTAACCTGGTTTTTCTATACGCTATTGGTCAACAAATTATTTTTAAAATACCTTTTGGTAGTAAACCTGCGCCAGCTTATGTATTGGTTTTAATAGAACTGCTTCCGCTGTCTTTGTTAATTTTTCTTTTTTCTATAAAACTCTATACCCATTATTCCACGGAAGGAATAACCTATCGTTTTACACCCTTTCATCTTCGATCAAGAAAAATCGAATGGCATGAGCTGGCTTCTATTAGTTTTAGAAACTACAATGCATTGTATGAATTTGGTGGATGGGGTATTCGTTCTGGCAACAAGCAAACAGGAAAAGCATATATCAGCTCTTCGGCCTCTACCATTGGATTACAATTGCAATTTAAAAACGGGAATTTGTTATTAATCAGCACTCAATATCCTACTGAGTTGAAGGCAAGAATTGATAATTGGACAACCGAAGGGATAATAAATAAATCCTTTTGATAAAAATTTTAATCTAGCTTAAATAGCTAGCCATTTCTGTTTGATACTCCTGTGCAATATTTCTTGCTGCTACAGCGAAATCCTCTTTGGTGCTTGCATATATAATCGCACGGCTTGCATTGATTAATAAACCAGTCTCCTTAATTAGTCCGTATTGACTTACTTCCTTCAAGCTACCACCTTGTGCACCTACGCCTGGCACTAATAAAAAATGCTCGGGTATCAAATGCCTGATATTCGCAAAGGCGGCTGCCTGTGTGGCACCAGTTACAAACATTAAATTATTAATACTGCCCCAGCCGGCAACTGTTTTTAAAACTTTCTCATACAGAAAGTCGAACTGGTTCTTCTCGGCCGAAAGAATTTTTTGCAACTCAAAGTCATTGGCTCCTTTATTTGAAGTAAGTCCCAATACAATGGTCCATTTATCTTTATATTCTAAAAATGGACGGATACTGTCTTCTCCCATATAGGGTGCAACAGTAATTGCATCAAATGGAATGGTTTCGAAAAAAGCCCTGGCATATTGATCAGAAGTATTGCCAATATCACCTCTTTTTGCATCGGCAATTTTCAAATGTTCAGTGGGTATATAGGCAACAGTTTTTTCCATTGCTTCCCAGCCTTTCAATCCCATGGCTTCATAAAAAGCAGTATTGATTTTGTAGCTAACACAAAGATCTTTGGTAGCATCAATGATGGCTTTGTTGAATTCAAAAATTGCGTCGGGATGTGATTGTAGGTGAAGGGGTATTTTGCTGATATCTGTATCCAATCCCACACAGAGATAGGATTTTTTTGCCTGTATTTGCTCTACGAGCTTTTTGCGTATCATGCTACGAAGATAATTTTAAAAATGATTTTACCAGCTATTCTAATGTACATTCAAGGTCTCCACTTCAGGAATTGACAATAATTGTAAATCAATATGCCGATCGTGCGCTTTTTTTCTAAATTCTTGAAAGATTTCTAATATATCATTGTCGATGTAAACACTGTCTGTGCCATTGATGGTTACTTTAGAATAAGGTGGTATTTTATCAAGCATATCCCTGATTCTTTTTTTATTTAGAAAACTTACATTCAATGCCAATTCAATTTGAAACTGATGAATGTGCCCGTCTTTATTTTCTTTGATAGTAAAGCCAGCTTTGTAAGTATGCTTCACCAAAAAATAAAGACTATACACAATGCCAATGAGTACTCCTTTTAAAATATCGGTAAATAGAATTGCACCTACTGTTACAATAAAGGGTAGAAATTGTTCGCGTCCTTGCCTATATACTGCTAGAATCATTTTTGGTTTGGCAAGGTTATAGCCAGTCCTTATTAGAATAACTGCTAAAACACAAAAAGGAATATAATTAACCAATGGTATGGCAAATAGTACTACTAATAATAACCATGCCCCATGTACAATACCCGAAAGTTTTGTTTTGGCACCTGCCTCTGCATTGGCTGAGCTTCGTACAATCACTGCTGTTATGGGGAGGCCTCCAAGCAGTCCAGATATAAAATTACCAGTGCCTTGTGCAATTAATTCCCTGTTTTGTGGAGTGATTCTTTTATAGGGATCAATCTTATCAATCGCTTCAATACTTAGTAAGGTTTCTAGGGTAGCTACCAAGCAAATAACTACTGCTGTTTGCCAAATAGCAGCATTACTTAATAGGGCATTGAAATTGGGAAACTGTATGGTTGAAAAAATATTTTGGGGGATGTTGACAAAATGCCTTGCTTGTAAGGGTATCTGAGGAAAAAAACGATTAATAATAAAGGCAAGTAACACAGCAAACAAAACCGTTACAAACGAAGCAGGTAGGAATTCGATTTTCTTTGCCAAGGTATTTTTCCAGATAATCAGAAACAGTAAGGAGGATACTGCAATTATTACAGCGCCTGCAGAACTGTGTTTGTATAAGCTGCCTAAGTGCGAAAAACTATTATTGAGCGTGAAAATATTAAAAAGTTCATTCGACCAGAAATCGGGTTGGTCGTAGCCCAGTAACAAAGGAATTTGTTTTGTAATTAAAATGATACCAATGGCTGCCAACATTCCCTTGATAACGGTAGAGGGAATAAGATGCGTGAATCCTCCAAGTTTAAATACACCTAATAATATTTGTAATAAACCAGCTAGTGCAACTGAAAGAAAAAATATTTCTAGCCCACCTAAATTGGTTACTGCAGCTGCACAAATGGCGGTAAGGCCTGCCGCAGGTCCGCTTACACTTAATTGTGAACTACTGATACTGGCTACTATTAATCCGCCAATAATGCCAGCTACTAGGCCCGAATAAAAGGGAGCACCCGATGCCTGCGAAATAGCGAGGCACAATGGAAGGGCCACAAAGAATACAGTGATGCTGGCCTTAAAATCATGTTTGAGGAAAGAAAGAAAATAAAATTTGGTCCGACGGTTGAGCGATGACATAATTGCCCGCAAAGTTCTGATTTTATTCTGTCTTTAGAGAAGTTAATTTAAGTACTAGCTAGGTAGTGGGATGGTTAGTATTGGATTCCATGGCCAAAGCAATTAGTTGAGCTTGCTGATCCTGCGATTTTTTTAACTCCTGAATAATATTCAATTGCTCTTCTTTGGTTTTATTTTGACTCAGTTTGAATACCCCCTCTATCGATTCAATTGCTATGCGAAAACCTACTATTGCCTTGAGCATTTTGTTAATATAATCATCTTCCATTCGATCAAAAGATGCCGGCGAATCAAATCCTTCATATTTTTCAGTTATCTGCTGAATGATTGTCCTGGTTTCCTTTTCATCAGTAAAAAAAATCTTTCCCTTCGCTTGTACAGTCATGTAATTCCAGGTAGAAGCGCTCGCAGGATTTTGATACCAGGCGGCACTTACAAAACAGTGGGGCCCATTAAACAATACCAATACTTTATCATTTTTTTCAAAAGCTGTATGATGGTCGGTATGCTTCATCAAGTGGCCAATTAAAAATAGTTGTCCATCCTTTTCTTCTATTTCTACTGGTATTTGTGTGGCCACTGGAAATTGATCTGTTAATCCAGTTAGGATAGCAAAAGAATTATTTTTAATAAAGGCCTCAAGTACCGCTCGATTATTTTCCTGAAAATAGACTGACCTATACATGTTTGATTATTTAATTTTTTCCAGAATAATTTTTTCTAATTCGCCTGCCGCCCATTTTTTTTCTAGATCCTGTGTTTGCATGATTTCCTGCATAATGGCCTCCTGACGAATACTGTTTTTTAATGCAGTGCTATATCTTATGTGCGGACTAAAAGTTACTTGAGTATAGGCCGGCGTCCAAAGCGCTGGATATTTAATTCCGATAGCTGCTTCTATTTTCTTTTGTAATAGAAATACAGGATCTGCCACTTTATCTCGCATCTCTATAAAATTATTCAATGCCAGTTCAGCAATTGCATCTCCATCTGGTTTTCTTAGTGCCTGGTATGCTTTTAAAATAGCATTCCAATCATGGTGATATTCATCAATCAAGCCGTTTAATACGCTGCAGTCTTCAAAACCACAATTCATGCCTTGCCCGAAAAAAGGCACAATAGCATGTGCAGCATCTCCAATAAGTGCAAACTTGTCTTCCCTTATCCATGGATAACATTTTACTGTTACCAGCGAGGAAGTAGGGTTATTGAAAAAATCATTTTCTACATTGGGCATTAATGCAGCTGCATCCGAAAAGGTGCTTTTGAAAAAAGCCTTTACAGTTTCTTTGCTATTGAGTGTAGCAAAAGAGGGATCGCCTTCAAAAGGGAAAAATAAAGTACAAGTAAAACTGCCATCTATATTGGGGAGTGCAATCAACATATAATTGCCTCTTGGCCAAATATGCAATGCATTCTTCTCCATTAAAAAATTGCCGTCTTTTCCAGGGGGGATGGTTAATTCTTTATACCCAAAATCAATATAATATTGTTGGTATTGAAAGCGATCATGCTGTGCCTGGTGAGCAGCTCTCGCTGCAGAAAAAGCACCATCACTTCCAAAAGCCAGATCATATTTAATAGTAGAATAGGAATCAGTAGCGGTATTTAGAAATCTTGCTTCGTTTTTTTTCCAATCAAAGTCTTCACATTTTTCATTAAAATGTAGTTCTACTCCTTCCTCGCCAGCCAGCATTAATAATTTTTTATTGAGTTCACCTCTTGATACCGAGTAGATGGATTGTCCTTCTTGTCCATAAGCTTGAAAGGCAGTACTACCATCAGCATGGTGAATAGATCTTCCATGCATCGGAATGGTTATTTTTTTAATTTCCTCCATGATACCCACTTCTTCCAAAGCCTTAATACCTCTGTCACTGAGTGCGAGATTGATGGAGCGACCAGCTGCAATAGCTGTCTGACGCATATCGGGCCTGCGTTCAAATACTTTTACATTATAGCCACGTTTCTTTAAATAAATAGAAAGGAGAGAACCAACTAATCCAGCTCCGACAATGACTGTTTCTTTTTTCATATAATAAAGCTTTCGTTGCTAAGCATTAGCTTTTGTCTAATATGGCTTTCACTATTAAGCCAAACTGAAATACATCTGTAAAAGTATTATACATGGGTACGACTGCAATACGAATAACATTGGGGTCTCTCCAGTCGGCCAGTACGCCATGTTGTTTTAAAGATTCAAATATTTCTTTTCCTTTTTTTATAAAGAGCATACTCACCTGACAGCCTTTTTCCTTTATATTTTCTGGGGTAATGATTTCAATGGGGTCTTCTGCAAATCCAGCATTTATATCATGGATAATAAAAAATAAAAATTCACTTAATAATTTGCCCTTGGTAAGCAGTCGATCCATCCCTGCATCTTCAAAAAGATCGAGCGAGGCTTTGTGTGCAGCCATGCTTAATATAGGGGCATTGCTCAATTGCCAGCCTTCTGCAGTTGCAATGGGTCGGAAGCCTTTTTCCATTTTAAAACGGGTTGCTTTTTCATGCCCCCACCATCCTGCTAAGCGGGGAAGCTCTTTATTGCTGGTATGTTGTTGGTGAATAAAAGCACCGGCTACTCCACCGGGGCCACTGTTTAAATATTTATAACTACACCAGCAAGCAAAATCTACTTCCCATTCATGCAATTTCAATTCTATATTGCCTACTGCATGCGCTAAATCAAAACCACATACTGCACCTGCATGATGAGCGGCTTTGCTGATGAGTTCCATATCAAAAGCCTGACCAGTATAATAATTCACTCCACCAAACAAAACCAAGGCGGTGCTATCGGCATTGGCAGCAATGGTATTTAAAATGTCTTCAATTTGAATCGTATGTTCTCCTACTCTTGGACTTACTTCGATAATAGCATCTACAGGGGAATAGCCATGCAATTTTACCTGCGATTCAATGGCGTATTGATCTGAAGGGAAGGCCTTGGCCTCACAGATAATTTTATATCTTTCTTTGCTGGGCCTGTAAAAGCTGGTCATTAGCAGATGGAGGTTCACCGTCAATTGATTCATTACAACAATCTCTTCTGGTAATGCCCCTAGTATTGGAGAAAGCTGTTGCGGAAATAATTCATGGTAATTAAACCAAGGGTTATTGCCATGAAAATGACCTTCTACGCCAAAATTGGCCCAGTCTTCCAATTCGTTCAATACATAGTCCTGCGTAGTTTTGGGCTGAAGTCCCAGTGAATTACCGGTGAAATAAATCGATTCCCTGCCATTGATAACGGGGATATAAAATTGCTCCCGAAATGCTTTTAAGGGGTCCTTTTCATCCATCTCTTGTGCAAAGGACTTGGTATTTTGAAATTGTATCATAATGGATAGTAAGATGTAGGGCAAATTACTGCATTCTGGCAATATTTATGGAGTTGCAGTAGCCAAACTGAAATCTATACCCTCCCTTGCAATGGCACTCGTAATAGATTGTGAAAAATTTTATTTGTAAAATCCCCCTCCATTACGCTTTCTTTGCAAAACGTTTTTATAAATGCCCACTACCACTTCTCAGCCCGCAATTTTAATGCTTCAAGACGGTCACGTATTTGCCGGTAAAGCTTTTGGAAAAATTGGAACTACCACTGGAGAAATTTGTTTTAATACAGGCATGACCGGTTATCAAGAAGTATTTACCGATCCCAGTTATTATGGCCAAATACTGATAATGAATAATGTACATATTGGCAATTATGGTACTAAACCTGAAGATGTGGAAAGCGATGGGGTAAAGGTAAAAGGAGTCATTGGTCGTAATCTAGAAGAAAAGTTCAGTCGTTTTTTGGCGGATAAGAGTTTACAGGAATATTTTCAAGAACAAAATGTAGTGGCCATTGATGGCATTGATACGCGCGCTTTGGTTGCCCATATTCGTACACAAGGTGCAATGAACTGTATCATTTCTTCTGAAATCAGCGACCTCGCCGAATTGAAAATAGCTTTGGATCAAGTTCCTTCCATGGATGGCTTGGAATTAGCCAGTACCGTAAGTACTACCGCACCCTATTTCTTGGGAGATGAAAATAGTAATATACGGGTATCTGTACTCGATTTTGGAGTCAAAAAAAATATCCTTCATTGTTTGGTTGAAAGGGGCGCTTATGTAAAAGTGCACAATGCCAAAACGAGTTTTGAAGAGTTGGAAAAATTTGAACCCCACGGGTATTTTATTAGTAATGGCCCCGGTGATCCTGCTCCAATGGACTATGCAGTGAAAACGGTTCAAAAAATATTAGCTGCTGATAAGCCATTATTTGGAATTTGTTTGGGACACCAATTATTGGCATTGGCCAATGGAATTAGCACTTTCAAAATGCACCATGGACATCGTGGATTAAACCACCCTGTTAAAAATATCATCAGTGGCAAAAGCGAAATCACTACACAAAATCATGGATTTGGCGTAAACCCCGATTCGGTTCGCGCCAATCAAAATGTTGAAATTACCCACCTCAATTTGAATGACAATTCTATTGAAGGTATTCGGATTAAAAATAAAAAAGCGTTCTCTGTTCAATACCATCCCGAAGCTACTCCCGGCCCACATGATAGCAGGTATTTATTCGATGAATTTATGGCAATGATGCACCATTAATGGCGCATGAATATCAACTTGTTTTGATTTAACTTGCATACCATCACAAATAGTATAGTATGAAAATAGCCATCATCAACGGTCCCAACCTTAATTTGCTTGGAAAAAGAGAACCTGAAATTTATGGAGAAGAATCTTTTGATATTTTTTTAGAGAATTTGCAATCAAACTATCCCGGCATTGAAATCAGCTATTTTCAAAGTAATATCGAAGGAGAACTGATTGATGCATTGCAAACTGCTGGGTTCAATAACGATGGCATTGTTTTTAATCCAGGTGGGTACACGCATACTTCTGTAGCAATCGGCGATACCATTGCTGCTATTAAAGCACCTGTTGTGGAAGTACATATCTCTAATATTTTTGCTAGAGAATCTTTTAGGCAATTATCCTATGTATCTGCCAAAGCGGTTGGCACAATCAGCGGATTGGGGTTGAAAGGGTATGAATTAGCGCTAGAATATTTTTTATCTAAGCGGTCTTAATATAAAACATAAGAGCAAATGCAATAACAAATATAACCACTGAATAAATAACGATGGCAGTTGTATTTGATTTCCTTGTTTTGCTATTGAAACGATATCCACAAGCTTCACACTTGGTATGATGAAATAATTTGGGGCCTATTAATCCTCCCCACCAAGTATACTTTACCGGACTAACCAAGGGGCTGCTACATATTGGACATCCATTTTCATTGCTGTATTCATCGAGTTGGTCCGACATATTTTATGTGTGTTGGTTAAAAAAAATACTTTATTTTCTAGAAATAAAAGGCGTCTATTCACTAAGATAAGCCTATAAGAGCACTCTTAGTAATAAGGCGAATCCTATGTCTTTTTTGGGATTGTCTGCAATTTTTACAATGTGTAAGCCAGCGGCCGTCCATACTTTAAATAATTCTCCTTTTTTCCTTTTTGTTAATTGCTCATCTAACGGTGGCAACATGACCCCTTGTACAAACCACCCCAAATCGCCTCCTTTTTCTGCAGACGGAATATCTGCACTATAGATAGATGCTTGTGAGGCAAAGCTTGCAGTACCTGCTTTTATTTTATTGATGATTACATCCGCTAAAGAATCGGCAAACCTGGGCCTAAAAGTAGAAGTGTCTATCAATATATGATTGACATGGTAAAAGGTATTGGGTGCCTTGTATAAA
>Ga0194063_10001531_pt1 | contig 14910 bp, 17 predicted proteins | sample SepL3720m_MetaG_FD_155459 | JGI IMG/M metagenome (GOLD analysis project Ga0194063, IMG submission 155459) | Anoxic zone freshwater microbial communities from boreal shield lake in IISD Experimental Lakes Area, Ontario, Canada - Sep2016-L373-20m | ecosystem: Environmental > Aquatic > Freshwater... | reverse complement strand
TCAGCATCGCCGGCCAGTAGACCGCGTGGAATCTGAGGATGTCCTTGCCGACGAGGTTCACGTCGGGCGGCCACACCCGGTCGAAGAGCGCAGCCTCGGATGAGCCGGGCTCCGCGCCGTACCCGACTGCTGTCGCATAGTTGAGCAGGGCGTCGAACCAGACGTAGATGACCTGCGTCGGGTCCCACGTCAGCGGGATGCCCCAGCTGACGCTGGAGCGCGACATCGAGATGTCGACGAGCCCCTGACGGATGAACGACACCGCCTCGTTGTGGGCGCTGCGCGGCTGGATCGCGTCCGGGTTGGCCTCGTAGTACGAAAGCAGCCGGTCCTGGAACGCGCTCAGCTTGAAGAACCAGTTCTGCTCCTGCAACTGCTCGACCGGGCGGCCGTGGATGGGGCACACCTGCTGGCCCTTGTATTCACCCTCGCCGTCGAGTAGGTCGCCCGGCAGCTTGAACTCCTCGCAGCCCACGCAATACGGGCCCTCGTAAACCGAGTCGTAGACGAAGCCGTTATCGCGGACCGCCTCCCAGAACTTCTGGACCCGCTCCTTGTGCCGGGGCTCGGTGGTGCGGATGAAGTCGTCATTGGCGGCGTCGATCGTCCCCAGGACCGGGATCCAGGAGCCGGAGACCAGCCCGTCGACCCACTCCTGCGGCGTCACGCCGCCGGCGTCCGCCGCTCGCTCGACCTTCGTGCCGTGCTCGTCGACGCCGGTGAGGAACCACACGTCCTCGCCGCGCTGACGGTGCCAGCGGGTCGCCACGTCGCCAGCGGTCGTGGCATAGGCATGGCCGATGTGAGGTGCATCGTTCACGTAGTAGATCGGCGTCGTGAGGTAGAACGCCTTCGTCTCGGCCATGGGCCGATCCTACGGTCGGGGCGACTTCGCCTTCACGACCGCGTCGTAGACCTCCCGCCGGGGAATGCCGGCGTCCTTCGCGACCGCGGCGATCGCCGATCTCCGGTCCTCACCGCCCTGTTCACGCGCCAGCACCGCGGCGACCCACGCCGCCGGCGTATCGAGGCCCGCCGCAGCACGCGCCTCGGCCGCATCCGCACCGGCGACGACCACCGTGATCTCGCCACGGACGCCGGGCTCGCTCCAGGCGACGAGCTCGGCGACGGTCCCGCGCCGAACCTCCTCGTAGGTCTTCGTCAGCTCGCGGCAGACAGCAGCGCGTCGGTCTGGGCCCATCGTCTCCTTGAGCGCGCGGAGCATCGCACTGAGTCGATGCGGCGCCTCGAAGAAGACCATCGTCCGCGGCTCAGTGGCCAGTTCCTTCAGTCGGCTGGCCCGCTCGCCGGCCTTGCGCGGCAGGAAGCCCTCGAAGCAGAAGCGATCCACGGGCAGGCCGGACAGCGCCAGCGCCGTCAGCACGGCCGACGGACCGGGCAGGACGGAGATGGGGACGTCCTCCTCGATGGCGCGAACGACGAGTCGATATCCGGGATCGCTCACCAGGGGCATCCCCGCGTCGGACACGACAAGGACGGTCTCGCCGGCTCTGACTCGCTGCAGCAGGTCCTCGGTCCGCTCTCGCTCGACCGCGTCGTAGAAGGACTCCAGTCGACCGTGCGCCCCAATCCCGAGATCGGCGATGAGGCGTCCCGTGCGCCGAGTGTCCTCGGCGGCGATGACGTCTGCGGTTGCGAGTGCGTCACGAAGTCGGGTCGATGCATCACCCGGGTTGCCCAGCGGCGTCGCGGCCAGGATCACCGCCCCGACCGGATGCTCCTCACCGTTCACATGGCCATCCTGACAGCGTGCTTACTATTGCCGCGTGACCGCCACCGCGACACCCGAACTGGACGAGGAGTCCGACGGGTCATCGGTGTCCGCGGCGCAGGCCGCGCTGTCACCGACACCACGCCGCGATGTGGCTTCACTGCCCGCGCGTCTGTTCCCGCCGATGCCCTCGTCGGGGTGGCGCGGCTGGCTCGGACCGATCGTCGTCACGATCCTCGGCGGCATCCTCCGCTTCGTCAATCTCGGGCAGCCGCACGCCATCGCGTTCGACGAGACGTACTACCCGAAGGAGGCCCTCTCCCTCCTGCGGTTCGGGTACGAGCGCACCCTGATCGACAAGGCCAACGACCTCCTGCTCGCATCGGACGGCAACTGGCGAACACTCCCCATCTTCAAGACGACGCCGGAGTTCGTGGTCCACCCGCCCGTCGGCAAGTGGACGATCGCGGCCGGCGAGTACCTGTTCGGTGCCACTCCCTTCGGCTGGCGGTTCGCCGTCGCTGTCCTCGGCACGTTGTCGATCCTCATGACGGCGCGCATCGCGCGTCGGCTCACCCGATCGGACCTGATCGGGACCCTGGCCGGCTTCCTGCTGGCCATCGAGGGCATGCACCTCGTCCTGAGCCGCACGGGACTGCTCGACATGGTCCTGATGTTCTGGGTGCTGGCGGCGTTCGGCCTCCTGCTCATCGACCGTGACCACACTCGCCGACGCCTCGCTCGCATGGTCTCGGAGAACGGGATCGCACCGCTCGCCACGGAGTGGGGCCCGCGCCTGGGCGTGCGCCCCTACCGCTGGGCCGCGGCGGTAGCGCTCGGCCTTGCCTGCGGCGTGAAGTGGTCCGGCCTGTGGTTCCTCGCGCTGTTCGCCATCATGAGCGTGGTCTGGGACGTGTCCGCGCGACGGGTGATCGGCGTGCGACGTCCGTGGGTCGCGACCATCGTGCGTGATGCCCCAGCGGCAGCGATCTCGATGGTCGCGATCGCCTCGGTCGTCTACGTATCAACCTGGACAGGGTGGTTCCTCACCAGCGGCGGCTGGGATCGGCAGTGGGCCGCAACGCACCCGCCGTCATTCATTCCGGCAGTGCTCAGGTCGCTGTGGCACTACCACGCAGAGGCATGGCACTTCCACGTCGGCTTGAACTCCGGGCACGCCTACGGCAGCAACGCGCTGTCATGGCCGTTCATGACGCGACCGACCGCCTTCTACTACGAGAGCTTCAAGGACGGCTCGCACGGGTGCCCGACCGACAACTGCTCGGCAGAGGTGCTGGCCCTGGCCAATCCGATCATCTGGTGGGCAGCGATCTTCGCGCTGATCCATCAGGTCTGGCGCTGGATCGCCCGACGCGACTGGCGCTCCGGCGCCCTCCTCGTGGGCGTCGCCGCCGGATGGATCCCCTGGCTGATCTATCTCGACCGCACGATCTTCACGTTCTACGTCATCGTGTACGTGCCGTTCGTTGTCATCGCGGTGGCGATGTCACTCGGCACGATCCTGGGTCCGGCCAACGCAAGCGCGGTGCGCCGACGCAACGGCGCGATCGCCGTCGGCGCATTCCTGCTTCTCGCCGTTGCGACGTCGTGGTGGTTCTACCCGATCTGGACCGGGCAGGTGATTCCGTACGACGCGTGGCGACTTCGGATGTGGATGCCCACCTGGACCTGATCGGCTCGCACCCTGAACGAACTCAGGGGCCCCGGAACACCGGGACCCCTGAATCAATGTGGAGCTGAGGGGATTCGAACCCCTGACCCCCTCGTTGCGAACGAGGTGCGCTACCAGCTGCGCTACAGCCCCTTGGCGGAGCAACAGGGTAGCAAGGCCCCCGCGGGGGCCGATCACACGGCTTTGGCTGGCGAGTTGGCTATTCGTTGACCGCGCGCCGCGCGTCCATGTCCTCGCGGACGACCGGGATCTCCGCCGTCTCTGCGCCGTGGTCGATCTGCGACGAATCAGCAAGCGGCGCCGACACCGGACGGGACCGCATTGCCTGGGCGGTCTCCACCATCGCCGAGCCAGTCCATTCCCCGGGGGTCGCGCGGTCGATGCCGCGAGGCACCGCTGACGCACGGGGAGCGCTGACATAGGTCGGTAGCGTGGTCGGGACGGCCTCCCATGAACCGGTGTCGTCGTCCCAGGCGTTCCAGTTCTCCCACTCCTCGTCGGTCTGGAGCGGCGCGGCCGCTGCGGCGACCGGCTCCTCGACCTCGGCGCGGCGCGACCGGCGGGCGGGACGAGCAGTGCGCTGCTTGGTCGACTGCTGCGTCGTCGATCGCTGTGCGGTCGAGCGCTGCGAGGCGGTCATGGCTGCAGCAACGACGAACGCGATGACCGGGATGGCGGCCAGCACCGGAGCCCACTTGGGCAGCAGGCCGATCATGGCGCCGATGAGGGTGACGAGCAGGAGGGCGGTCAGGACCCCGAGCACGATCGCGCGTCGGGTGGCTGCCGCCTGCCGGACGAGTTCACGTTCGTAGGTCGGGTCGACGCCTTCCGCACGGCTTGAACTGGTGGGCTGCGTCACGGGTACCTCCGGGACCGAGGATGTCATAGGACCGCCGGACATGCTCATTGCATACTGAGGCTGTCCGTGGCTGCCGAGTGATCTCATCGCCGAGCTGAAGCGGGCCGTCGAACGGACTTCGCTGATCTGGTCATGACGGCGCAACCACATGGGAATAAGTACCGCTGCCCAAAGGGCAATGATCACTAGGTAGATCAGGCCCGTCACGGTCGTAACGCTAGGGCGTGTCGCAGCGAATCCCCCGTAGGCAGGCGCCGAGCAATCGGCGTGTCGCATTGCTGCAACTGCCCTTCCATTCGTCCGGCAATGGGCAGGCCAAGCAGCGGTTACGCGCCGGCCGTCGCCGATCGAAGCCGGGCGACAAGCCCTTCCGGTACTTCCTCGGCGTAGACCACGAAGGTGATGTGATCTCGCCAGGCTCCGTCGATATGCAGGTACTGCTGACGCTGGCCCTCGCGACGAAGGCCCAGCTTTTCCACAACGCGTAGCGAGGCGGAGTTCTCGGGACGGATGTTGATCTCGATCCGATGCAGGTGCAGGTCGCGCAGGGCGTAGTCGCACGCCATGGCGACGGCCATCGGCATGATGCCGCGACCGGCCACCGCCTGGTCGATCCAGTAGCCGACGTACGCGGCCCGCAGCGAGCCCCACGAGATGCCGCCGACGGTCACCTGACCGACGAGGCCGCCCTGGTAGGTCAGCGCGAAGGGAAGAGTGCGGCCCTCCCGAGCCTCCTTGCGCAGGCGCCGCACCATGCTCCCGAAGGTCGGAGCAGCGTCACCCTCGGCGACGGCCTCCGGCGGCAGCGTCGCGTCCCAGGGCCGCAGCCACTCAGCGTTGCGTCGGCGCACCTCACGCCAGCGCGAGGAATCGGTGTGGCGGAGGGGGCGGAGGGTGACGTCGCCTTGCGTGAGGGTCACCGGCCATGGACGGGCAGCCACGACTACTCCGCGACGAAGGTGGTGAGCCAGGACCGGAGTTCGCCGCCGATGTCTTCGCGCTCGCAGGCCAGGCGGATGACCGCCTTGAGATAGGAGACGCGGTCACCAGTGTCGTAGCGGCGGCCGTCGAACACGATGCCGTGAACCCCGCCGCCCACGCCTGCAGGCATCTGCGCCAGTACGCGCAGGGCGTCGGTCAACTGGATCTCGCCGCCTGCACCTGGCTTGGTCTCCTTGAGCACGTCGAAGACGGCCGGGTCCAGGACGTAGCGGCCGATCACCGCGAACTCACTGGGCGCGTCCTCGGTGTCGGGCTTCTCGACCAGATCGGTGACGTTCACGACGCTGGCGTCGGAGGTCTCGACGACCGCCGGGCACCCATACAGGTGGATCTGCTCGCGAGGGACGCGCATCAGGCACAGCACCGAACCGCCGAACTGCGCGCGCACCTCGAGCATCCGGCCGAGCACCGGGTCACGGGGATCAATGAGGTCGTCGCCCAGAAGCACCGCGAACGGCTCGTCGCCGACGTGACTCTCGGCCATCAGGACCGCGTGCCCCAGCCCCAGCGGGTCGCCCTGCCGCACGTAGTGGATGCGGGCGAGGTCCGTGGACTCGGTGACGAGGGCGAGGCGCTCGGTGTCGCCCTTGGCCTGCAGGACTTCCTCAAGCTCGAGATTGCGGTCGAAGTGGTCCTCCAGCGGACGCTTGCTGCGGCCGGTGATGAACAGGACATCGTCGAGACCGGCGGCGACCGCCTCCTCGACCACGTACTGGATCGCCGGCTTGTCCACGACCGGGAGCATCTCCTTCGGCGTGGCCTTGGTCGCGGGAAGGAAACGCGTGCCGAGGCCCGCTGCGGGGATGACGGCCTTGCGCACGACCCTGCCACTCATGGTCACGACCCTAGAGGATCGGGCACGATGACCCCGTGGCTTCCGGCGGCGTGACCAAGAACGAGGCGCGCGCCGAGGTCCGGGCGCGCCGGTCCATGCGGTCGGCGCTTGCGCTGTCAGCAAGTGCGAAGGCCTTGGCCGCCTCGGCGATGCCCCTGCTACCGCCCAGCCCCGTGACGGTCTCCTGCTACCGGTCGATGTCTGCCGAGCCGGGCACAGCCCCGCTCATCGAGGCTCTGCTGACTCGGGGCGACCGCGTGCTGCTGCCGCGGATCGACGGCAGCAGGCTGCAGTGGGTGGCGGTGACGCACATCACCGACTATGCGCGCGGCCCGCTCGGGATCAAGGAGCCGGTCGGGCCTGCACTCCCCGACCAACCGGCTCCCCTGGCGGGCGCGGACATCCTCTTCCTGCCCGCCTTGTCGGTGGACCGTGCGGGCAGAAGGCTCGGGCAGGGCGGCGGCTACTACGACAAGGTGCTCGCCGGCATGCCCCTGCACTCTGCGGGCGGCCCGCTGCGGGTCGCCGTGCTGTTCGACGGCGAGTTCGTCGACGTGGTGCCGTTCGAGGACCACGACTGCAGCGTCGACATCGTCCTCATGCCGGGTCGAGTCGAGTACATCGCCCCTGCGTCACCAAGCGACTAGCCCAACGCGCTGGCCACTTTCCACGTGACGAGGAAGGCAGCGACGCAGAGGACCGGCATCACGACGACGGCCGCCCAGAAGACTGCCCGGGCCTCAGCCCACAATCGGTCGGCCTCCCAGCCGAAGCCGGAGAACGTCGTGAACGCCCCGCAGAACCCGACGAGCAGCAGGAACCGCAGGTCGCCGGTCGTCGTCGCCAGCACGACTCCTGCAATCGCCGAGCCGAGCACGTTGACGACGAGCAGTCCCCACGGGAACTGCCGCGAGTTCCGCGCGCTTGCGACGCCCTCCGTGACACCTCGATCGACGAGGTAGCGCAGGGGGGCGCCCACAGCAGCGCCGCCCACCACCGCGATCCACGTCGTCAGGGTGATCATGCGCGCCTCGCCACGAACAGGGCGCCAAGCCGCACGGCCAGCAGGCCGACCACCATCGTGATGACGATGTACCCCGCCGCAACCAACGGCTGCCCGTCGTCCAGGAGCAGGCCCGTCTCCAGCGCCAGCGCGGAGAAGGTGGTGAAGCCGCCGAGCACCCCGGTGATCAGGAACGGGCGCAGCCAGGCCGGCCCGGCCGCCACGGAAGCAGACGCCGCCACCATGCCGATCGCCAGGCAGCCGATCATGTTGACGGTCAGGGTCGCCCAGGGCAGCCGGGTGGTGTCCCACTGCTGGAGGCCCAAGGCCACGGCGACGGCGAACCTGGCCAGGGAACCCAGCACGCCGCCCGCAGCGATGACGGCCAGGCGGTTCACGGAGCGAACGCTACGGCTCCCGACCCCGAAGTGGACGGAACCGCTGGGGCGAGGCACAATTAGCACTCGACCATATCGAGTGCCAATGGTCGCTTCTGACGCGGAGGAACCCGGTGCCGACCTACGAGTACGCGTGCTCGGCCTGTGACACCACCCACGAGGTGCAGCAGAAGATGACCGACGCCACCCTCACCGACTGCCCGTCCTGCGGGGAGTCCACGCTGCGCAAGCTGTTCACCAACGTCGGCGTGGTCTTCAAGGGCTCGGGCTTCTACCGGACCGACTCGCGGCAGTCCTCGTCCAGCTCGTCGGGGAAGTCGGGCTCGTCCTCCAGCTCGTCATCGGACTCCTCGTCCAGCTCGTCAACATCGACGTCCAGCGGCACGAGCGGTTCCTCCAGCAGCTCGTCGAGTGGTTCGAGTGGTTCGAGCGGGTCCAGCGGGTCCAGCGGGTCAGGCAGTTCGAGCGGCTCGACCAGCACGAACAGTTCCTCATCCGGGGCTTCCTCCACCTGACGGCTGTGGACAACGGTTCGCCGCCAACCGCGAGCCGGCCTAGCGTCGCGACGTGCCCAACGACGTTGCCACCCGACTGACCGCGATCCGCGCGCGAGTGCGCCGCTTCACCCGTCGTCGCCGACGTCCACTCGCCGCCGCGCTGGCCGGCCTCGGGGTCCTGGTCGCACTGACCAGCCTGCGGACCCCCACTGCCGCAGTGCAGCCGGAGAGCCAGCCGCCCGGCCAGGGCCTCCTTCGCCCGGGCGAGGCCGCCGTGCCCATCGCCTTGTCCAGCCCGGCACTCGTTCGGACGATCTCACTCGGCTCGATCGTCGATATCATCGACGTCCCGCGCGATGAGGGTGCTGACCCGACCGTTGTCGTTCACGGTGCACGGGTCATCGACATCCCCGACGGTGGCTCCGGCATCTCCGTCAGCTCGACGCCGGTGATCGTGGTGGCCGTCGACGACGCGGACGCACTGCCGCTCGTGGCCACTAGTTCGCGGGACATTGTCGGCCTCGTGATTCGCGGTATGCAGGAAACCGACTAGCATCCGAGACCGGCGGCCGCAACAGACGGCTACGAGCGAGGGGTCAGCATGATCAAGGGATTCAAGGACTTCATCATGCGAGGCAATGTCATCGACCTTGCCGTCGCGGTCGTGATCGGCGCAGCCTTCGCCGCGCTCGTCGCGGCGTTCTCCAAGGGGCTCATCGAGCCGATCATCGGCATCTTCCTGGGCGGCGGGATCGATGCAGGCAAGCTCGTCATCAACGGGCAGGTCATCGACTTCACGCTGATGATCAACGCTCTGATCACCTTCCTCGTGACGATGGCGATCATCTACTTCGTCTTCGTCGTACCGATGAACAAGTGGCGGGCGCGCTCTGGCCAGGACAGCGTCGACACCGCGCCGGCCGACATCCAGCTGCTCGAGGAGATCCGCGACCTGCTCAAGCAGCAGCAGTCGTAGGGCTCGTCAGTTCCCGTGGTGCGGCGGCACGTCGGCGAGCAGCCTCTCGTCCGAACTTCCGAAGCCGCCGACCTCGTCGGACGTGACGTCGGGCAGCAGGTCAACGGTGATTCCTGCTGTCGCGAGCCGCTGCGATCCTGCGTCGGCAAGTGACTCGTCGAGCGCCGTCGCGATCCGGTTCAGCTCATCTCGAGCGACGACGAACGGCGGCGAGATCTGCACTGAGCCGTCGGCAAGACCACGCGTCAGGACACCGCGGCTGCGCAGCCCGGCGATGACGCGCGGCATCAGCGTGGGGTCGGCGGCGAGCAGTTCCGGCTTCAGCTGCACGGCGGCCAGCAGGCCCGTGCCTGACCTGAGGGCGACGACGTAGTCGTGCGACCGCAGCGGCGCGATCGCCGCCGAGAGCGTCAACGCGCTGGAGGCCACCCGGGCGACAAGGCCCTCGTTCTCGATGATGTCGAGGTTGGCCCACGCCGCGGCAGCCGCTGTGGCATGCCCCGAGTACGTGTAACCGTGCCGCCACAGCGCGCCCGGAGTGTTCCAGAAGGGCTCGGCCACCTCGCCGGACACGAACAGCGCGCCCATCGGTAGGTATCCCGACGTCAGACCCTTGGCCGTGATGACAAGGTCAGGGGAGAGGCCGGCAGAGGCGAACATGACGCCGGTTCGGCCGTAGCCGGTGATGACCTCGTCGGCGACGAACAGCACACCGCGTTCGCGGCAGATCTCGCGGACCGCCGACAGGTACCCGGGCGGGGGCGGGTAGACGCCACCCGCACCGATCACCGGCTCGCAGTAGAAGGCAGCGACGTTCTCGGCACCGAGTTCGTCGATGCGGTCGGCCAGGACCTGCGCGTTGTCCCAGGCCACGGTCGACACGTGCTCGTCGAGGGGGCCATAGCCCTCGCGGTTAGCAGGGATGCCGGCCAACGAAGTGCCACTGAGATGCATCCCGTGATACGCCCGGGTACGCGCAATGATCCGCGTCCGTGAGGGCTGACCGCGCATGACCCAGTACCGACGCACCAGCTTGAACGCGGTGTCGACGCCGTCGCTGCCGCCGCTGGTGAAGAACACCTTGGCGTCGTCCATGGGCGCCATCGCCGCAAGCCGGTCCGCCAACTGCACGGTCGACAGCGTTGCGGTGTCTCCGAAGTTCGAGTACGCGGCGATCTTCAGCATCTGCTGGGCGACGGCATCGGCGATCTCTCGTCGGCCATGGCCGACATTGCAGTACCAGAGCGCTGCCGACGCATCGAGGTACTCCACGCCATCGACCGAGCGCACGTAGCAGCCGTGGCCGGACTCGATGACCAACTCGTTGCCGGCGACCGCGGACATGTCAGCGAAGGGATGCCAGAAGGCTGAGGGCTGGGACACGCCGACAGCCTAGGCGACACGGGTAGCGTCAGGTATATGAGCGGACGCGTCATCCTCTTCGGGGCAACCGGCTACACCGGGCGGCTGACGGCCGAGGCGATGACCCGAGCAGGAATGGCGCCGGTGCTTGCTGGTCGGGACGAGGGCTCGCTCGTCGACCTCGTGGGCGAACTCGCGGGCCTGGGTCCGATCGATGCCGCACCGACCTGGCAGCAGGCAGATGTGTCCGACCCAGCGTCCGTGCGGGCCCTCGTGTCGTCGCCCGACGACGTGCTGGTGACAACGGTCGGACCCTTCACCCGACTGGGTCGACCTGCGCTGGACGCAGCCATCGACGCGGGCTGCGCGTACGTGGATTCGACTGGGGAGTCATCGTTCATCGCGAATGTCTTCGGGGAGGACGGGCAGCGCGCCCGCAGCGCAGGGGCGCGACTCCTGACCGCCTTCGGCTACGACTACGTGCCGGGCAACCTCGCCGCGGCGCTCGCCATCCGCGATGCGGCCACCACCGCGAGCGGACCCGTCCGTGTCGAAGTCGGCTACTTCTCGCGCGGTGACATGCAGATGAGCAGCGGGACCCGCGCAACGATGGCGACGATGGCCGGCACACCCGGTACGTCACTGCGCAACGGGCAACTGGTCGATGCCGGCGGACGCGTCGCATCCTTCGACGTCAGCGGCCGGTCTCGCGACGCAATCGCCGTCGGAGCCAGCGAGCCCTTCACCCTGCCGAGGCTCGACGACCGCGTTCGCGACGTCGACGTGTTCCTCGGCTGGTTCGGCTCGCTGTCAAGGGCCGCCAGCATCGCGAGCCAGGCGACCAGCACTCTGACGCGCGTGCCGGGCGTCGGGGCCGCGCTGCGCAAGGGGATGTCGCTGGCAGGCGGCAGCACCACCGGAACCGGCCCGACGAAGCAGCAGCGCACGGGCGTCGTGTCGATCGCTGTCGCACGGACTCTCGACGGCGTCGGCCGCGAACTCAGTCGGGCAACCGTCGAGGGACCAAGCCCGTATGACCTGACCGCCGAGTTGCTCGCGTGGGCGGCGGCGATGCTCCTCACCCGTCAGGAGACGGGAGCCGGCGCACTCGGGCCCGCCGACGCGTTCGGGCTCGACGCACTGGTTGCCGGGTGCGCCGACATCGGGCTGCGAAGGACCGGCTGAAGCCCTCGCCCCGCCGATCTCACTTGCCTTCGGCGTCGATCTCCGCGATGAGGTGATCGACGTCAGCGCGCAGCGCGACCAGACGCGTCCGGGTGTCCACCAGATCGCCAGCAGCCGTGGCGACGGGCTTCTCGGCTGGCGGTGTCTCACGCCGCTTGCTGTCGCCGATCACCCAGGACACGAGCTTGGCGGTGAACATGCTGGCGGCGAGCACACCGCACACCGAGATGACGAGCGCGAGGGTGCGGCCGTCCTCGGTGCCTGGCGAGTACGACCGCCCGGTGTTGATGCGCAGCAGGCCGCCGAACGCCCAGTACAGGGCATCGGAGGGACCCTTGAACGAGGAATCGGGGAGGTCGTTCTCGAGCTCGACCATGGTGAAGGCAGCGATGACTCCGACGAATGCGATCAGGTAGAACGAGAACATGAACCCGTCGCCGGCCGAGTGGTCCCGCAACTCGAGGATGTAGGCGAGGATGACGAGGACGAACCAGCAGACGTCCCAGTTGAGGAACAAGAACAGCGGTGCGATCAGCAGCATCGGGATCGCCGGATGCGCCCGGGCCCAGGCCCACCCACCACCCGATCTGCGCAGCTCGACGACGTAGAAGACGAGAAGGACCAGCCACAAGGCCGAGACAGTGAAGTACTCCGCCCTCATGACCGGCTCTGACCAGTGGCCGAAGCCGGCCGCGACGAAGGCGATCGAGTAGATCGCGATGAAGATCAGTCGTAGTAGGCCCCCGTGTCGCAGTCCGGGCGACTCGGCAGCAACTGGCTCGCTTGGCGGCACGATCGGACCCTAGACCTCGCGAGCGGGTCCCGAGCCGACGGACCTGGATGTGCGGACGCCGAGAAGTACCCTGCACGCGTGCGTCAAGACGAGTGGCTGCCGCGCGCGGAGGCTCACCGCAGGCGAGTCGAGCCATGGGTGTCCGGCCGTCTGGCCCGTCGTCCTCGTGGAGAGAAGAACGCCATCGAGGACTTCCTGTTCGACTACTACCCGTACTCGCCCGGCAAGCTCGCCACCTGGCACCCGGGCTTCGGCGTGGTCCTCGAGGGCGAACACGCCCAGCCCTATCTGCGGCTCACCGGCTACCGCCCGGAGGGTCACGGAGCGACTGCCGACCTCGCATGGCTGGAAGCGCGACGGCCCCGGCTGGAGATGACGCTGCGGATCCTCAACGGGACGTCGGCGCGACCTCCCGTCACCGGGTGCTTCGGACTGCACGAGTGGGCGATGACCTACCACCTGACCCAGGACGAGTTGCGCCACGCGTACCTACCGCTTCGCGTGACCCCTGCGCAGGTGACGGAGACCGTTGAGCGAATCGGGTTGCGCTGCACGCACATCGACGCATTCCGCTTCTTCACCCCGGACGCGGTTCCGCTGAACGAGCTCACCCCCACCCGGGATACGCAACCTGACCTCGAGCAGCCGGGTTGCCTGCACAACGGGATGGACCTCTACAAGTACGCGTTCTGGTTCTCGCCGCTCGTTTCGTCCGAGCTCGTCGCGGACTGCTTCGAGAACGCCGCGCTCGCCCGCGAACTCGACATGCGCGCTTCGCCATACGACATGGAACCGTTCGACCTCGAACCCGTGCGCGTGGAGACGCCCGAAGGCCGCGCAGAGTACGTGGACCTTCAACGCGAGCTCCTGGCCCGCACGGCACCACTTCGGGCGACCTTGGCCAGGACGCTTGCGGACCTGAGTGAGGAACGCAAGGCGCCCACAGACTGACCTTGCGTCGCACGGTATTCGGTGTCACTATGTACCAGTAGTCAATGACACCGAGTAGCGAGCGAGGGTGGTGTTTCATGGGCAAGCAGGTCACCGAGATGCTCAAGGGGACGCTGGAAGGCATCGTGCTGGCCTTCCTGTCCGGTCGCCCTGCCTACGGCTACGAGATCACCGCCTGGCTACGGGAGCAGGGCTTCACCGACATCGCCGAAGGCACCGTGTACGCGCTGCTCGTCAGGATCGAGCAGCGTGGCCTGGTCGACGTCGAGAAGGTGCCGTCCGAGAAGGGCCCGCCGCGCAAGGTGTACTCCCTCAACGCGCAGGGACACGAATACCTCGAAGAGTTCTGGCGGACCTGGAGCTTCCTGTCAGACCGGCTCGAACAGCTCCGCGAAGGAGGCAAGTGACATGGCCGCAAAATGGATCGAACTGGTCACGGGGTCGCTCGATCAGAAGAAGCGGTTCAGGCAATTGCGGACCCGCATGGAGGCATTGCCCGAGCCGTACGCCGCTTCGGCGGCGGCGCTCTACAGGTACTTCATGTACAACGGGGCCGCCGTCATGGATGCGGAGGGGTCCCTCACGATGATGGGCGACTTCGTCGAGCTATGGGAGCGCGCGGTTGCGGACGGAACACCTGTGCGCGCGATCGTCGGACAGGATCCCGTTGAGTTCGCTGATGCGTTCGTTCAGGCGTACGCCGGCAAGCGGTGGATCGATAAGGAACGCGCCCGCCTGACCAAGGCGATCGAGGACGCGGAGCGAGGACAGCAGGCCGGGCCTACCCGCGCTTGAAGTGGATCTCGCGATGCTGGAGTGAGAACACGAGGCTCGCAACCATGATCCCGATGGACATGGACACGAGGGTCAAGAACGCATTCAGGCCGATCGAGCCGAGTTCGGAGTTCTTGGTGATCACGCCGGTGAGCGCCACGAAGGCCGATGAGCCGGGGATCAGACTCCAGAAGGCAGGCAGGAAGAGCACAAGCGAAGCCGGCCCCCCACCGATTCCGGAGTTGATGGTCCACGCCGCGACCGCGGCGACGGCAGTCGCCAGGCCCGCCGCCAACGTCGGCGACACGATCAACTGCGACATCACCAGCACGAGGTGGGTCAGGAGGATCACGAAGATGCTGGCCAGCCACAATCGCCACGGCGTGCAGAAGTAGAGCATCGTTCCCACGACGTAGACAACGAGGCCAACCCAGCCGAGCCACGGTGGCAGCCGGTTGAAGGTCAGGTCCGTGAGGTCCTGGCCCTCGAGCCCGGCTACGTCGACGGCCAAGGCGAACCCGAACGCCATCGCCAGGATCTGCATGACGGCGAAGACCAGTCGCGAGGCGCCGGCGATCATGTCGCCGTTCACGAGCTCGACGGTCGCGGCCGTGAGTGCCGCCCCGGGCAGGAGCACGATGACGGGGACGGCCGCCAGTCGCACCGGCACGTCGTAGCCCATGCTCACGGACACGAGCGAGACCAGCAGCGCGGTGGCGAAGGTCGCGAACACGGGGATGAGGACTGCCCAACGCCGGTTCGGGCCCAGGGAGACAAGTGCTGCCCCGACCAGGGTACCGAGCACGGCGCCCACGAGCACCGCGAGCATGCTCATCTGCAGGACCAGCAC
>Ga0194063_10001530_pt1 | contig 14922 bp, 8 predicted proteins | sample SepL3720m_MetaG_FD_155459 | JGI IMG/M metagenome (GOLD analysis project Ga0194063, IMG submission 155459) | Anoxic zone freshwater microbial communities from boreal shield lake in IISD Experimental Lakes Area, Ontario, Canada - Sep2016-L373-20m | ecosystem: Environmental > Aquatic > Freshwater >... | reverse complement strand
TAGCACAGGCCTACGATTTCATCGTCCCGGCGCATCGCAGTGATCGCGTCTCCACCCTGCGACAGTGGAGCGCCAGCGCGGAGCGCGCCATCGATTTCGCGGCCTTCTGTCGTGGCGACTTTCTGGCCGCAAGCAGCGAGCGCGTTGCCGCCGATGTGCTGAACTGGGTGCTCTACCCTGATGACAGCACGGCTGCCGGGCGTGAACTGCGTTTGAAGCAGGAGGCGTTTCTGGTCAGTGCATCGCTGCAAGACGTGCTGACGCGTCATCTGCGTGAAGGCCGCAGTTTGCTGCAGCTGGGTCGCGCCAACGCCATCCATCTCAACGACACCCATCCGGCGCTCGCTCCGGCCGAATTGATGCGCTTGTTGCTGGACCAGCATGGGCTCCAGTGGGATGCTGCCTGGAGCATCACCCAGCAGGTGCTGTCCTATACCAACCACACCTTGATGCCTGAGGCACTGGAGACCTGGCCAGTGCGCATGTTCGAATCCCTGTTGCCACGTCATCTGGAAATCATCCGCGAGATCAACCGCCATCTTTTGGAACAGGTGCGAACCCGGTTCCCGGGTGACGAGGCGATGGTGAATCGGGTTGCGCTGCTGGATGACAGCAGCGACGGGCGCATTCACATGGCTTCGCTTGCGATTGTGGCCTCGCACAAGGTCAACGGTGTTTCGGCCCTGCACTCCGAACTGATGGTGCAGACGATTTTTTCCGACTACGCGCGACTTTATCCGGACAAATTCCACAACGTCACCAACGGCGTCACGCCGCGGCGCTGGCTGATGCAGGCGAACCCGGAACTCTCCAGCCTGATTGACCGCACCATCGGTCACGGTTGGCGGCACGATTTGTGCCAGCTCGGTGCGCTCAAACCGCTTGCGGCGGACCTCCAGCTGGGGCGTGACTTCATGCTCGTGAAGCGCCACAACAAGCAGCGTCTGGCTGCTTTGATAGAGTCTCGCCTGGGGATCAAGGTTGACCCGGCCAGCCTGTTCGATGTACAGGCAAAGCGGATCCACGAATACAAGCGCCAATTGCTCAATTTGTTGCAGTTGATTGCGCGCTATCAAGCCATGGTTGACCAGCCAGAGGCGCATTGGACGCCACGCACGGTAGTGATTGCCGGCAAGGCGGCCTCAGCCTATCACATGGCCAAGCTGATCATCGAACTCACGCATGGTGTCGCCTCGGTGATCAACGCCGATCCGCGTGTTGGCGAGCGTCTGAAACTCGTCTTCATTCCCAACTACGGTGTCAGTCTGGCTGAAATCATCATTCCGGCGGCTGACCTGAGCGAGCAGATTTCAACCGCCGGGACCGAGGCTTCGGGCACCGGCAACATGAAATTCGCCATGAATGGTGCGATGACCATCGGCACCTGGGACGGCGCGAACATCGAGATGGCGCAAGCCATGGGTGAGGAAAACATGTTCGTTTTTGGACTGCGGACCGAGGAAGTGCAAAGTATCAAGGCCGGGGCCTATCGTCCGCGCGACCAGCTGGACGCCAGTCCCCGGCTCAAGCGGGTGCTCGGCGCCATCATGGCAGGCGACTTTTCGGACGGTGACACGCAGCGCTATCACACGCTCGTCGATCACTTGCTGGAGCGCGACCCCTTCCTCCTGCTGGCCGATTTCGATGCCTATGTGGCCGCACAGGAGCGGGTGGACGCAGTGTTTGACGAACCAGAGCAGTGGGCACGGCGTGCCTTGCTGAACGTGGCGGCAATGGGCGGCTTTTCGGTTGACCGTACCATTGGCGAGTACATTGAGCGCGTTTGGTCTGCGCCGGCGCTCTCTTGAGGACTTGAATCTACATGCTGGTCTTGTCAGAAGGTCGAGTTGAACCGATGGGCGCCGAGGTGCGCGACGGCGGTGTCAACTTTGCGGTCTTTTCGCTGCATGCGCAGCGCATCGAGCTGTGCCTGTTTGATGCCGGCGGCCAAACCGAAATACAGCGCTGCGACCTGCTTGGTCCGGACCAAGGTGTTTTTCACGGCTTTCTTGCCGGCGCCGGTGCCGGCCTGATTTACGGTTTGCGCGCGCACGGTGCTGACGATCCGCAGCACGGGCAGCGCTTCAACGCCAGGCACTTGCTGCTGGACCCGAACGCCCGTGAGATTGTTGGTCGCTATCAAGGCGACTCGCAGGAGAACGCCGCCACCGCACTCAAGGCACGGGTCGCCGCACCCCTCGGTATCGCGCCGGGCTACCTGAACGCACCGCGTCACGCGGTGGCCGATCTGGTGCTCTATGAAGTGCACGTCAAGGGCTTCAGCAAGACCCATCCCGGCATTCCTGAAGCCTTGCGGGGAAGCTATGCGGCGCTGGCGCATCCGGCGGCCGTGGCTCACTTCAAGTCTCTGGGGGTGACCACGTTGTCGCTGTTGCCGGTGCAGTATTGCCTGGACGAGCCGGCCCTGACGCAGCGCGGGCAAAGCAATTACTGGGGTTACAACACGCTGGGCTTTTGTTGCCCGGATCCGCGTCTGGCAACGCAGCCTGATGACCCTGCAGCCGTCACTACGGAATTCCGCCAGATGGTCGAGGACCTGCATGCACAGGGGCTGGAAGTGGTGCTGGACGTGGTCTACAACCACACACCCGAAGGCAACGAGCATGGGCCAACGCTGAGCTTTCGTGGTCTCGACAACGCCAGCTGGTACCGGCTCGATCCGGCCGACCGCAGCCGCTATGAAAACTACAGCGCCTGTGGCAATACCCTGAACGTTGCGCATCCCAAGGTGAGCCAGTTTGTGCTGGACTCGCTGCGCTACTGGGTGCTGCAGATGGGGGTCGACGGTTTTCGTTTTGACCTGGCAACAGTGCTCGGGCGCACCGAACAGGGTTTTGACCCCTGCGCGCCTTTCCTCGCCGCGCTGCAGCAGGACCCGATACTGGCGCGCGCTCATCTGATTGCAGAGCCTTGGGACAGCGGCCCGAACGGCTATCAGGTGGGACGTTTCCCCGGGCGTTTTCTGGACTGGAACGACAAGTTCCGTGATGCGGTGCGCGGCTTCTGGCTGCAGCGCGGCGTTGATCGCGCCGAGTTTGCCCGGCGCATGACGGCTTCGAGCGACCTGTTTCAGCACGGGCAGCGTCGCCCCAGCGCCAGCGTCAACTTTCTTGCAGTGCATGACGGCTTCACGCTGCATGACGTGGTGAGCTACAAGCACAAACACAATCAGGCCAATGGCGAAGAGAATCGGGACGGCCGGGACGGCGAGCTGAGCGAGAATTTTGGCGTTGAGGGTGAGACCGGGGATGCCGCCATCAACTCGCGGCGCCGGCGCGTGCAGCGCGCCATGTTGGCTTCGCTGTTGCTGGCGCAAGGGACGCCGATGCTGTGTGCCGGCGATGAAATTGGCAAGACCCAACAGGGCAATAACAACGCTTATTGCCAGGACAACGTGCTGGGCTGGCTGGATTGGTCGCAAGCCGACGACGGTCTGCGCGACTTTGTCTCGGCCTTGCTGACACTGCGGCGCCTGGAGCCGGCCTTGCGCAGCGACGATTGGTCGAGATCGACCTCATTCCCGTCGGGTGTTGTACCCCGTATCTGGCGCACGCCGGGCGGGCAGGAACTGCTGACGCACGACTGGCACGATGCAAGCAGCACTGCTTTTTCCTGTGAAAGTGATCCCGTCCTTTTGCTGTTCAACCCGGAGTCGAATCCGACTGCTTTCACGTTGGGCGGACAATGGCAGTTGCTGCTCGACAGCAGCGCAGAACTGTCGCCAGGCTTGTCGGCTTCAAGCTGCTTGCTGGTGCCGGCGCATGCGGTCCTGGTGCTGCGACGCAGTACCATGTGATTTCATTATCTGAAGCCAAGCATGATTGACCTTGAACAGCGCAGCGCCGGCGTGTTGCTGCACATTACTTCCCTGCCCGGGCCGCACGGCATCGGCGACTTTGGGCCCGACGCCTTCCGCTTTGTGGACTGGCTGGCTGCGGCCGGTCAAGGCATCTGGCAGCTACTGCCGACAACGCCCATCGGTCCGGGCGATTCGCCCTACCAAAGTGTCTCGGCGTTTGCGGGCAGTCCCCTGATGGTGGCGCTGGAGCCGCTGGTAGCGGCTGGCTGGCTGGCGCAGCCCGAACTGCCGACGGAGGGTTTTGACAGCAGGCGCGTTGACTTTGCGCGTGTGGTTCCCTGGCGGCTGGCGCAACTGCGCTCGGCGGCAGCCGGCTTTGCGCGCAAGGCAGACCGGGCCGAGCACGCTGCGATGAGCGCCTGGTGTGCCGAGCATGCGCACTGGCTGGAGGATTACGCGCTTTTCATGGCGCTGGAAACGGCGCACGCGGGGCAACCCTGGTGGCAGTGGGAGGCGGCCTTGCGCCAGCGCAAGCCTGCGGCCCTGCGCAAGGTGCGTCGCAGCGATGCGGCAGAAATTGATTTCTGGAAGTTTGTGCAATGGTGCTTCGACAGTCAGCTCCATGTGCTGAAGGCCTATGCAAATGAGCGCCATGTCGCCATCATGGGCGACCTGCCTATCTTCATCGCCCACCACAGCGCCGATTGCTGGGCGCGCCCCGATCTCTATCAACTCGATGCCCACTATCAGCCCACGGTGGTGGCCGGCGTGCCGCCGGATGACCTGGGTCCACTCGGTCAGCGCTGGGGCAACCCTTTGTACGATTGGCAGCGCATGGCAGCCGAAGATTTCGCCTGGTGGACGGCGCGCGTGCGCCGGGCCTTGCAGCAGACCGATGTCTTTCGCATTGATCATTTCCGGGGCTTTGCAGGGTACTGGGAAATTCCGGCGACCTGCCCGACGGCGATCGAAGGACGCTGGGTGCCGGCACCGGGCAAGGCCTTGTTTGAAGCGATAGCGCGCGCCCTGGGAAGCGTGCCCATCATCGCCGAAGACCTGGGTTTGATCACGCCCGATGTGATCGAACTGCGCGACCACTTTGGTTTTCCCGGCATGAAGATCTTGCAGTTCGGCTTTGGCGGCGATGCAACGCACGAGTTCCTGCCGCACAACTACGGGACGGCTTGCGTTGTCTACCCCGGCACCCATGACAACGACACGGCGCGCGGCTGGTGGGACCACGCACCGCAAAAAGAGCGTCAGTATGCCGGCGCTTATCTTGCTGCCGGCGCGCATGACATCCATTGGGGCATGATCCGGGCCGCTTGCAACTCGGTCGCCGCGATGGCGATTTTTCCGCTGCAGGACGTGCTCGGTCTGGGCAGTGAGCACAGAATGAACCTGCCGGGCACACTGGGCGGCAGCAACTGGGTCTGGCGTTTTGACTGGAGCATGGTGGGCAGCGAACCCGGTCGGGTTCTCGGCCTGATCAGCGCGGCCAGTGGGCGCGCTCCGTTTGCGCTGTTGGGCTTGTCCAGCAAGGCATGAATCCGCTTCCGACGCGACCGCGTTTGCTGGCGCTGGCCTGGCCCATGCTGGCCGAGATGGTGCTGGGTTTTGCGGTTGGCATGCTGGGTTTGTGGTTGGCTTCACGCGAGTCCGACACCAGCGCCGCCGCCTTCGCGCTGGCCAATCAGTTGCAAGCTGTTTTCTTCCTTTTGTTTCGCGTCATTGGCATGGGTGTGAGTGTTGTCATCACGCAAAATCTGGGTGCGGGCAATCGCGCAGCAGCACAAGCCACGGCCAAGGCCGCGCTGGGCGCCAGCAGCTGGCTTGGACTGGCCACTGCGCTGCTGGTGTTTGCTGGCGCCGGCGCTTTGCTGAACTTGCTCAATGCACCGGCGGCTGTTTTGCACTTGGGGCAACCTTATCTGCAGGTGCTGGCTTTGGCGCTGCTGCTCGACGCCTTCAACGCCAGCATGGCGGCGGTGATGCGCGCCCACCTGCGCACGCGCGACACGATGTTCAATATCCTGGCCATGCACGGCGTTCATCTGCTGCTGTGCCTGCCGCTGATGCGCGGCTTTGGTGCCTTGCCGGCGCTGGGCCTGGTCGGTTTTGCGCTGGCCATGGCATGGAGTCGGCTGTTCGGGCTGCTGGTTCATCTGGCTCTGTGGCGCTGGCGTTTGCAGATCATTCCCACCGGCGCAGACTGGTGGCGCCTGCGGCGCTCCCTGCTGCGCCCGGTGCTGCAGATCGGACTGCCGGGGGCGGCCGAGAACGTGGCCTACCGGCTTGCCATGCTGGTATCGGTGACGGTGGTGGCGGGCCTGGGCTCGCAGTCATTGGCAACCCAGACCTACGCCTTCCAACTGATGAACGTGGTGGTGTTGTTCAGCGTGTCGCTCGGCTTTGCCAGTGAAATTCTGATCGGGCACCTGATTGGCGCCGGGCATTTGCAGGAAGCGCATCGCCTCTTGCGCAAGAGCCTGTTATGGGGTTTGCTGGTTTCGATCAGCATGGCGCTGCTGGTGGCGCTGACCGCGCCCTGGACCCTGACCCTGTTCACGAATGACGCCCAGATCATTGCCAGCGCCACCACCCTTCTGTGGCTGACCGTGTTGCTGGAGCCAGGGCGCACCTGCAATATCGTGATCATCAATGCCCTGCGGGCCACGGGGGATGCGCGTTTTCCGGTGGCTGCCGGCGCGGCCTCGATGTTGTTCGTGATGGCTGGCGGATCCTGGCTGCTGGGCGTACATTTCAAACTGGGTTTGCTGGGCGTCTGGATTGCCTACAGCGCTGACGAATGGTTGCGCGGACTTGCCATGGCGGCGCGCTGGTTTGGTCACGGCTGGGTGCCCGCAGCCCGGGCGACGCGTCGCCGCGTGCTGAGCCTGGGCCGCAACTAGCGCACTGCGATGTCGTCAAGAATTGGGAGCATGGACATGAAACACTTGCAGTTGGCTTGGAACTGTGTCAACCCCGCCTGCCGGTTGGCAACGTTGAGCCTTGTCGTCAGCACAGCCTGGGCGGGCGCCGGAGCGACCTTGCAGGATTGCAACCGGCCCGAGTTTCAAACCGTGTTGCAGGCGGTGCCGGACAACACCAAGTTGCCGGCGCGAGCCCATTGGCTGACCGGCCAGATCGTCCAGTGGCCGGCGATCGAGACGGCTGGACGCTTCAAGCTCTATTACTCGGCCCGGGCGCAGGCAGTTGCCAGTGCAGGTCGTACCGTCAAGGGCACTGATGGCTTCTTGTCAATGGAAGTGTTTCAAGGTGCCTTGCCGGTCGCAGTGGCAACGCGTTTCAATTTTGTCGCCCCGGGCGTGCTGTTGGAAGTTAAAGCGCACGACCGCAGCAGGCTCAAGGGCTTGCTCACGCAACAACTCCTGCTGGTGCACGAAGACAGCAGCGGGCGGGTGCTTCAGGCAAGCGCGTTGCAAGTTGCCGGGGCGCTGGATGATCTGTATGCCAGTGCGCAAGACGTGAATGATCTGGGCGTCAGTATCCGGCGCGATCAGACCGTATTCAAGCTCTGGGCACCGACCGCACAGCGCGTCTGGCTGTGTCGCTACGCCACCGGCGCGGGAGCGGCCTTGGCGCTGGAGGCGATGCAATTGGAGCGCCGCAGCGGCGTCTGGTCGGCACGTTCCCGTGGCGATTTGAGCGGCCAGTACTACCGCTATCTGGTCGATGTTTTTGTGCCCGGCGTCGGCATCGTGCGCAACCGGGTGACCGATCCCTATTCCTTCAGCCTGACCAGCGATTCCAGGCGCAGCTACGTCGCGGATCTGGACCGCCCTGAGCTCAAGCCTGAGGGTTGGGGCTCTGCAAGCGCGCCGGCCAAGGTGCAGGCACAGACCGACATGGTGGTGTACGAGTTGCATGTGCGCGATTTCTCCATCAATGACCCTTCCGTCAGCAGCGCGCGACGCGGCAAGTACCTGGCTTTCACCGAAGGCCATTCGAATGGCATGCAGCACCTGAAAGCGCTGTCGGCAGCGGGTCTGACCGATGTGCATCTGTTGCCGGTGTTTGACTTCGCCACCATTGCCGAGCGTCACTGCGTTACACCGACGCCGATTCAGGCGGGCCCCGACAGCGAATCCCAGCAAGCCAGCGTGATGGCGGGTGCTGGCAGCGACTGTTTCAACTGGGGCTATGACCCCTACCACTTCAACGCCCCGGAGGGAAGTTACGCGAGCGACGCGGCCGACGGCGCCGTGCGCATCCTGGAGTTTCGCCAGATGGTGCTGGCACTGCACCGTGCCGGTTTGCGTGTCGGCATGGATGTCGTCTACAACCACATGGCGGCCTCAGGTCAGCAGGAAAAGTCGGTGCTGGATCGTATCGTGCCTGGGTACTACCACCGGCTCGACGCCAACGGTGGGGTCGAACGCAGCACCTGCTGCGATAACACGGCGACCGAGCACCGGATGATGGGCAAGCTCATGATCGACTCGACGGTGCTGTGGGCGACGCACTACAAAATCGATTCCTTCCGCTTTGACCTGATGGGGCACCAGCCGCGCGATGTCATGCAGGCCCTGCAGACGCGCGTCAATCAGGCAGCGGGGCGCGCAGTGAACCTGATCGGCGAAGGCTGGAACTTTGGCGAAATCGCCGATGGTGCCCGCTTCGTGCAGGCGTCGCAGCTTTCCCTCAATGGCTCGGGGATTGGAACCTTCAGCGACCGCGCGCGCGACGCGCTGCGCGGTGGTCGTGCTGCTGACGTTGGTGCGGCGCTGGTCAGCAAGCAGGGCTACATCAATGGTCTGGTGTACGACCCCAACCCACTGGCCACAGCACCCGCGTCGGAACTTTTGCAAACCGCAGACCTGGTGCGCGTGGGTCTGGCCGGTTCGATCCGCGACTACCCCATGACGACCTATCTTGACCGCAGCCAGAACCTGCAGGAAATCGACTACAGCGGACAGAGCGCCGGTTACGTCAGCGAGCCTGGTGAAGTGGTGAACTATGTGGAAAACCACGACAACCAGACGCTGTTTGACATCAATGCCTACAAGCTGCCTGTGAACACCAGCCGCGAAGACCGGGTACGCGTGCAAATGCTGGGCGCTGCCATCAATGCGTTCAGCCAGGGCGTGGCCTATTTTCATGCCGGCATCGATACCCTGCGCTCCAAGTCGATGGACGGCAATAGTTACGACTCGGGTGACTGGTTCAATCGCCTGGACTGGAGTTATCAGGACAATTACTTTGGCAGTGGCGCCCCGCCCAAGGCCGACAACGGCGGCAACTACGACCTGATCAAGCCCTTGCTGGCGAATCCGGACATCAAACCAGGCGCCAGCGATATTGCGCTGGCGCGCGACATGTTCGCTGATCTGCTGAAAATCCGTGCCAGCTCGACCCTGTTTCGGCTGCGCACTGCGCAAGATATCAAAGCGCGCCTGCACTTCTTCAATACCGGATCCAAGCAGAACCCGACCTTGCTGGCCGGGCACCTTGATGGTGTTGGCTACCCCGGTGCCGCCTTCAAGGAACTGCTGTATCTTGTCAATGCGGGCAAGACGGCGCAGCCATTGCTGCTGCCTTCTGAAGCAGGCAAATCCTATGCGCTGCATCCAGTTCATCGGGAGCCCCAGGCCGCCGACAAGCGCGTGGCGCAGCAGGCCCGCTATGACCGGGCAAGCGGCGCCTTTGTACTTCCGGCGCGCTCGGCCCTAGTCTATATTGTTTCGCCGGATCGTCCGGGAGCTCCTTGAAATGAAGAAGTTATGGATCGACGTCAGGACTCATAGGCGCGCTGCCACCTTGCTGACACTCTACTGGCTGGCAACCCTCGCCATTGCTACATTCAACTGGGATCGCGGTATCCCCGCGCCGGTTGTCGGGCTGCTCTTCACCCCTTCGCTACTGGCAGGCCTCCTGGTCGGGCGCTGGCGGGCGGCGGCGGGTAGCCGGGGTGACAGGGGTCAGCGTCTTCAAGGTGGCAGCCTGGCCGGGCTGCTGATCGCACTGAGCAGTTTGCTGGTCATGAAGGGCGGCGTACTCGACGAGTTCGTGGGCTGGCTCGGTGGCGCCAGATTTCAGGGCGGTGAAGTATTGGAATTCATGGTCTTCACTGCCATCGCCGGCGCTGTTCTGGGTCTGCTTGGCGCTGCCCTGACGTTCAGGGGTTTTCGCCAGCCGCCAGCCGCTGATTGATGTCGGCAATCACGGGCGGCAGATCGCGCAGGTCGTCGATCACGTAGTGGGCGCCGCTCTCGCGCACCAGCTTTTCTTTCGATGCCTGCTCCTTGGCTGCCAGTTCGGCCGGACTCATCTGCTTCACAGCGTCCCAGCTGTCGGCCACGTAGTTGCTCCACTTGGAGACGCCGACCCGCCAGCACAGCGGTGCACCTTCACCGGCGCCCGACACGGTGTCATCCACCTTGACTGTGCGACGCAGGGCATTTTCCAGGTTGTAGACGCCCATGCGCTCCAGGTTCTTGATCACCATATAAGGTGTCGGGCGCGGCATTTCCACCTCGTCACCAGCGGAGGTGGTATCCGGTACAAAACCCTGGCCGGCGGCACCGGCCAGCAGCAGGTCCAGCATGTCGCGGGTGAAGCCGGTGGTCACGCCCAGCTTGATGCCTTGCTGTTGCATGCCTTTGACGACATCAGCGACACCTGGAAGCAGGTCGTGGTAGCTGCCAGCGCGCAGCAGCGCCAACTGGGTTGGCACAAAGTCGGCGAACATGGCATTCACATCGGACTGATTCGGTGCGCGACCAAATTGGGTGGTGAAGCGCTCGCGCACTGACTTGATTTCGGTGATCGCCTTGATGTGCAGGTCCTTGCGCAGACCCATGGGCTCGCGCGCTTCGGGCATGGTGATCTCGATGCCGTATTTCTTGAACACTTCGACAAAGACGATGGCCGGCGCATCGACATAGCGGTCCATCGTGGTGCCGGAGCAGTCGAGCATCACATAGCCGACGCTGCGTTCGGTGTTTTCGTTGTCGAACTTCTGCTGCTGAGCTGCCGCATGGCGGAGGTCTTCGGGCACGCGGCCCACTGCGGAAAGCCTGGAAACTACGGATCCGGTCATGTTCAATCTCCTTTGACGACTGGCGTTACTTTAGGTAAAAGTAGCCACATTGTCAACGGTAGTTTGTACATTGTCAACAATTTGCAATAAATCTCGAAGCGTGGATAATCTGGCGATCGATTCGCGCAAGCGAAACACCCAGAGGTCCAAGTTGACAGCATCTAGTTACCAGAAGAAAGCGCGACCATGACACTCAGCTGGCCGGTCGTTGCGGCGGTACTGTTCGGCGCGCTGTTGCATGCGAGCTGGAACGCCCTGGTCAAGTCCAGCAGCGACAAGGACCTGGACATGGCTGTCATCCACCTGATCGGCTCTTTTCTCGGCATTCCGCTGGTCGCGCTGGCGGGATGGCCCGCGGCTGAAGCCTGGCCCTATATCGCGGCCTCGGTGGTCGTTCACATCGGTTATTACCTGGCGTTGACCGGTGCCTACCGTCATGGTGAGCTTGGGCTCACTTATCCGCTGATGCGCGGTGTGGCACCGCTGCTGGTGGCGCTCTCGGCCACTTTTACTCTGGGCGAAACGCTGTCGGCACTGGCCTGGGTCGGCGTGCTCGGCATCAGCTGTGGTGTGCTGGTGCTCGGGCTCAATGCCCACGCGCTCACGGTGCCCAAGGCGGTCGGTTTTGCGCTGGCCAACGCGGTCATCATCGCTGTCTACACCGTGATCGATGGCCTGGGCGTGCGCGCCTCGGGCAACGCCATGCAGTACGTCGCCACCCTGTTTCTGCTCGACGGCTGGCCTTTTGCGCTGCTGATGTTTGCCACACGCGGCCATGCAGTCGGTCGCTACGCGCGCCATCGCTGGCCGCTGGCCACGCTGGGAGCCTGCGCTTCGCTCGGTTCTTACGGCATTGCCCTGTGGGCCATGACACGCGCGCCGGTCGCCACCGTGGCCGCGCTGCGCGAAACTTCCGTGCTGTTTGCGGTGCTGCTGGGCGCCTGGTTCCTGAAAGAAGCTTTTACGCCCCGGCGGGTTCTGGGAACCTGCGTTATCGTTGCCGGTGTCATGGCATTGCGGCTGGGTTAGGGTGACAGAATTGTTTGTCATCCCGGACAAGATCCGGGATCCAGTGCCACGCGAGCTATGGATTGCGGATCGAGTCCGCAATGACAGCCTTCAGTCGTTTTTTGGGGCGTCCCAATGGCCATGGCAGTTAGTTGAGTATTAAGGAGTGCAAATGAGTCTTCCAAGTCACGCTCAAATCATCATCGTCGGTGGCGGCATCGTCGGCTGTTCCACCGCCTACCATCTGGCCAAGATGGGTCGCACCGATGTACTGCTGCTGGAGCAGGGCAAGCTCACCAGTGGCACCACCTGGCACGCTGCGGGCCTGGTCGGGCAGATGCGGCCGAACCGCAACATGACGACCATGAGCAAATACGGCATCGAGCTCTACGCCTCGCTGGAAGCCGAAACCGGTCTGGCCACCGGATGGAAGCAGTGTGGCAGCGTCAACGTGGCGCGTACGCCCGAGCGCATGCAGGTGCTGAAGAAACAAACCGCCATGGCGACCAGCTTCGGCGTCGAATGCCACCTGATCACACCGGCCGAGGCGGGCGCGCTCTATCCCGTCATGCGCACCGATGACCTGCAGGGCGCGATCTGGTTGCCGGGTGATGGCAAGGTCAATCCGGCCGATCTCACCATGTCACTGGCCAAGGGCGCGCGCAATCGGGGCGTGAAGATTGTTGAGGGCGTTGAAGTCATCGGGGTTCTCATCGAACACGGCAAAGCAGTCGGCATCCGGACGACCGAGGGCGAGGTGCGCTGCGAAGTGCTGGTCAACTGCGCCGGCCAATGGGCGCGCCAGTTTGGCTATCTGGCCGGCGTCAACGTGCCGCTGTTCTCGGCCGAGCATTTCTACATCGTTACCGGCAAGATTGACGGTGTGTTGCCGAATCTGCCGGTGATGCGCGACCCCGACGGCTTCATCTACTACAAGGAAGAAGTCGGTGGTCTGGTGATGGGCGGCTTCGAACCGAAGGCGAAACCCTGGAAGAGGGACCCGATACCGAGCACCTTCCAGTTCGAACTGCTGGACGAGGACTGGGAGCAGTTCGAACCCCTGATGACCAACGCCATGCACCGCACGCCGTGCCTGGAGACGGCCGAGATCAAGATGCTGCTCAATGGCCCCGAGAGCTTCACGCCCGACGGCAACTTCATCCTTGGTGAAGCGCCGGAACTGCGCAACTACTTTGTCTGCGCAGGCTTCAATTCAGCTGGCATCGCCAACAGCGGTGGTGCCGGTCGCCTGATGGCCGAGTGGATCATAGCCGGCGAGCCCAGCACCGATCTGTGGGACGTGGACATCCGCCGCTTCGGCGCTTTCACGGCGAATCGCAACGCCTTGTCCGAGCGCACAGGTGAGACGCTGGGCCTGCATTACGCCATGCGCTGGCCGCGGCAGGAACTGGAGACGGCGCGGCCGCTACGCACATCGCCGCTGTACGACATGCTGACGACAAAGGGTGCCGAGTTTGGTGCCAAGAATGGCTGGGAACGTGTGAACTACTTTCGCCAGAATCAGCAAGTCCGACCTGACTACACGCTGGGCAAGCCAGGCTGGCTGCCCTGGATGATCGAGGAGCAGCGCGCCACCCGCGAGGCCGTGGCGCTGTACGACCAGACCTCGTTTTCCAAGTTGTTGCTGCAGGGGCGCGATGCGCTGTCTGTACTGCAGCGTCTGTGCGCCAACGAGATCGACGTGCCGGTCAACAAAATGGTTTACACCGCCATGCTCAACGAGCGCGGCGGCTTCGAGAGTGATCTGACCATCATCCGCCAGCAGCCGACCAGCATGGGCGACAGCTTCCTGATCATCACCGGCTCGGCGCAGACGGTGCGCGACTTTGACTGGATCAGCCGCCACATTGGCGCACAAGAACATGCGGTGCTGACCGATGTGACAGCGCTGTATTGTGTGCTGTCGGTGATGGGCCCGAAGGCGCGTCAACTGTTGGCGCGGGTCAGTCCGGACGACCTCTCGGCCGAGGGCTTGAAGTTCTCCTGGACCAAGCTGATCGAACTCGGCTTTGGTCGTGTGCGCGCGGCGCGCATGAGCTACGTCGGCGGGCCCGGTTTCGAACTGTACGTGCCGGTGGAGATGGCGCGCCACGTCTATCTGGCACTGACGGCCGCGGGTGCGGATCTGGGCTTGCTGGACGCTGGTTACTATGCGCTCGATGCGCTGCGCATTGAGCAGGGACGGCGTGCCTGGGGCGCTGAACTCAGCCCGGATGAGACGCCGTGGGAGGCGGGTCTGGCCTATGCAGTCAAGCTCGACAAGGCCGCCGATTTCATCGGCAAGTCAGCTTTGCTGGCCGCCAAGGACAAGCCGCTGCGCAAGAAACTGGTGACGCTGGTGTTGGATTCGTCGGCTGTTTATGCTTGGGGTGGTGAAGCGATCCTGCTGCAGGGTGAGTCGGTGGGTGAGATCTCGTCGGTCGGCTGGAGCCCGCGTGCCGGTGCTTGTGTGGCGCTGGGTTATGTGAGGGGCGCTGCCGCCAATCAACCCCACGCCGGAACCCCCGCCACGATCGAGTTGTGGGGTGAGTCGGTGGCCGTGCGCCTATACGACCGCTGGATACCCTGATTGCGTCGTTGCGTCCCTATTGTTGTCATCACGTTCCTTTTTTTGTCATTGCGGACCTGATCCGCAATCCATGCAGCTTCGTGATGGCATGACAAGCTGCGACCAAAAAAATCACCGACTGACAACTCCAGCAATCAGAGTAAGGCAAGCTGAATTTTCGAAGTTCGGCAAGCAAAGATGCCGACCCGCGGTCGCCGGTTTGCAGCGAAAACGGGCATCGACGAGGGCCTGCTCCCTGGAAGCGCAATTGCAAGCGCGATTGGTCAAGCGGATTGGATGGAGGCCGCCCTCTCGGTGGAGGTCCGGTGTGTTCTTAGTCTGAATAGACTATTTACCTTCGAACTTTTCCGCTCCACCATCGCCCCAGAGACTGATTCGGTTTCAGGGTTTGTTCGGCAGGCCCGCCCGCCGGATCGCAACGTAACCATCCGGTCACGAACG
>Ga0194063_10001529_pt1 | contig 14930 bp, 10 predicted proteins | sample SepL3720m_MetaG_FD_155459 | JGI IMG/M metagenome (GOLD analysis project Ga0194063, IMG submission 155459) | Anoxic zone freshwater microbial communities from boreal shield lake in IISD Experimental Lakes Area, Ontario, Canada - Sep2016-L373-20m | ecosystem: Environmental > Aquatic > Freshwater... | reverse complement strand
CAAGCCTCACCAACAACATCACCATTGGATCTGGTGTGTACAACAATGGGGCGATTGAGGGTTCCGTTGCCAATTCAACAGTGAGCGGGAACATCACGATCACCGCCCCCGGTCCACACTTCAATACCAACAGCGGAATAGTGCTGACACTGCAAGGCAAGGTCACCTATACGGGCGGCACGGTTTCACAAACTCAAGGTACGGTCATTTACGCCGGCAGTGGCTCTGATTATGCCAGTATCAAAACCAATGCGGCTGGCATTAACACAATCAAACTTGGCGCGAACAACGGCCTGGCCACCGGTGCCACAGTGGATTTGTCGAGCACCACCAAACTCGAAACCTTCGATCTGGCTGGTTTCAACCAGAGCGTGGCGAACCTGAAGGCCACTGTTACGACCAGCACCAATTCCACAGTGACCAACAGCGGTGGCAGCATATCCACTCTCACGCTGACAAGTGGCAACAATACCTTCGCCGGCGTGATCCAAAACGGGACCAGCAACGTGGCCGTCGTCGTTAATGGAGCCAACCAGACCCTCTCCGGCGCCAACACCTACACCGGCAATACGACGATTAGCGCGGGCACGCTGGTGCTGGCCGGCACCGGATCGGTCAATAGCAGCTCCAAGGTTATCGTCGCCAATGCCGCCACCTTTACCAACTCCAGCTCGGTGGCCTTCAATACATCACTGACGCTTGCTGAGGGCGCGATCCTCAACGGCACGGGAGTGACCGGTGCCGAGTTCGCTCCGACATCAATGACCATTACCGCAGATTTGACCGGGGGTAGTTTCTCGGGATTTGCGCTTGGTGCGACCGGGTTGACCAAAGCCGGGAACATGGAATTCACACTCTCCGGCATCACGGCAGGAACCTACACGGTCTTCTCCGGCTCCGCACTGGCAGGCAATTTCTCAACGATGACCATCGGTGGCACAAGTTTGAACTCCCTGGGCGGCGGTGATTTCAGCGGGACGGTCGGCGCATTCAGCTACACTTTTACGGATTCCAGCAATGCGCTGAGGGTGACCGCCGTCCCCGAGCCGGCCGCATGGGTGATGGCCGCCCTCGGCCTCACCGCGGCGATGGTCCTCCGCCGCCGCCGGGACTGACAAAGCACCGCGGCATCGGCGTCCCGCCGATGAACCCAAATATGGCCGGGACGGCCATGCCACACTTCAACCTTTATTCTTCACACTTTCTCTTTGAGGGAATAAGTCCGTGCGGGCCTCTTGGGGGAGGGGTTCGCCGGGCTTTTTCCACAGCCTCATTCTACCATTCTGCTCATGCAACTCGGTTGGATGCTACTAGCTCTTTTAGTGGTGATTTTTCCCGCTGCGGGCTTCCACCAAGACCATTGTCGCGAATCCGTATTCGCGAGACTCGCGCGGCGGCCATGGCCCTGCTCATGAACGCGCGCACAACACCTGCCACACGGTTTTGGGTGCAATTGCGAAAGTTAAGGGACCTCAGCGAGCATGGGCGTCCCGCCTGCGTGGAAACCCTCGGTTTGGTCTGGAAAGCGGTTTTCCAAACAGGGGGGAAGCCAATTCATCCTGCTTTTTGCAGGTTTCGGGAGGGGCTAATCGGCTTTTTAAAAGGAATCAATGCGTTTGACATACGAAGCGACGTATGCTATTTTTTATAGCGATATGAACATGGAGATCCAAGGTCATGCTGGTGGCGGCGGGACGTCCAACCTAAGATTCAAGCTAATCCAAGGCTTCAAGGCGGGCCAAGGAAAACCGCTTGGGGGCCGCGGGTTCTCTCTGGTTGAGGTTCTTCTGGCCTTGGGGGTAGTAACATTCGCAATGATTCCCGTGCTGGGGCTGATGCCAATCGGGCTGAACACTTTTCGGGACTCGATGAACACGACCATCTCTTCCCAAATCGCCCAAGGGGTCGCAAATGAGCTTCAACAAACGGATTTCGACCAGTTGAGTCTTTCTGCGCCTGTCCGCTATTTCGACGCTCAAGGAAACGAGCTCCCAGCGACCAGCAAATCGTCGGCCGTTTACCATGTCAACCTCGCGTTTTTGAAAGGCACGACATTGCCGGGATCTGCGGAATCCAACCCCAACCTCGCGACGGTGATCGTTCAAATTGCCCACAATCCCGGCAACAAGCCGCTCGTCGCCGGAGCGTCATCGATCTGGACAAATCAAGACATCAAAATTGTCACCTACTCATCCAAACTGGCCCGCGTGAATTAGGCATATGCGCGATTCCTCTCACGACCGAAGATGGGCCTTTACCTTGGTAGAGCTGTTGGTGGCCATGGCTGTCGTCTCATTGATGATGGTTTTTTTGGTGACGATCACCTCGCAGACCAGCAAATTATGGAGCTACTGCAGGGAGCGGTCAAACCAGTTCGCGGCAGCCCGCATGGCATTTGGATCCCTCACTCGGAATGTCAGCCAAGCCACCCTTAATGCATACTGGGATTTTGTTGACGCCAGCGGGAACGCGCACACGAACAGCAGTTTCATCCCGGCCTCCTATCGGCGGCAGTCGGAACTGAGGTTTATCAGCGGCGGCGGCCTGGCCGGGGATGCGGCATCCTCGCCTTCCCGGCCCACGCACTCGATTTTCTTTCAGGCCCCTTTGGGCTTCACAGCCGCCGCAGGCTTCCAGGGGCTGGATAGCCTGCTGAACACTTGCGGGTATTACATCGAATTCAACAGCAACGGAAGCGAAGGGCTGGACTTGAAGCCCCCGTTCGTCAAGAGCCCGAGCCGCTACCGGTTTCGGCTGATGGAGTTGATCCAGCCCTCCGAGTCAATGACGCTGTATAATTACACGGCCGCGAACCCGGTGCTCCGGAGCCAGGACCCAAACGGAATGAAATGGTTTCAGGACGCGATGTCCGCCTCGCCGCGTCCTCCGGCGCACGTGTTGGCCGAAAACATCGTAGCGCTTGTGATTATTCCCAAGCTTTCTCCTGAGGAGGAATTGGGCCTCAACCCGCCCCCCCCGACCGTAGGTTCCGCTCTCTCTCCAACGTATAGCTACGATTCGACCGCAGACTACAATGGGCCGAGCGCTCCGAGCGCGGCGAATGCTGCCGCGCTCAGCCCGAAGAGCCAACTTCCGCCTTTGGTGCAAATCACGATGGTTGCTGTGGACGAAGCGTCGTTCAGCCGGTATCTCGGCACCTCGACCAGCATTCCCGGTTCCCTGAGGTTCGATGGTTTGTTTACTACGGTCGGCGATCTCACCGACAGCAGCAAACCCGGCTTTGCGCGGGATTTAAACACGGTCGTGGAGGCGTTGGGCTCAGCCAAGATCGATTACCGCGTCTTCACCACCGTCGTCAGCATCAAGGGGGCAAAATGGAGCCGCAATTGACTGAAAATGAATTTCGCCCCGCGCCACAACGCGAGCACCCGCCAGATCGTATGTTCGCCGGACGGCGCGGCAGTGCGACACGCGAGAGCGGATTCGCGCTCGTGATGGTTCTGATTTTTCTGACTTTGATGGTTGGCCTTTCGATCGCATTTTTCACGAGCGTAACGACCGACTCCTCCGCCTCCGCGAGCGCCTCCAACGAGGCGGCCACAAAACAGCTCGCCGATTCAACCGTGCAGAATGTCATCGGCCAAATCAAGCAGGCGACAAGCGGCGCCAATGCCTGGGCATCCCAGCCGGGAATGGTCCGCACTTACGGCCCCACGGGCGCAGCCGCCACCAATTATAAGCTGTATTCCTCCGGGACGATGACCACGAGCGGCGAGCTCAGCGCGGCCCAGGTTGGCGATTACGCCGCCGCGTGGACTTCCAACAAAGCCCTTTGGACCGACATGAATGCCCCCGTCGCCGATGCCGGTGGGACGCTGAATTACCCGGTTCTTGATCCGGCGGCAACCACGAGGGGGGTGCAGGGGTTCTCCATCACCAACCCCCCGGGCTACTCATCCGGAAACGCGGTATCCGCCGCGAATAATCCCGCGCCGATGCCCGTCCAGTGGCTCTACCAACTCCGCGATGGAACCCTCGCAGCAGCCACGGCAGCCGGGGCCGACACCGTTACAGTCGCCGGGGCTTCCTCGACCAACTCGATAGTTGGCCGCGTTGCGTTCTGGACGGATGACGAGACATGCAAGGTCAACATCAACACCGCAGGGGAGGGGACTTTCTGGGATACCCCGAGGTTTGTCGCGCCCACCACAGGAAGCGGCGGGATACCCTGGGATCTGGATCATGCCTGGATGTTTGCGGACTATGGATACGCTGCCTATCAGCCCGCGCAATACGAGTTTCAACGCTATCCGGGGCATCCGGCCCAGGTGGCGCTGAGCACTATTTTCCCGGGTATAACCAGCGAATACGCGGCGGGGGTTACCCCGCGCCTGGCCTGGGGCGGGAGCCAGGGAGGAAGCACTTGGGCGGGCGGCGCATCGGCGGCCATAGACCTATCCACAGCGCCGCGAAAACCTCTCTACGCAACCGTCGATGAATTGCTGTTTCAGGAAAATCGCACTGTCAACGCGTTCAGTCCCACTGGATCGGCGCTCACCAAGGCCGAACTCGAAGCCGCCAAGTTTTTCATCACCGCAACCAGCCGTGCCCCCGAGGTCAACCTCTTCAACCTGCCCCGCATCGCCTGCTGGCCGATCGACAAGGAGCTCGCAACCAACCCCTTAAGCCCTCGCACGACAGCCTACGATCGTTTGATCGCTTTTTGTTCGACCCAGCGAAGGGACCTTGGCCAGAAAGCCTATCGCTATTACTTCCAGCGGTCAGACTCCCAAAGCGCCACAAAAGACTACGATGGAATTGAACGCAACCAGCAGCTCTACGCGTATCTCCAGAGGCTGACCGGCAGCCCGGTGCCGGGCTTCGGAGGCAACTTTCTTTCCAAATACGGGACCGACCGCGACCAGATACTGACCGAAATATTCGATTACATCCGCTGCACCAACCTCAGCGACCCCAATCTGGCCGGAACCCTTCCGGCGGGGAACAAGGCATGGAGCAAAGGAACCAAACCGTTTTTCGCTAACTATCAGCACGGTTATAAGCCCGGAGGCGATTTGATGTGCGGGCAGGTGATGCCGATAAAAATCGGCGCCACCATGGGGTTCGGGCGCTATCACACGATCAAGGATCTCTCCATGATCATCACCTGCACAGGCGATGGTCGAGACGGCCCGATGCCGGCCTCTGGAAATGCAACAATCTATCAGCAGAGCAACGACATAGCCAGCAATCTCACACTTGCCGGCACTAGTCTGGCTTCGAACGAAAAGCGGTTCCAAATCTTCCTTCTGCCCAACTTATTCCTGCCTTCTCCGGGTATGATCTATGGCACGCCGGAGCTTCTCTATCGAATCAGCGGCCTCGATCAGATCCAAATCTCCGGGGCGACGAATATTGATGGGGGCTCGTTGTTTCCATCGGCGCCGACAGCCTCCGGTTGGGTCGGAAGATTGACCCCTACTAGCCTCGGTGGAAGCAGCGTCCATAGCACGGCCCCAGTGGTGCCGCTAGGATATCCCTTCGCGATTCACCGGAGCCCGCTCTATTTTCGGTCAACCATGGGGTTGAGTTCCAATGAGATTATTTATCCATTTATCAGCCGTGCCTTTACCCTTCCTGCCGGGGCCACGATTACCCTTGCCAATGCGGCCACGCTCACAATCGAGATTTTTCAGGCCAAAGGCGCCTATGACTCCAATGACTCCTCATTGTCCCCGCTCTACAAGATGCCCGGTGCGCCCACTTACGACCAGATCACCTCGGATAGCAGCAACCTGATCCAGACCATTAACCTCACCTTCCCCGCAGGCACCTTCGCGCAGCCGACCCTTCCAGACACCCCTAACAAAAAGAGCCTTTTCGACGATAGTTACCAGGATATTGCAACAAGCACCTCGGTTACCGCCAATTTTCCTCTGGGCGCCTGGGGGTTCGACGCGCGCGTGGGGTATGTTACAGGTCGCCCGCAGATCATCGCGCATTCCTCGCGGACAAAGCCCTTTGATACTGTCCGCACGGTATCGGTAAAAACGGGTGATGTCCGCGCAGTTGCGGCCAGCCAAACCGTGCCGGCGGGAATGTTCGATGTGGATTCGATTGCATATTCCGATTCCACCCCCGCCTACCAAAGCTTCCATTACCTGACCGCAGGACCGAGTACTTCGCCTCCGGGCATTCCCCGGGTTCAATATCGCAACCCAGACCGAGCCGGAAAACTGGTCCCGGGGATCACCGATAAGGACGCCGGCCCAGTCGATCTGCCTCAGGCCACGACCATTTATTCGCTCTACGGCGACTTTGACGGACCTCAGCCGGTGTTTGGGCAATCATCCACCGCCTGGCCGTCTGTCCTGTGCGGCCCCTGGATCAACAAGCCGGATGAGGGAGACAGTGATGAGCCCGGCACAATAAACAACGGCAGCAACCTTCCATATTACTGCAACACAGTCTCCTCAGTCAAAACCCCCCAAGTCTACACTCCAAACCGCATCATGCCATCTCCCGGCATGTTTGGATCCCTGCCGACAGGCGTGAGAAAGCAGATTGCCAGCAATGGAGTGCAGGGCTCATGGCAGACCCTGCTGTTTCGGCCGCAACCGACACACCCCAATTATTCTTCGAGCATCCCGGACCACCTGATCATGGATCTCTTCTGGATGCCGGTGGTCGAACCCTATGCCATCAGCGAACCATTCTCGACGGCCGGCAAGATCAACATGAATTACCAGATCGCGCCCTTCACCTACATCACCCGTGCGACTGCAATGATGAGCGCCATGAAGGCGGAGAAAATCTCCGCCCGCCCACTTAATACAGGAAGTGTCCCAAACACGATGAAAGTCCGCCTGGACATCAATACGTCGGAAACGGGAGGGACCCTCCAGCAATTCAAGGAAAAATTTGCAACCGGCAAAATCTTTAAATCCGCCACGGAAATCTGCGATCAGGATCTGGTTCCCATCGCAGACCCTGCGGGGGTGCCCCAGACGTGGACTTCCAGTTGGGCTTCGAAATTTTGGGCGGCAAACGCGAACACCGGTGACAACACGCGGGAGCGACCCTACGCCAACCTCTATCCCCGGCTCACCACCAAGTCGAACACCTTCACCGTCCACTACCGGGTTCAGACGCTCAAAAAATCTCCCGGCGGCACCCCCAACCTTTGGGACGAGGGCAGGGACCAGATTGTGGGTGAGTCCCGCGGCTCCGCGATCATCGAACGCTACGTGGACGTCAATGACCCGCGAATTCCGGATTTCGCCACCGACACCTCGGCAAGGCTCGACACCTACTACAAGTTCCGGGTGATCAACTCCAAACGTTTTGCCCCGTGAGACGCCACGGCATGAGCCTGCTTGAATTGTTGGTGGTCATGGCGATCATCGGACTCCTTGCGGTCCTGGTGGTCCCATCCGCAGGCGTGTTGACGAGGGGAACATCGGTGACGCAGGCTGCAGATAACGTGGAGGCAACCCTGAGGCTGGCACGCCAATACGCGAAAGCCAGAAACCGGCAGATCGAGTGTCGCTTTTATAAATACGTCAATCCGGAGATGCCGGGAAGCCCGCCTTCTGCTTTTCTCGGCATACAGATTTTTCTCATTGATGAGGGAGGCGTCGCTGAACCGCTGGGAAAACTGCAGCGCCTCCCCAAAGGAATTTTGCTCGACTCCAGTCAAACGCTTTCACCCCTCCTATCAGACGCACGGCTTGCCATGTCTTGGACGGCAGCAATCCCGCAGCCCAGTCTTCCCCGGATCGGAACCAGCTATGGCTGCCAGGCTTTCCGGTTCCGCCCCAATGGCTCGACGAACCTGCCGCCGGACACCAACTGGTTTTTCACCCTCAACGGAATCAGCGATGGCGACAATCTTTCAGAACCACCCGCCAACTATGCGACCATTCAAATCGATCCGATCTCCGGATCGTTAACGACATACCGGCCATGAGCATGCGCCCTGTTATGATACTTCAATCCCGAATTCCCATGATGAGAACTCTCTCACCATTAAAAGCGGGACTAACAGACTTGGCTAAATGTGGCCATTTCATGAGACACTTCCTAAGGTCAATCTTCTGCGGGTTGATCCTCGGTTGGTTTGTGGTTCCAATCCATGCAGAGGAACCAGCCTCCGATGAACGCCTGCAAAACTTTTGCGCGAAGCTGAGCAAGCTGGAGATAATACCCTGCGGCTCGCGCTTTTTGAGGAAACAAAAACCCTCCCATTCGGATCTGTCTGGGATGAGTATTGCCGACGGAAAAACGTCCCGTCCGGAATTCAATGGATGCAGGAAGTTAAAAAATACGAACAATCCGTGCTAGCGGGCAGATAGATCATAACGCGCGCCGATCACCGCAAACCGAAAACTATACACCATGACAAGAACAGCATTCAAAATGAAGCTCAAGCCCGGCTGCGAGGCCGAATACAAGAAACGGCACGACGAAATCTGGCCCGGGCTCGCCCAGGTTCTCCGAGACGCGGGAGTCTCCGACTACTCCATCTTTCTCGACCCGGAAACGCCCACCCTTTTTGCGGTGCAAAAGCTTGCACCTGGGAATTCCGCCACCGAACTGCCGCAGCATCCGCTCGTGCAAAAGTGGTGGAAGTTCATGGCGGACATCATGGAAACCCATCCGGACCATTCCCCGGTGTGCGTTCCTATGCCGGAGGTCTTTCACGCCGAATAACCCAGAGAAATCACTGCCATGACACCTAGAGAACGAGTTTTGCGGGCCTTCAAGCGGCAGCCGGGTCTTCCCGATCGGGTGCCCGTCCAGTTCGAATTCTGCGCCCAGCTTTACGAGCACTTTTCGAAAAAGCTCGGGATCCCCATGCATTATACCCGGAACATCTTTGAGGACGTCACCTACCGGATCAGCGGCAACGAGATCCGCGCCGCGATGGGGTGCGACGTCATCGTCACCGGCGCGGCGGAGCACGCCGGTTTCAACCCAGTGCGATTCGATGACGGCACCTGGCTGAACGAATACCGGATGCGCATGAAGCAGGGCGACATCTACGTCGAGATCACCGACGCCCCGCTCAAGGAGGCGATGACTGCTGCGGATATTTCCGCCTACACCTGGCCAGATCCCTCCGCGCCGGGCCGGTATGACGACGCCTCCGCGCTCGTGTCGAAATATCACGATGACTATCTGGTGATCGGTGACATCGAGGTCACGATTTTTTCGCTCGCCCAACTTCTCGTCGGGATGGAGAAGCTGCTCATGGACATGGCATGCGAAGAGGAGTATGTCATCCCACTTTTCGATGCGTGCGCGGAGTTCCAGACAGAGATCGGGCTGCGCCTCATCGAAAAGGGAGCAGACGCCATCTGGATCGGGGACGATTTCGGAGGGCAGGAGGGGCTTCTGATTTCCTCGCCGATGTTCGAGGCGCAGCTCATGCCGGCATACAAGCGGATGATTGACCGATTCAAATCCGCCAAGCCAGACATCATCCCGATCCTCCACTGCGACGGTGCGGTGAGCCAGATCCTGCCGCAGATCCGCGAGATCGGATTCGATGTTTTTAATCCCGTCCAACCCGGCGTGCCCGGGCATTCCCCGCGCCGGATGAAGGAGGATTTCGGCGGACGCTTCTCGTTCTGGGGAGCCATCGACCAGCAATACCTGCTTCCCAAGGGAACTGATGAGGAGCTCGAAGCCGATATCAAAGAAAAAATCTCCGTCTTGGGAAAAGGTGGCGGATACATGATCTCTCCGGCTCACATCCTGCAGAGTGATGTCTCTCCAGAACGTGTGGAAACGTTTATCTCACTCTGCCTGAAACATGGCGCTTATTAAATGAATCCACTCCTTGGCGTTTTTTTCCACTGGCTCGGGGGCCTAGCTTCGGCCAGCTTTTACATTCCCTACCGTGGCGTTAGGAAATGGTCCTGGGAAACCTACTGGCTAGTCGGCGGATTCTTCAGTTGGATCATCGCCCCGCTGACTCTGGCCACATTGCTCGTGCCGGAACTCTGGAAATCTATCGGGGCGACTTCGGGGACAACGCTTTTATGGGCGTACTTTTTTGGCGTGATGTGGGGCATTGGCGGACTCACCTTTGGCCTCACCATGCGATATCTCGGGATTGCCCTCGGCATGGCTGTGGCGTTGGGATTCTGTGCGGCCTTCGGCACGCTGGTTCCCCCGATTTTTGCGGGCCAGTTCGGGAAAATCCTCACGACCGGTTCAGGCCAGGTGATCCTCCTCGGCGTTCTGGCCTGTCTGGCCGGCATCGGAGTGAGCGGGATGGCCGGCATGTCTAAGGAAAAGGAACTTTCGCCAGAGCAAAAAGCGGCGACGGTCAAGGAATTCAATTTCAAGAAGGGGATGCTCGTTGCGACATTTTCAGGGATTCTCAGCTCGTGCTTTGCCTACGGGCTCGCCGCAGGAAAACCGCTCGCGGATTTGTCCAAGGCCGCGCTGCTGCGGGAAGGCGGAAGCGATCTCTGGCAAAACCTGCCAGTGCTTGTCATCGTGCTCTGGGGCGGGTTCACGACGAACTTTCTCTGGTGTGTCATCCTCAACATCAAGAACCGCTCCAGCCACGAATACCTAAACATGCGCCCGTCTGCGGTGGGCGAGGTCAGCGCGGCGGAAGGAATGATGCTCTCGACAGCGGCAGAAGAGTCCGTCGTGCAGGATGCAAGCGCCTCCAGCCACGGGGGACCTGCCGGCCCCTCGTCTCACACTGGGCCGGCCCCGCTGCTCCGCAATTACTTCTTCTCAGCCCTCGCCGGCATCACATGGTATCTCCAGTTTTTCTTCTACAGCATGGGCCAGACAAAAATGGGAACCTACGAGTTCTCGAGCTGGACGCTCCACATGGCGAGCATCATCATCTTCAGCACCCTCTGGGGCATCGTCCTGCACGAGTGGAAAGGCACGAGCAAGCGCACCCACGTGCTCATCGGCATCGGGCTCGCCGTTCTGATCGGCTCCACCGTCATCGTCGGCTATGGCAACTACCTTGGTGCGGTATCAGCGGCGCACTAGCTTTCCATTTTTATCCATGCAAATAAATATCCAACTCCACGGAATCGATTATGCGATCCTGACGCTCTATTTTGTTTTCGTTCTCGGGATCGGCTTTGCGCTGAAGAAAACAATGAAGGGGAGTTCCGACATTTTTCTCTCCGGGCGCTCCATTCCCGCACGGGTGACCTGTAATTTCCCTCTGAGCTTGAAAGCCCCAGTGTGGCTTTTGCTTTCACTTTGCATAGTGGCGCACAGAGCCATGCCGGCCGACGAAGTTGAAGTTTATACGGCCACTCCGGAAAGCTACATCCCGAGTTCCTGCCACAATATCCAAGCCGTCACTCCGCCTGAAAACGTCATCGCCATGATCGTGACCGTCCAAAACTGGGCTCGTTGAACCCGGATCCAGGCCAAGAATAAGCGAAACTGACCACACCTCTATACCAGTGAAACACAAAACCACAGTATGCCTGAGGGCCAAAATCCTCGGCACGTTAGCAATCCTCCAGACCGCGGCGCTGGCCTTGGGCACCGATTCGCTTGAACGCGATTTCTTGAATCCACCTGCCATGCACCGCCCCGCCACTTTTGCCTTCATGCACACCACGGGGGGACCCGTGGCCGACCAGGCCATTTGCCGGGATATTGAGGAGATCAAGAAGAAGGGGATTAGCTCGGTTCTCTTTTACTTCCCCTATTTTGCTGGTGGGACGCTGAGCAACAAAAAGCTGGTTTTTGGCGAGAGCGAAGATCGGGTGGTGTCCACGGAGGAGTACAAGGGTCCCGGGGCCATCAGCGAAACCTATCCGCCGACTCCGCGGGGCTGGAGCCCTGAGTGGCGCAAAACGCTTCGGCTGGCGTCAAAAGAATGTGGGCGCCTCGGAGTGGAAATGGGGATAAGCATCGGGGGGGCCGGCTGTGAGAACTCCAATGTCTCCCCGACGAACGCGCAAAAGAAATTGGTTGTTTCCTCCACCCGGGTGACCGGGACCACGGAGGTTGACCTCCCCTTGGCAAAGGAAGTCTTTGATGCCAAGGGCAAGGCGCTCCCTTATGTGGATACTTTCGTCCTTGCCCTGCCCGATTCCAAACAGACGTCCCCGGACAAAGTCCAGGATCTCACGGGGAAGATGGACGCTAAAGGTCGCCTCAGCTGGAATGCGCCAGCAGGCGATTGGGTTGTCCTTCGGTTTGGCTATGTGCAAGCAGGCCGCTATATCGATCACCTGAGTGCCGAGGCCCTTAACGAAAAATGGGACAACACAATGGCGGTTCTGTTGGCGGAAATGTCTCCCGAGGAACGCAAAGGCCTTTCTTATGTGGAATGCGACAGCTACGAAGGCGGACCCCAAACTTGGACCCCGAAGTTGCCGGAGGAATTCCGCAACCGGCGTGGTTATGATCTCAAGCCGTGGCTGCCTGTGCTTGCAGGCAAGGTGGTGGGTTCGCCCCTTCAGAGCGCCTGTTTCAAACGGGATTACGAGCTAACAATTAGCGATCTTTATGCCGCCAATCATTACGCCCGCCATACGGCCCTGGCTAACGCCAACGGGCTAAATTTTTGCAGCGAAGCGGCAGGGCCACATCAAAACCAAACCGATGTGCTCAAAAGCCTCTCGCAGTGCCAAGTCGCCATGGGCGAATTCTGGACTCCCGGAACCCACCGGGGAACGGCCGACTCCAGTCGGTTCCTGCTTCGCGATGCGGCGGCCGCGGCCCACGGGTATGGGAAGAGGGAAGTGTTCTGCGAGGCGTTCACGGGAGGTCGGGATCCCTGGCAGGTAACCCCCTATCGCATGAAGCCGGCAGGTGATCAGGCTTTTTGTGATGGGCTTACCCGGCCCTGCATTCACGGTTACAACATTTCCCCGTGGCCGGATTCCAAACCGGGATTGGCGTATTGGGCAGGGGTTTATTTCAATCGCCAGACGACTTGGTGGGATCAGGCCGCCGCACCTTTCCTGGAGTATCTGGGGCGTTGCTCCTATCTCTTGAGCCAGGGGCTTTTTGCGGCTGATGTGGCCTACTACACGGGAGATGGCATTGGCCAACTGCTCCCATTCAAAGCCGCTTACAAGGACTTCCCCGGGGATCTCTACGATTACGACCGGATGAACGCCGATATCCTGCTCAACCGGGTCGAGGTCGCCAACGGCCGCTTGGTTCTTCCCGATGGGATGAGCTATCGCCTCCTGGTTCTTCAGGATAAAGTGCCCTTCCAGATTGCGACCTTGAAGAAGCTCCGGGCTTTGATTGAGAAGGGGGCTGTCGTTCTTGGAAACCGACCCACGGAACCGTTCGGGCTTTTGGACGATCCGGAACGCTTCCGCCTTGCCACGGATGAAATTTGGGGAACGGAACAGACTGGCACCACTGGGTCTCGTGCCTTGGGAAAAGGGCGGATTATTTGGGGGAAATCTCCGCAGGAGGTCCTTGCTGCAGAGGCCGTTGAACCCGATGTCGAGATCACGGGCAAAAGTGAGAAGGGGATCATCCGCTGGATTCACCGGCATCTGGAGGACGCGGAGATCTACTTCCTTTGCAGCCGCTGGGAACCGCTGGAGCATGTGGAGTGCTCCTTCCGGATTGCGGGAAAAGTTCCAGAAATTTGGAATCCGCTGACCGGCAAGATCCACGAAGCGCATGCATTCCGGCAGGAAAAGAACCGCACGGTGGTGCCGCTGGAGTTTGAGCCTTATGGATCCACCTTCGTTGTCTTCCGCAAACCCACCTCCGAAACGGCACGTTCAGGAAAAAACTGGTCGGCGTTCGAGTCCGTGCAGACTTTGAGTGGCCCGTGGACGGTGCAGTTCGACCCTGAGTGGTTCTATGCCTCTAATCCGGGGAAGCTGGCCACAACGCTGCAATTCAACCAATTGAGCGACTGGACCAGCCACCCTCTTGAGGCAGTGAAGTTCTACAGCGGAACGGCAACTTATCGGAAAGAATTCATAGCACCACAAATCGAGGGGGCGCTCTATCTGGACTTGGGGGAGGTTCGGGATGTTGCCTGCGTGCGTTTGAATGGGAAGTCGGTGGGAACTTGTTGGACAAAGCCGAATCGGCTGGAAATCACCCAGGCACTCAAATCCGGACAAAACGTGTTGGAAGTGGACGTGGTCAATCAATGGCCCAACCGTCTCATCGGCGACAGTTTCCTCCCCAAGGAACAACGCCGAACCCGCACCAACATTAAGTACACGCAAACCGCGCAATTATATCCCTCCGGCCTGCTCGGCCCCGTCCAATTGATGAGGATCAGGCCCACGCAGGGGCAGTAAAGAACCTCGGGGCAAGCCCCGAGGCATTTAAGAATATGATTTCACGACACGAAGAAAAGCCGAAGCAAGCTTCGGGGTATCAGACCCAAAGGGAATGAAACTTAGTAAGCCTTGTGGTCACTGACCTTTATTGTTTGTATCCAAAAATTAATAACGACATGCATCCTCTCCTCATTATTGCCTCAGCCGCCGCAGCCAATACCTCTGCGATCAACCTGACTGGAATCGACTGGGCCATCGTGGCCCTCTATGCCCTGATCATTGTCACCGTTGGCTTGTTGGTGACCCGCAAACCGAAGAACAGCGAAGCATACTTCCTCGCCGGGCGCTCGCTGCGCTGGCCGATGATCGGAGCTTCCCTGTTCGCTGCCAATATTTCTGCCGAGCACTTTGTGGCTCTGGCGGGCAGCGGGTTCGCCGTCGGGATCGCCATCGGGGCGTGGGAATGGTCGGCCGTATTTTGCCTGGCACCGCTGATCCTGATCTTCCTGCCCTTTTATATCCGGAACAAGATCTACACGGTGCCAGAGTTCCTGGAGCGCCGGTTCGGCCCCTCCGTGCGCATGACGTTTTCCCTCTTTATGATCGTCCTTTCCGTCCTGGCAAAGGTCTCCATCTCGCTCTGGGCAGCGTCGCTCGTGATGATGCCGGTGTTCGGGCTCAACAGCGGCTTGGATC
>Ga0194063_10001528_pt1 | contig 14931 bp, 21 predicted proteins | sample SepL3720m_MetaG_FD_155459 | JGI IMG/M metagenome (GOLD analysis project Ga0194063, IMG submission 155459) | Anoxic zone freshwater microbial communities from boreal shield lake in IISD Experimental Lakes Area, Ontario, Canada - Sep2016-L373-20m | ecosystem: Environmental > Aquatic > Freshwater... | reverse complement strand
GAACTAATGATATTACTCCACGAAAAAGCGTGTTAGTATTATGCATGAGAGGTAATTTAAGATCTTAAGTTATCTTAATTCTACCTCTCTTTTATTTTCTATTTGGATTTTTATAAAACTTTTAGCGGACAGCAGTGATCGCCCTTAATATCACTAAGGAAAACTGGAATTTCCTGCTGCGTCAATGCTTCAATCATTAACTGAATCGCCCGAGACTTTCCTGTGCCAGTACTACCGGTAATCAAACCATGACGAGTCAAGACACTTAGCGGAATACTGACAGTTTGCTCATTATAAATTTTACCTGCCAACTCAGGTCTACCCATGGCAAGCCCTTTTAAACCAGCATAGTTACTCGAAAAAAAAGCCTGGAAGTCTTGACTCATATCAGTTGAAGCACAAAATAAAAATATGCATGTTTCAATTATAGTATATCTAAAGCAGAGGCAAAAGCTAAAGTAATTCAAAATTTTCATAATATGTTAATATTAACAATTATTAACATAAAAAAAATCCATGCAAGAACTTCGCGGTATCTCCGGTCAACTCAATCAAAAACAAAAAAAACTCAGTGTCGGCGTCGCCGCTGTGATCATCGAAGCTAGGCAAATTTTACTTGTTAGAAATACGAGTACTAATATCTGGAGCTTTCCCGGAGGTCATGTCGCAGTTAGCGAATCACTGCCAGAAGCCTTGCAAAGAGAAGTAAGGGAAGAGACCAATCTGCAGGTAAATGTTTTAGATGAACCAATATTTTATCAATACGAAATAATACCAGGTTTAACATTATTGTTATTTTTCTTTAAAACCAAAATTTCTTCTAAAAAAATTGTCTTGAAGAGTATTAATGACGAAATTAGCGAAATCCGCTGGTTTCCTCTGGATCAGCTACCTGAAAAAGTCTATGAGAATACAGCGTATGTGATTCAGCATTTTATTAAATGGTAATTACAACAATTGATAATTAAGATATAATTGGAAAATAGCTAAAAGTTAGAAGTTAAGAGTTACAAGATAAAAGATAATAGCGAGAAGGAAAGAATATATGAATCTAGGAATCTAGGAATAAAAATGAAACTCGAAGCAAGAATTATCAGTGTAATCAGAATTAGATATTCAAAGCTACGAGCTACTTAGCTACAAGCTACTTTTTCTTGCTACTTGATACTTTTTATCTAACTCATTATTAATAACCTAAACCGTCTCGCACAATTTACTCATATTATCTACGATTTTGACCGTACAATTGCCACTATTCAGATTGATTGGTCAAAGTGGCATGATTTTACCAGAGAATTAATCAGAAAATATGAACCCCAATTAGCTTATCCGGGAGGCGCCACAATTCATTTAGTCCAAAATGAAATGGTACGTAAATATGGCAAATCTTTTCGGGATGCCATGTCTGCTTTCAATGAAAAATTTGAATTTGAAAATTATTCAGCCTGCATACCCAATTCGCAACTCATTAAATTTATCAAAGCCAATCCCCAAAAACAGCAATTTATTGTAACTAATCAAAATCGTTTACTGCTTAATAAATTGCTACTGGAACTTGGAATCGCTCAATTGATCGAACGTACTATCACGAGAGATGATGTTTTATTCATTAAACCTGATCCAGAAGGAATCTTGAAATTGATTGATCCTACTGTGCCTTTATCACAATATATTTATGTAGGGGATAGTGATTCCGATGCCATTGCTGCCAAAGCAGCAAGGATTGAGTTTGAGAGGGTGGAGAATCAGAACAAAAATTAAAAAGATTAAAATATTAACGAGTTAACGGGTTAAAAAATTAAAAATTGTAATCTGAAATCTGGAATCTGAAATCAGATCATTTCTCTATTAGATCTCAGATACTTAGCTACTTTTTCTTACTACTTGATACTTAATACCTGATACTAATTGTTATATTATTAACTATACTTCTAAATTATCAATAAATTATGAGTATTTATAAAAAAGTCTTTTTGACAAGCATAATTGTTTCTGAAGTTATTATAATCTTTCTTTTAAGCTACTTTTTAATCCTCAGAAATCATTCAAGTCAACTTGATAAAACTGCTTTACTTTACGAAAAAGTCGATGCCTGGGGACCTTGTCCTCCATTTTCAAAATGTACCAGCACTATCCAATTATATTATTCCGGAAAAATTATTAGCGATAATAATTTCTTAAAAGAAAAAGAACTCGATCAACAAACTGTTCAAAATATTGTCCGAAAAATCAACTCTTCAGGATTGATGAAGAAAGATTGCCTAGCAAATCCCGTGATAGATTATTCTGCTTACTATAGAATTATCATCGCTAATAAAGAAAAAAAAATCAACTTTCCTGGTTGTGAGAAAGAATTAACTGAAATTGATAAATTAATTGCAGGAAATTGATGTTAAAATTCGCGGTAGATGATTAATATTGGGAATAATTTCTTTTACTTTCAATGCTTTTGCCTGCTCCTGATTTAAATGTCCAGTAAGAACTACAACAGGTAAAACTCCGGCATTTTTCGCCATTATTACATCAGTTGCAGCATCGCCGACATAAATAGTCTCTGACTTGCTTATCTGTAATTCATTCATCAGCTTTTCGAGCATAAAGGGATGTGGTTTAACTTGATCCGGTGCCACCTCAAAAGATGAAATTATTTTTTTAAATAGGGCGGAGGGAATCTGAAATTTTTTCATAATACGCTGAATCATCTCAGGATGATTGCCGGTTGCAACTGCTAATTGATAATCAGTTGCCAAAGTCTTTAATGTAGTAATTGTCCCCGGAATCATTGTCAATTGGCTCACAAATGTCTCTCCAGTGAAATGTTTTTCAAAACTAGCAACAGCTTGATCTTGTAATTGAGGATGCTCCGCTAAAAGCAGTTCCAATACTTGAGCAAAAGGCTTACCCCAGCGTGCCAGAATCCGTTTGGTTTTTTCAGCTTCTGGTAATTCTACTGCCACTGCAAGAAGCGCTGCATCATAACAAGCAAAATACCCCTGTTTAGCTCCAAGAGTAATCACATCATCCCAATCAAAAACAATTAATTTAACCATTGGCAGAGAAAATTATTACCTAATTATACCTGTTTTCAGAAAATTATAGTAAAATTATTGAAATGGAATCTGGAATCTGGAATCTGGAATCTGGAATCTGGAAGAATTGTGCAATTTGAAATTTGGAATTTGGAATTTGCAATTTGGAAAAGAATGAAAAAAGTTAGAAGTTCCAGCTATAGGCTGGTAAGCCTTTGGCTTAAAGAGATAATAGTTAGAAGATAATAATTAGGAAATCAAAGATCAAATTTTCTCTTCTACTAGATACTAGATACAAACTACCAGCTACTAATTTACTGATTTCAGATTCCGGATTCCAGTTTTCAATCTTTTCAATCTTTTTAATTTCTAATACTAACTGTCCAAAAATTTTTGGACACTACGAACGTTTTTGTCTACTTGATACTTAATACTATTCAATCTAACCATGTCACAAATCAACTTCAATCTCAATCACGTAAAAACTTTAGATAAACTCCTCCTTACAATCCCTGGAGTTAAATCCGGCAAAATGTTTGGTTATCCGGCATACTATTGTCAGGGCAAATTATTTGCTTGCGTTTATGAAGTGGGAGTCGGAGTCAAAATCCCGGAAACATTTGCCCAACAATTATTAAAACGTACATATATTGTAGCTTTCCAGCCGCTCGGCCGGCCTAAAATGAGAGAGTGGGTGCAAATCAATCACCAAAACTCCAGCGATTACCAAAAAGATCTACCTATTTTTAAAGAGGCTATAAGGTTTGCGGGGAAGTAGATGAGAAAATTAGAAGTTCCATCTATAAGCTGGTAAGCCTTTGGCTTAAAGAGATAATAGTTAGAAGAAGATAAGAATCTAGGAATCTGGAAAGATTATGCAATTTGAAATTTGGAAATTGCAATTTGGAAAAATCGTATTAATTAGTATATCGATAGATTCCGGATTCCAGTTTCCAATTTTTAATCTTTTTCCTAAACATATTTCAGGATTAATCCGTTAACTCGTTAATATTTTAATTCGTTAACCCATTAATATTTTTATTATTAATTTTTAATTCCAACTACGAGCTACTCAGCTACCAGCTATTTCTCTTAAAGATACATCATCACAATCCCTACAATCGCGAGCGTAAGCCCAAGCAGCTTCTGCTGCCAATGCTGTTTTTCTTTAAAAAATGTGATGCCGAAAAGCACTGGAATAATTAAAGTAATTGTTTTTTGAATCGGAATAAAGCGGGAGACATCCATATTTTGCAAAACGTAACTGCCAAGTAACCAGGCAGAAATTGTTAAGAGCGACATCAATAAAAATACGCCGAAACTTTTGCGAATTAGTTGAATGCTTTCTCTGATCGCCTTTGGCTTACTAATGAATAGAGTAATTGCAATTAATAAACTATTGAGAAAAACATAAAAAACCGAGTTAATTTTCGTGAGAATAAATTTATCTAAATTGCTGGCTACTGCTGCCACAAAAGCAGAGCCAAGGGTGAAAATAATTCCGGCACTAAGGGCAAATTTTCTACCTTTCCAGAGAATGATCAGATTACCAATGAGAATTATCAAAAGCCCGAGATAATTCCAGATATTCAAACGTTCACCAAGAAAGACAATACCCATGAGAGCAGAGAAGAGAATCGTTAAACGTAAGACAATACTCATCACTGAAATATCGATCCGCTTCAAAGCAGCATACTGAAAAGCAACGCTCATACCATACGCTGCAGCGGAAATCACAGCCAGAATTATCAATCCCCAATATAACTGAATACCTTGGGGTTTCACCAAAAAATATAATAAAATTGGCAAACTGATCAGTGTATCCACTAATGCATTTCCTAAAGCCATCGCCTGCGCTGAGCCTTTTTCGCGACTAATTTTTTTGGAAACCAAATACCCGATGCCACGGATGACGCCGGCGAGAAGCATTAAACTAAACATTGTAAAATCTGCTAATTTCAGTAATTATACAGAATTTACGAAAAGATTTCATACCCATTACTCAATTATCAATTTACTTGAAATAACTTTATCAAGAAGAAAAGGAGATTGCATCATTCGGACATGACCTGATACATTCTCCACATGCAATACATAATCGTAAATTTATTTTTGGAAATTTAATCTTTGTAATAGCCTCTTGAGTACATTCGCTAACATAAAAGCCTCCACACCCTCCATCATTTCCTTTGCATATTTTTTCATCAATAACTGGAATGGGTATTTCAAGCGACATTTTTCTCTGGAAATATCTATCCATTATATCATTCTTATTACTTTCTCGCTAAAAGACAATTGATATTTTCTTTGCTATAATGATTTAGTAAAAAGTATTAAAACGAATGACTCAACCAATTATCCTTTTTGATATAGATTTTACCTTATTTGATACAGATATATTCATGTACGCGCGTGATGCCTATCTGGCGAAGCTGCTTCAAAAAGATCTAAAAATTGCAGTTAACTATCGGGTAGAATATTTTCAAACTCTTACTAATCGTCGGGAATTTGATCCAAAAGAATTTTGTCAATTTATTGCAGTTAATGAATACATTTCTGCCACAACGCTTTATCAACAAATGTATGAAGAAAAATCATTGTATCAGCAAGCTTTATATCCTGAAGTTAAAGAAGTTTTAACTAAATTTCAAAAACAAAATTATCAAATCGGAATTTTTAGTGAAGGGATAGAAAGCTTTCAATTAAATAAGTTACGTTTCTGTGAAATATTTGATTTCTTCGATTCAGAATATATTATCATCTTTGCTGATAAAACTACTCCAGAAGCTCTCGTCAGCTTGCCATCTCAAGCATGGATCGTTGATGATAAATCTGAAATTTTGGAAAAAATTGCTGCTATACGTCAAGATTTAAAATTAATTTTAATCAAGCGCCAAAAAATAGCTTCAACTAAAACCTTTATTAAAACAAATGACAAACAATTAAATCGGGCTTTCACGATAATTAATAATCTTTCAGAAATAAATTGACAACAAACTTTCTCCCCAAATTTAAACTCATTCCAGGTATCCTTAACAATTTTTCAAGCAGTTTAATTTCACATCCTGCCAATCATGATTTCTGGCAAGAAATTATTAAATTAATACCTATAGAAATAAATTTATTAAAATTAATAAATCTTTCTGATCACACGATTATTATGAATACTTTGGAGAAGTATCGCTTACATTATCTTCAGCAAATTGTTAAACTAGGAATAGAAATAAATTCAATAAGATCCTTTGATTTAATATTTGCTGTTGAAAATCCGACACAAACCAACTTTAAAATCATTCAACTACAAATCATTCTCACTATTAACAATAAACAATTTCAAAGTGTCGAGCAACTTACGCGATTTGATTAATTCTAAAGCAAATTAAAATAGCTAAAAATAATAAAATCTGCCCATAACCAACAATCAAAATCAAGCTTCAATTTATCAAGAAATAATATGAAGAATTCTAATTATTTAATGAAGAAATCACTGTTAGTTCTAATTACAGCCGGATCAATCTTGCTATATTTACCAATCAATCGCCTGATCACTGATGGTTATGAGCTTCAGCTAGCAATCGATGACCGAATTCCTTTATTGCCAGTTTTTGCCATACCTTATCTCTGTGCTTTTGCATATTGGCTTCTGACAATTATCTTCATAAATGATACACAACCAAAAAATATTATAAATCGTTTTAATCTGATCATTATCTTGGCGAGTGTCCTGTCATGTCTTATCTATGTATTTATTCCAACCTATGTCACTCGTCCCATCATCACACAAACTGATATTTATTCTCAAATACTCAACTGGATTTATACTAATGATCATATTTATAATGCTGCGCCAAGTGGACATACTTTTTATACAATTATTTGTTCCTGGGCTTTATGGAAAGCTATTCCCAAATTAAAACTTATCTGGCTACTGCTTGCAATTTTGATTATCAGTTCCACAACACTTACCAAACAGCATAATTTTCTGGATATTTTTTCTGGGGGAATTTTTGCCTGGTTAATTATTCTACTATCAGCTAAACTTACTACAAAAAAATAACTTTTTTATTGCAAAACATGTCTAAAAGTATCAAATCTGAACTGGAAATAATTCCAGGAATAGGGAAGAGCATTGCCCAGGATTTAGAAAATATTGGGATAACCAAAGTAAAAGATTTAATTGGAAAAAACCCAGAAGCTTTATTTGAGAAATCAAACCAATACAGAGGATCGATCCAGGATCGTTGTTTACTTTATGTTTTCCGCTGTGCTATCTATTTCGCTGAGAACCAAAAGCACGATCCGGAAAAACTTAAATGGTGGCATTGGAAAGATTAAAAATACATTTTGTTTTTCTAATATTTTATAATTGTTATACTGTTTTAAATTTCATAATTAAAATACCCTTACACTATGAATTCAGTTTTTATAATCATCTTTAATTTCTTTTTATTATTTCTAATTTGGTTTACCTTCTGGTACTGTTACAATTTTCTTTTATTACCAAAAGGATATAGTACCGAAAAAACACCATTACAGCTAAGCCTGATTTTTCTAATTTTAAGTGTTGTTTGTATCGCAATTGGATTCGGACAAAATAGCTTTGATAATCTGCAATATCTTTTTCCAATTGTCATCATTGCCATTGCTGCTTATCTGATAAAAAAACGGGAAGCTGGCAGAATCATGAATACACTGTTTCAAATGTCCTGGCTTTTTGCCTTCACAGGAATTTTTCAGACAAATTTTGTATTATTAATGTTAATCTTTTTTGGTGGCCATCTTCCGGCTTTTTTAGTAAAACATCTGCATATTCAAGCCAAAGTAATTATTATGATTCTCGCAGCACTAGGTGCTTTAGTTTTTTCCCTTATCCTGACTTTGCTTCCCACACCCATTTCTTTCTTTAGTATAATGATCATTCACTATTTGTTTTATGCCATATTCCGCCCTTGGGATCATAAATGGAAGTTGAATCTTGTAAATTAAAAATTATAAATCTATGAAATCGAAGTTCGAAACACAAATCTCTTTCTAACACGGTTTACAGTTCTGCAAACTCTCCATTGATTTCAGATTCCAATCTCCGCACTCATTGGAGACGACGACGTCTCCCCTATATAGATATTCAACGAATTTCCAGATTTAACTTCTCGATTTCTTTATTCTTTTTTGCTACTTGCTACTTTTTTTTCATCAAACAGAACAAAATTTTTTGTTCACTACATTTTCCTTTTTTATACTTGATACTTGATACTTGCTCTTTTTTCCAAATTCCTCGCTTTTTTGCGTTGCAATACAATGAAAATTTCTCTGACATATATTAATCTGGAATAGCAGCATGATCAAACCTGCACTATTTTATTCTTTACATTGCCCACCATGCCTAAGAAAAGATTCCCTGCGCCAGTAGAAAAATTACTACTGATCAATTTTAAGTATCCCAGCGTCGATCTTACTGAGTTATTGGATCTGGAAAATAAACTCCGCCAGATCATCGAACAATCAGATCTCGGCCGGGTAGATGGTAACGAAATCGCTCTTGATGGTGATGATGCCAGTTATTTTATCTATAGCCCGAATCCCAAAAAAATTCTGGAAATGATCTTACCGATCCTGAAGCAGGTGAAATTCATGCAAGGAGGAGAAGCTATAATTATTTTATCTAATAATGAAACCTATACTATCCCCATCTGAAAAACAAAAAGTTTGATTTCTCCTGAAAACTAAAGGATAATCGAAATAATTATCAATTTACTATTATGATCAATGTTTCGAAATTTCGACTACCGAACCATACCAAATGGAAGGTGGCCCTGAAAACTTTACCTTTTGTAATTATTATTGTTATATGTAAATCTTTAATTCATTATTTAGGAGCTGAATTTTTGACTTTAAATTCATTATTTACTGCCATCATCTCCGCCAATATTTTTCTAATCGGTTTTTTGATCTCCGGCACATTAGTAGACTATAAAGAAAGCGAAAAAATACCTGGTGATCTCGCCTCCAGTCTAGAGACTATGGCAGATGAAGGGCTAATAATATTTAAAAATAAAAAAAGTAGAGAAGCTAAGAAGTTTTTACAAAAATTATTTGAATTTAATAAATCCTTACTTGCCTGGTTTTACAAAAAAGAAAAAACTACAATTCTACTGAACAAACTTCAAGCTTTTAATGATGATTTTCTCGCCTTTGAAAGTCAGACCCAGGCCAATTTCATAGTCCGCCTGAAACAAGAACAGAACTTAATTAGAAAGTTGATTCATCGTACACATACTATAAGAGAAACCTCTTTTCTTGGATCAGGCTATGCTATAGCTGAAATCATTACGACAATTTTAGTTTTTGGATTAGTTTTTATCAAAATGGAACCTTTTTATGAAAGTATCTTTTTCGTCTTCTTTGTCAGTTTTATCCTGATCTACATGATCTATTTTATCAAAGACCTGGATAATCCTTTTGGCTATTCTCAAAAAGAAAATCTGGTGGAAGAAGTTTCCTTAAAACCTCTCACTGATTGTCAAAAAAGATTGGAAGAAATAATACAAACTGTAAAATAAAAAATAAAAATGCAAACTATTCTTGACAAGACTCGTGCCCAATTAAAAAAATTAGCTGATCCCAAGATCAAGAAAAGCACTCAACACTTTTTCAAGGAGCAGGTCAAAGCTTATGGGTTAAAAACTCCTCTAGTTACTCAGATCGCTCGGGAAAATTTTAAGTTTCTCAAACAGGAAAGCAAAAAATCTATCTGGCAATTATGTGAATCACTCTGGCAATCGGGTTATCTCGAAGAATCTTTCATCGCTTGTTCCTGGTCCTATGCCCTCCGAAAGCAGTATTTACCAGAAGATTTTCAGATTTTTGAAAAATGGGTAGGTCAATACATTAATAACTGGGCTTCCTGCGATACTTTCTGCAATCATACAATCGGGACTTTTGTCTCCATGTATCCGGAATTTCTAGCTAATTTAAAAACCTGGGCCAAATCCCCAAATCGTTGGCAGAGAAGGGCAGCAGCTGTTTCCCTCATCGTCCCTGGTAAACGCGGCTTGTTTCTTGAAGATATTCTAGCGCTTGCTGAAATCTTACTCCGTGATCCAGACGATATGGTCCAAAAAGGATATGGCTGGCTGCTCAAAGTCACGAGCCAGGCACATCAGCATGAAGTATATCAATTTGTATTGAAACATAAGGATGTCATGCCGAGAACTGCATTACGTTATGCGATAGAGAAACTACCAGCAACAATGAAACAAAAGGCGATGGAGAGGGAATAATAGCTGGTAGCTGGTAATAAAAACTATAACAATAAGACTAAAGTTGTCAAATATTCAGTGAAGTTGCCAACAATTTTAAATTTACATATTTAAAGAAAAAAATGCTTCAAAAAAATTCTAATGAAAATATATGGGATAATTTAGCTCAATCTGATGTGCCATGCTCCAGACCAAATCTCCTGTTAACTGCAATTAAAGCAAAAAACTCTCTCAACCCGAATAATATCCTGGGAGATTTAAAAGGGAAAAAAGTACTTTGTCTGGCATCGGGCGGGGGACAACAAAGTCATGGCTTTTCATTACTCGGTGCAGCAGTCACAGTTGTTGATTTTAGTGAAGCACAATTAGAAAAAGATCGTTTGATCGCCAAAAAGTTTAATTACCCAATTAGAATTGTAAAATCTGAAATGAGTGATCTAGCTATGTTCAAAGCTCAGGAGTTTGATATAGTCTATCAGCCATATTCCATCAATTATATTCCCACCATCTCCAAGTTATTCTCAGAAGTTGCTCGAGTCACAAAATCCGGTGGTATCTATCACCTGATGTTTCATAATCCTTTCGTCCATGGCTCCTGGAAAGATGGCTGCTGGGGGAAAGAATGGGAAACGAAAGAATTATGGCAAGAAAAAGGTTATCCGATCTGGCAACCATATCAGGAAAGTTATCCAATTCAAACCTCAGATCAGCACTGGAATTTTGACAATCAAAAAGGTAAGCCCCAAAAAGTCGAAGGTCCACAAGAGTATAAACACACGCTAGGAGCTATTTTTAATGGCTTGATCGAAAATCACTTCGATATTTTTAGATTTGATGAATATAAAAATGAAGTTATTTCAAAAGCGAAACCTGGCACCTGGGAACACTACGTTTCAGTCGCGGCACCCTGGTTATTTTTGTGGGCAAAGAAACGTTAGTAGCTATATATTTTTATAATCTAATGATTAACCAAACGTAGGAAGAAATGCAAACAAAGTAAATTAAGAATAAGAGTAATTTCCTAAATCAGAGATAACTAGTTTTTTTCTGATTCCAGTGTTAAAATCCATATATAAAAATTTTCTTTATATATGACGGAAACCGCTCTCAAGATCCAAGCAATTGAACCTGAAAATATTGAAATACGTCCTGAGGGTGGAGTAAATATTACAACACCGGAAGGTGACTCTCAACACCTAAAAACTGGTCCTTGTCTTCTGGGAATTGCTAGTTATCTTTGTCAGTATTTTTTAGAACATCAAGATTCAACTACTGCCAATCTTCTACAATTTCTTCCTAATTCACCCGGTTCCTTATTTCTACATGGTGCATTGGTAAGCTCAAAAGAACTAGGAAAATTCAATGGAGTAAATTTTCAGTTATGTCCAAAGTGCCCCTTTGTCGAAGATGGTTGTCAAGCCAATAGGGCATTTCAACTGGTTAGAATTGGTTTGAAAGTTGCAGAAGTATAAAAATTTAGCGCTCAATCAAAATTCACCAACAATATATAAATTCAGGCAAATTAAAATTTGAAACTATAAACAATCAAGTATAAAATAAAATGAATATTGAGAAGAATAATTAATATTCTAACCTACTTATTTTCCCTAGATTCTCAAATTCTCAGATTCCAAGATTCTTAGATTCCTATATTCCTAAATTAATAAATTCTTTTCTTCTCACTATTATCTTTTAACTAATTTCAGATTCCAGTTTCCAGATTCCTAGATTCTTTAATTTTTATCTTTTAACTTCTAACTAATAACTTTTAACTTTTATTATCCTCCCATCGAATCTCTCGACATCATTAACGAAAATGATCAAGTTATAGGCCAGGCAAGCAGAGAAGAGATTCATGCCCAGCATTTGATTCACCGGGGCGTGCATGTCTTTGTTTTTAATACTGAGAAACAAATTTTACTCCAACAACGCTCTTTGCAAGTTGATTATTATCCAGGATATTTTGATGCTTCTGTTGGCGCCCAGGTCCAGAGTGGTGAAAGTTATAAAGTAGCAGCTTTGCGGGAAACCCAGGAAGAACTAGGATTTACTCCAAAAATATTAAAATTCATTACTAATTACAATTCATATTCCGAACGGCAGAAAGAAAAACGTAGTTTGTATATTTGCAGCTTCAATGGAAAAATCAATTTTGACAACCAGGCAATTTCTACCATTAAATGGTTTTCCAATTCTGAAATTAATCAGGCCATTCAAAATAAATCATTAAAATTGACCGGAGGATTCCTCCTTTCCTGGCTCGAATATCAGAAAATTGAGCTAAATAATTATTAACATTGTCAAAGAGCACAAAATCAGATAGCGAGAAGCTAATTGGAACTGAAGTTTTCAATTTGATATGTAAAAGATGCGATTTATTAGAGGATTTTAGAAGCAAAAACAGGCTACTTTAAACTTTCTAATAAAACTCAGAACAAAGGAATTTGAGCCTAGCTCTAAGTAAAAGCTATATCAATTATATCGTTAAATTTAAATATTACCGCACCTTTTAATTATTTTAATCTTATTTTAATTCTTTAAACTCTTTTATGATCAACGCCACGTTAGTGTTTTTAATTAATAAAGAAGCCAATCTGATCTGTCTAGCATTAAAGAAGCGTGGCTTGGGAGCCAATCTATGAAATAGAATTGGCGGTAAGGTACAAATTATTGAAACAACTATTCGAACTGATGCTATTTCAAAATAAAACTAGTAACTTCCTGGGTCTCATCCTAAATTCATTTCAGCATCATCCCACTCATATCTCTAATTTAAATAATCTCCCTCTTCTGTAATTCTTTACCAAATAAATCCTTGAATCCTGGGTTTACACTTTTAACTAAATTATATTTCCAATCGCGATGCCAGTTTTTTAATTGTCGTTCACGTTTGAGTGCAGCATAAAAGCTATCAACTTCTTCAAAATAAACCAATTTACAGACATTATATTTCGCTGAAAAACTTTTCGGATAAAACTTGCTGCGATGTTGTTTCATCCGATTAAACAATTTTCCTGTCATACCGACATAGAATGTTGTCGCGTAATAATTTGTGATAATATAGACATAAAACATAAACAAGAAATTAATTTATTCTTTATTTTATTCTTGAAATCTTAAAATTTTCTTAAATTTCAGTAATTTGTAAACATTCTGAAACTAGTTCAGAATGTGGAGTATGCGACTAATTCCAGTTTTGATAGTAAACAAGCGTAACTTAATTTTTTATCATTTCCATCCATGCCCACCAAACTCGACCTCAAAAAAGAATACAAAAACTTATATGCCCCAAGTGCCAAAGAAATTACTCTAGTGAACGTCCCCAAATTTAACTACCTAAGCTATGATGGTCATGGTGATCCCAATACTGCCAAAGAATATCAGGAGGCAATTCAAGCTTTATATGCTGTTGCTTATAAAATTAAATTTTCTTCAAAACTATTTCTACACAAAGACTTTACAGTAATGCCTCTCGAAGGATTCTGGTGGACTCCAGACATGAAAAAGTTTTCTATCAAAGACAAATCAAACTGGCTCTGGAAAGCACTTATTATGCAACCGGATTTCATTACCATTGGAATTTTTGAAAAAGCTGTAGCTGAAGTGAAGGCCAAAAAAGCTTTAGTGGGCTTAGAAAAATTGAAACTGGAAACAATTGAAGAAGGTAACGCTGCGCAAATTCTATATTACGGATCGTATAGCGGAGAAGGGGAAACTATCCAAAAAATCCATGACTTCATTCATGCCAGTGGCGGTCAATTTGATGGGCTTTTAGAAAAACATCATGAAATTTATCTAGGTGACCCTCGTAAAACTGCACCAGAAAAATTGAAAACAATCATTAGACAAGCGTTTAGAAGAAAATAGTTGTCATTGTTTTAATTTACTTTTTTCCAATGATAACATTGGATAGCCTTTCAACTCAAGGCTCCCAACTGTAGCGCCAATTTCCTGTTGCATTTTTTTCAAATAATCCCTAGCGACAGCGACACTAGAAAATTCGCGCTTTGCTTCCAGCTCGAGATATGTTCCTAAATTACTTACATGATCAATCGCAATCTCTACGTCCTGATACAGCCAGGTAGCCCTATGTTTTTCGACAATTAAAATTTCCTGGAAATCCAGTTTTTGAAAAATTCGCTTTACAGCATTAGGATTACTAATGATCGTTTCATCTTCTTCACAATAATCATGCTGAAGGGTTCTTTCAGGATAGAAATGCTTGTACGTAATTTCTGCTTTTTCACTAGTTTCTCTAATCCTTAACCATTCAAATGGAAATTTTTCTGCCAAGAAGTTTCGATGTTTTGGAATAAAATATGTATCTTTCTGATAAAGTGACATGGCTTTAATCTTAGCAATCTGGTCTAAATTTATTGCCAGTTTTTCTGGATTCAATAGAGGAAACTTTAATTCTATTTCAATCGCTTGATCACTCATAAAAATTTATTAATCCTACTAACTATATCACGGCGGGAGCTCAAGAAGAAAATTTTAATAATTAAACTGTAAAAAATGCATCCCAGGACAGATTCGAAAGTTATCGAAGCGTGCAACCATTGATATACATATCCCTGCCCATGGATTGAATTCGAAGTATTACTAATTGAAGATTACATCTTAATGTATCCAATCAATTGACA
>Ga0194063_10001526_pt1 | contig 14936 bp, 13 predicted proteins | sample SepL3720m_MetaG_FD_155459 | JGI IMG/M metagenome (GOLD analysis project Ga0194063, IMG submission 155459) | Anoxic zone freshwater microbial communities from boreal shield lake in IISD Experimental Lakes Area, Ontario, Canada - Sep2016-L373-20m | ecosystem: Environmental > Aquatic > Freshwater... | reverse complement strand
GGTGTACGCATCCAACGGCAGGTCGGCGAGCAGCACCTGCGGGTCGAAGTCGTCGATGGTGTCCCAGTGGACGCGGTCGCAGTCCAGCAGTGGCGCTTGGGCAAAGATCTCCCGCTCGTCCATCCCACGCACGACCAGGTTGGGAACCTTGCGACCAAGGCGGTTCGTCGCGGTGACGATGGAGTCGTCGGGGACGACTTCTCCCACCTCGATGTCTTCGGTCACGGATCAGCCGACTGGGACGAGATCCGCGTCGGCCGCCACCAGGGCGGGCTCGACGGTCCGCGTGCCGCGCGTGTGAGCGGCGGCGCGGCGAGCCTCGGGCGAAGCGGCGTCGGGCAGGGCCACCAGCGAAGGGTCGTACGCGGAGAGCTCGGTCACGAGCGTCTCGAGGAGCAGCACCGCTGCTCGGGAGTTCGGTGCGGCGACCTTCACGTCGTCAATGGACCCGAGTCCGATGGCCAGGGTGATGTGCATCCGGGAGCCTTCACGGCTCAGTCCGGCAAGTCGCACCGGGACGGCATCATCGCGGTCAAGGTAGCTGGCGGTCGCCTTCGCGACCGCGGCCGCGCTGGCAAGAGTCGGCGCCAGCCGCAGGCCGATCTCAATGGTGCGGTGCAGGCCGGCGTACTCGTCGATCCGAAAACCATTCATGATGCACTCCCACCAGAGTTCACGCGTCATTTCTGCGTGCACTGCCACGGTATGTCTCCGTATTGACCCGTTGCAGAGGTACTTAGTCCTTTTGGGGGATATAGCCGGCTAATCCTTTGCTGACCATTCTCTGGCCATGCATGCGGCTGGGCGGACATGCGGCTGGGCCGCCGCACCTTTCGGTGCGACGGCCCAGTCGAGGGAGCAGGTTACGGCTTGGCGAACAAGGTGGTTGCGGCGAGCACCGGGGTGGTGGAGACTCCGGCCACGCCACCGGCGGTGACGCAGGCACTTCCCAAGAAGGTCGCGGCATCGGTCACGAGACCGCCGGTCGACGAATCGTAGAACCAGCCCTTGTCGGACTCGACGTTGCAGCCCTGGATGGTGAAGGCCGTCGTCCCGACGGGCTGGATGTTGATGTAGTTGCCGGGCGAACTGACGATGTCGTTGGCCAGAAGGGCTGCCTGCCCGACTGCACCGACGCCGGGATAAGCGCCAGCGTCTGTGTAGATGGTCTCCATGACCTTGGCGGTGCCGTTGATGTCCGCCTTCACCGATGCGTCACGGGCGCTCGCGCGCTGATTCAAGAACACCGGGATGGCGATAGCGGCAAGAATGCCGATGATTGCTACGACGACCAGAAGTTCGATGAGGGTGAAACCCGCGTCGCGGTCGTCCTTTGGCTTCATGATGCGAGTAAGCATCTTCTTCTCCTGATCCATGACCCCTCATCCACTGGGGGCGCCGGTCCACGGTGTCCCGACAGTTGTTGTTTCGGACGGCGAGGGGGCTAAATGAACCCCTGTCGCGAGAATATTTGGGTCCGAACGGCCCCGATTCGGCTACTTGATGAGCTCGAAGATCTTGAAGATCGGCAGGTACATGGCAACGACCATGCCACCCACGACCACACCGAGGACGACGATCATCAGGGGCTCGATGAGTGCCATCAACTGCTCCGTGGTGGCCTCCACCTCCTGGTCGTAGAAATCGGCGATCTTCTGCAGCATCGTGTCGAGCGCACCGGTGTCCTCGCCGACCGCGATCATCTGGACGACCATGTCGGGGAAGACCGGATGCTCGGCCAAGGGCTTGGCCATACCGGTGCCCTGACGCACGCTCTCCTTGACGTCGGCGACGGCACTGGAGATCACGACGTTGCCTGATGTGTCACCGACGATGTCGAGGGCGGTGAGTATCGGCACGCCGGCCTTCATGAGCGTGCCGAAGTTGCGCGTGAAGCGACCAAGCGCGACCTTCTGGAACAACTGGCCGAACACAGGGAGCTTGAACTTCATCGGGTCGACGACGGCTCGCACCTTGGGACTGGTCTTGTTGCGCCGGTACCACAGGACGAACACGATCAAGCCGATGATCACCGGGCCGAGGAACAGCGGGTTCTTCACGACGTCGGACACCATGACGAGGATGCGCGTCGGCAGCGGAAGCTCGCCGCCGAAGGCAGCGAAGAGTCCGGCGAAGACCGGGACGACGAAGATCAGCATGCCGGTCGTGATGAGGACGGCTATCACGCCGACGGCGATCGGGTACGTCAACGCGGACTTGATCTTGCCGCGCAGTTTGACGTCCGATTCCATCGACGCGGCCACTTCGAGCATGGTCGTGTCGAGGAAGCCGCCGGTCTCGCCGGCCTTGACCATGCTGACCATGATCAGTGGGAACTCCTTGTGCCGGCCGAGCGCCTCCGACAGGGAGTCGCCCTTCTCGACCTCGTCGCGCACCTCGACGATGAGTTCGCCAAGGCGCGGCGACTGCGTCTGCTCAGCGAGGATCGCCAGGCAGCGAAGGATCGGCAGGCCCGACGACAGCATCGTCGCGAACTGCCGCGAGAAGATCGCGAGGTCCTTGGTCTTCACCCGTCCCTTGCCGAAGCGGATCTCCCTCTTCAGGCCGGAGTTGGTGATCTCCACGGCGATGGGCGTCATGCCCATCTGCTTGACGCGGGTCAGTGCTTCGGCCTCGCTGACCGCGCGAAGCTTCGACTCGACCAGTCGTCCGGACCGCGAGCGCGCCTTTACGAGGTACTCAGTCTGAGGCATCCGCGCCAAGTCCCATCAGTTGCTGCAGTTCAGCCACGTCGGAGCACTTCTCCAGCGCCGTCTCATAAGTGATCTTGTCATCCTTGACCAGATCCGCGAGGTTCTGGTTGAGGGTGTGCATCCCGTAGCGCGATCCGGTCTGCAGCGCTGAGGGGATGGACTGAAGCTTCGCCTCACGGATGAGGTTGCGGATCGCCGGCGTGGCGACGAGCACCTCCGTCGCGGCGATGCGGCCCTTGCCGTTGATCGTCCGGCAGAGGGTCTGGCAGACAACCGCCTGGATCGATGCAGCCAACTGCGTGCGGATCTGCGACTGCTGGTCTCCGGGGAACACGTCGACGACGCGGTCGATGGTGGTGGCTGCTGAACTCGTGTGCAGCGTGCCGAACACAAGGTGGCCTGTCTCCGCTGCGGTGAGCGCAATCGCGATCGTCTCTCGGTCGCGCATCTCGCCGACGAGGATGATGTCGGGGTCCTGGCGCAGCGCGTGGATGAGCGCGTTCTCAAAGGACAGGGTGTCCTCGCCGACCTCACGCTGGTTCACCACGCACTGACGGTGCTGGTGGACGAACTCGATGGGGTCCTCGATGGTCACGATGTGACCATGCCGCGTGCGGTTGGCCCGGTCGATGATGGCCGCCAGCGTCGTCGACTTGCCGCTGCCGGTCGGTCCCGTGACGAGCACGAGACCGCGTGGCAGTTGCGCGAAGTCTCCGAGGACGTCGGGCATGTGCAGTGCCTCAAGCGGGAGGATGTCCCACGGGATCGCGCGCATGACCGCACCGGTGACACCCTGCTGCTGGAACACGTTCACGCGGAATCGCGCAGCGCCCGGCATCGAGTACGCAAGGTCGAGTTCCTTCGTCTCCTCGAAGCGCTGCTTCTGCCGGTCGGTCAGGATGGCGTACATGGCCTCGCGCACCTGGTTGCTCGTCAGTGCCACATAGCCGGGTACGGACTCCAGATCGCCGTGCACACGGATCATGGGCGGGGAGTTGACGCTCAGGTGGAGGTCCGAGCCACCCTGCTGCAGCAAGTAGATGAGCAGTTCGTCGAGGGCGATCTCCGGCTCGGTCCCCGGTGACCGCTCGATCGTGACGATGCCAACGTCGCTCGCCGCTGGCGGCGCAACAGGTCCCGACTCGGCGGGGAGGGTGAAGTCCGGCTCCTCGGGCTCGGGCCGCATCTCGCGCGGCGGCGCGATCGGGATGACCCCTGACTCCGTCCGCGGCGGGCTCAGCGGAAGGGAAGATGGCTCATGAGTCGGCAGTCCGGCCTGCTTCGGCTCGACGACGTCGGCCAGCGGCAGGCTGAATCCCTCGCGCTCAGGCGATGACACGGAGCACCTCCCCGATCGTGGTCATTCCCTCGGCGACCTTCAGCCAGCCGTCCTGTCGCAGAGTTCGCATGCCCTGCTCGATCGCCAGGCGCCGGACTTCCTCGGACGAGGCGTTGCGCAGCGCGAGCTTGCCGATGTCCTCGGTCATCGGCATGACCTCGTGCATGGCCAGCCGACCCTTGAAGCCGGTGTTGGCGCACGTTGAGCATCCCACAGGCTCGTAGAACGTGGGCTCGACGCCGGGCGGGTACTCGAACTGCACGACGGCCAGCTCACTCGAGGTCTTCTCAACCCTCCGGCGGCACTTGGTGCAAAGCCGCCGCGCGAGGCGCTGTCCGGTCGCGCACTCGAGCGCCGAGCCGACGAGGAAAGGCTCCACCCCCATCTCCGTCAGGCGGGTGATGACGCTCGGGGAGTCGTTGGTGTGCAGGGTGGTCAGCACGAGGTGTCCGGTGAGTGCGGATTCGATGGCGATCTGCGCCGTCTCATGATCGCGGATCTCGCCGATGAGGATGATGTCCGGATCGGCACGCAGGATCGAGCGAAGCGCCTTGGCGAACGTCATGCCGGCCTTGGCGTTCGTCTGTACCTGGTTGATCCCGGGGATGCGGTACTCGACCGGGTCCTCGACCGTCACGATGTTCACCTCGGGCCGCGACACGGCGTTGAGAGTCGCGTACAGAGACGTCGACTTGCCCGAACCCGTCGGCCCGCTGACGATCAGCATCCCGTACGGGCGTTCGTAGGCCATCCGCCACTTCTTGAGGTTCTCAGGTGAGAAACCCAAGTCCGGCAACGCCATCTGCGCCGCGGTGTTGTCGAGGATTCGCATGACGATCTTCTCGCCCCACACTGTCGGCATGCAGGACACGCGCAGGTCGATCTTGCGGCCGCCACTGGAGACCGAGAGGCGCCCGTCCTGCGGGATGCGGCGCTCCGCGATGTCCATCTCGCTCATGATCTTCAGGCGCGAGATGACAGCGGACTGCATCTCCTTTGGCGCCGGGGCCATCTCCTTGAGTACGCCGTCGATCCTGAAGCGGATGCGGATGTTGCTCTCGCTCGGCTCGACGTGGATATCCGATGCGTTGTCGGAGATCGCCTGGTTGAGGAGCAGGTTCAGGTAGCGGACGAGCGGAGCATCGCTTGTCGACGCGACCGGCGCCATGATGTCGATCGTCTGCTCGTCCTCGAGCATGTCCCTGACGAGTTCACCTAGCTCGGCCTCGGCGCGGTAGAGCTGATTGATCCTGTTCTGGATCTCGGCCTTCATCGCGCACGCGAAGCGCACCGGATGGCGCGTGATGGCCTGGAGGTCGTCGCGCACCTGCCAGTTCATCGCCGTCTGCGAGTCGGACACGACAACTAGGACGTCCCGGTCGAATCCGATAGGGACGACCTGGTACTTGCGCGCCTGGTCTCCGGTCAGCAGCGCGATCGCGCTCGGATCGACCACCACGTCCATGATCTCGACGAACTCCAGGCCCGCGGCCTGAACGGTGCACCGAACAACATCCTTCTTGGTCACTGCGCCCTGGCGAACGAGCACGGTGAGCACGGACTCGCCTAGCGCCTCTGCCGTCACTGATGCCGCCGAGAGCTGATCGGGCGTGATGAGGCCCTCGTCGATCAGTACGTCCACCACTGACGCCGTCATGGCCGTGCCTCTCCATCGCTACGGCCCGCGCCCAGTATCAGGTCGACGAGGTCAAGGTCGTTCTCGTATCGGGAGATGAGCTCGTTGGTGAGGGCATTGACCTCCGACTTCAACAACTCGATCGGTCCCTCGTCGACGCCCTGAGTCTGCCTCGCCCGCAACTGTGCGAGCTCCAGATGACTGCGCGCGCTGCGACGTCGCGCACGCAGATCTGCAAGCGTCAGTTCCGACAACTGGGCACTTTCGGGCACGGCGGACAACGACGTGTCGCGCGCTGTCGCGCTGGCTCTTGACATGTCCGCCTCCTTTCGTGGACGCCGATCTAGACTCGGTAGCCGGCCTTCTTGAGGGACACGTGCAGGTCCGCGACCCTTGTGACGACCTTCTCGGCCTCGGACAGCGTGATGCTGTCGTCCATCACGCGCCGCACGGCGTCCTGCTGGAACGTGCGCATTCCGTAGTAGTCACCGTCCGCGACGATGTCCAGGACCAAAGAGGTCTTCTCCGGATCGACGATGGCCTCTCGGATGCGCGGAGTCGAGACAGCGACCTCGACCAGCACCGTGCGACCCTCACCCGATGCTGACTCGACAAGGTGCTGGCAGACGATACCCCTGATCGACTCGGCCAAGGAAGCGCGCGCCTGCCGCTGCTCCTCGACCGGGAAGATGTCGATGACCCGGTTCACGGCATCCACAACGGTCCGCGCGTGCAGGCTGGCGAGGACGAGGTGCCCGGTCTCGGATGCCTGCAGTGCCGTACGCATGGTGGTGATGTCGCGGATCTCGCCGATGAGGATCACATCGGGGTCCTGACGCATGCCCGACCTGAGTGCGCGCGCGAAGTCCCTGGTGTCGGTATGCAGCTCCCGCTGGCTGATGGTCGAGGACTTGTCCCGATGCAGGAACTCGATCGGGTCCTCGATCGTCAGGATGTGGCAGGACCGCTCGGTGTTGATCACGTCGATCATGGACGCAAGCGTCGTGGTCTTGCCCGAGCCGGTCGGTCCACAGATGAGGACCAGTCCACTCTGCTTCATGGCCAAGTCCCGGACGACCTTGGGCAGGCCGAGCTCGTCGATGCCGGGAATGACTTCCTTGACATGCCTGAGGACCATCGAGGCATTGCCACGAGCACGGTAGGCATTGACGCGGAACCGACCGATTCCTCCCATCGTGAGGGCGAAGTCGCACTCGCGGTCCCGGAGGAACGCCTGGCGGTCCTCGTCCGTGGCTAGGGCAGAGAGCACCAATGCCTCGGCCGACTGGGCGTCCAGGGGCGCCACATCAAGCGGGTGAAGGTGGCCCGAGACCCGGATCAACGGCGGTGCACCCGCGCGGATGTGGACATCCGAGGCCCCATGCGCGACGGCTGTGGACAGCACGGCTGCAAGATCCGGCACACCGGCGTCGGCACGCGGCCCGTCAAGCCTCGGCGGAGTCGTAGGAAGCCCCATACCGGTGGTTTCGGCCCGAACGGGCGGATTGGTCCCCGCTTGAGGGGACCTTCCCGCGCCAACCGGGCCGATATCCCCATTGTCCACAGTCTTCGCGGGAGGTCAGTCACATGGCGGCCACGCACCCTACGACATGCGTCGGGCTGGACATTGGCACGAGCGGGATCCGCGCGGTCGAGGTCCGGTGGCGCCGACGGCAGCAGGCGTACGAGATCGCCCGTGCCGCCTCCGTCGACCTGCCGCCGGGTGCGGTGCGCAATGGCACCATCGCCGACGACAAGCTCGTGGCCAAGGCCCTGAAGAAGCTCTGGCGCAAGGGGCACTTCTCCACACGGAAGGTGGTCCTTGGCCTCGCCGACTCGACCATGCTGACCCGTCAGGTGGACCTGCCCTGGATGCCGGCCGAGGACTTCAAGGCCGCGCTGAAGTACCAGGTCGCCGACTCGCTTCCCGTCGACATGGCCACGGTCGAGGTGGACTACCACCTGCTTTCGGAGCAGCACCGCACTGATGCCAACGGCCAGGAGCAGGACATCAACCGGATCCTGGTCGTCGCCGCGAACACCGATGCGGTCCTAGCCGAGGCGAAGGTGCTGCGTAAGGCGCGCCTCATTCCGGTCAGCGCCGACTCCTCCGCCTTCGCGCTCATCCGCGCCGCCTGCGGCGGAACCCTCCCGGCATCGAACGAGGTCCAGGCCATCATCGACCTGGGTGCGGACCAACTCACGGTCGTCATCCATCAGGCCGGCCAGCCTCGGTTCATCCGGACGATCTCCAACCTCGGCGGCGACACCGCCACCGCAGCCATCGCCGACAAGCTTGGCATCTCGACCGAGGACGCCGAGGACCTCAAGCGGGCGACCGGCCTCAATGGGCCCGCCCCGGTCATCGCTCCGATCGCTGAGTCGAGTGTCTTCGGAAGCTCCGTCTCGATGGACGCCCCGGTCCTGGACTCCAAGACCGAGGCGGCCCTGACGGTCCTCAATCCCTGGGCGACCACGCTCATAGGCGAGATCCGCAACTCCCTTGACTACTTCCAGGCCACCGACTCCGACACCTCGGTGGGATCCCTCACGGTCACCGGACGCACAGCGGAGCTGGACGGCATCGTCGAGCGCCTCGCCACGCAACTGCCCATGCCGGTCTCGGTCATGGATCCCCTTGTCGGCCTGGCGGCGAGCCGACGCGTGGCCAAGAACCCTGCGCCCGACACCCGGCTCGCCGTCGCAACCGGCCTGTCCATGGCGGCGGCGTCATGAGCGCCCAGACTTCGCACAAGTCCCAGGCGAAGAAGGACAAGTCCGCCGCCAAGAAGTCGTTCTGGTCGATGGAGATCGGCAAGAAGGGCGCTGGCGACGAGCACGTCGAGCACCCGGCCTTCATTGCGTCGCTGCCGCGGGTCGACCTGCTGCCTGGCGCGGTCCGCCAGTCCATCGCACTGCACAACGTCATCAGGTGGTTCGCCGTCCTCCTGGCCGTCGTGGTTCTGGCCGGGGTTGCCCTGTGGTGGCTCCAGGGAAGCCGGATCGACGAGGCTGCGCAGGCCCTCACCCAGGCACAGTCCGAGAAGCAGTCGATCGACAAGAAGATGGCCGCGCTTGCGCCGGTCAAGGAGATGTACACGCAGATCAGGGGTCAGCAGGAGCTGGTGAACTCGACCCTGGCGGCACAGCCGAAGGCCACCGAGGTCCTGGTCCATCTGTACGACGTGGCTCGTCAGTCCACCGGACCGAAGGGCATCCAGTTCTCGTCGGCATCGGTGACGTACAGCGGCCTTCCCAAGCCGGGCGCCGTGACGAACCTGTGCCCGGACCCCCTCCCCTTCAGCAAGGGCGTGACGGTCGGCTGCATGACGTTCGAGGGCACCGCGATCGATCGCGACCACATCGCCGCCTTCCTTGCCGCGATGGGGGTGGACCCCATGTTCGTCGGCCCGTTCGTGGACAACAGCACGACCACCGTCGGTGAGAAGGGGCAGGACGGTCGGGTCGCCTTCTCGGGTACGAGCGGGATCTCCGTCGACGCCCTTCAGCAGCCTCTAACTCCTGAGCAGCTCAAGGCACTCACGGATACGCCGGCAGCGGACGCGACAGCGAATGGCAGCCCATCATGACCGGTCACCGCACTCGGAATGCCGCCCTCCTGGGCGTGCTCGTTATCGTGGTCGTGATCGCCATCGGGTGGTTCTTCCTCCTCGCGCCGCGGCTCGCCCAAGCGGACGACATCGCACTGCAGGCTCAGGAGCAGTCGGCCAGCAACGTGCAGTCGCAGAACCGCTATAACCAGACGCTCACTCAAGCGGCATCCGCGACGCAGGCGGCCTCCGAGGCCCAGGCCCTGTTCTCGACCATGCCCGAGGAGGCGGACCTGCCGTCAGTGATCTCACAGATCAACAACGCGGCAATATCGGCAGGAATCAAGGCCTCCGACATCGCGCTTCTGGGCACCAGCGTTCCCCGGCCACTGACGCCGATTGCGCCGACTGCCGGCGACCCGGCCGATGCCGCTGCGCAGCCAGGAGTGAGCCTGGCGCAGATGGACCTGACCATGACGGTGAACGGGTCCCACCAGCAACTGCTCGACCTCATCACGAACCTGCAGTCGCTCGACCGTGCCGTGCTGATCAAGTCGAACGAGTTGTCGACGTCCCTCCAGCCGACGGACGCCGGCCCGGGCCCAGCCCAGGAGACGCTGAAGCTGCAAGCATCGATGTTCGTGCTCCAGTCCAAGCTGCCCGATCTCGTGACCCACGTCCAGGAGCTCCTCGCCCAGGCACAGAGCGGCAACCTCAAGTCAACTGCGTAGGCGCAAGGCAGCCCAGCCCGACCGGCTCCCTCGCGTTGTCTACAGCGCGATCAGCGCGTCACGCATACGGGCCCCGTCGGCCTCGCCAAGCCCGTCCGACAGCGCCACGCGGATCGCATTCACCGCGTCCGTGAAATCCGACGGCAGGCCCTGCATCTCACTGACGGCATGGGTCGCAAGCGCCCACCTCGTGACTACTGTGAACAAGGCGGTGTCCCCCGCGGCGACGGCTGACTCCACCAGGTAGGCCTCCATGGCCAGGAAGTCACTCTCGTACGCGGCCTGGATGGCCTCCGATGTCGCCCCGCGGACCCGACGAGCCTGGGCCTCGAGCATCATCCGTCCCGACGCGCGACGTCGGGCCGTCACGAACTCCGATGGCGTCAGGCCCTCGAGTCGCCGCACGCGCATGTCCTCGATGTCCTTGCCGTTCGGCATGAGCACGTCGGCCAGGTGTTCAAGGGAACCCCAGCGCGCATTCACCTCCGCGGCAAGCCCCTCGTCGAACGCCTCCACCATCCGGGCGCGCACTGCGCCGATGAAGGCGATCGCCGTGGTCGACGGCGTGTGGTCGAGCCCGACCAGGCCGTCCACCGAGGCAGCCACTGTCGCAACAGCCTGGAAGAACTGCCGTTGAGGCGCGCGCGGAGCGATGTTCAGCCGCTCCCACACGACGGACTCGAGCGTGGCCCCGTCGGACCCGAGGGCGCAGCCGACCGCCGACACATCGTCCCCTTCGGCGACGAAGTCGATGCTCGCTTCATGCAGGACGTTCGCGTTGGTCTGAAGACGGCTGAAGAACTCCTCGGCCGTGCCCTTGTCGACCCCCTGCACTCGCTTCTCCCATCGGCTGACAGACCACTCCCCCGAAGGATACTGACACGACACCGATCAGGCGGCTGGGTCGACCCAGATGACCACAGCACGCGACTCCTTCACTGTCTTGCTCGTGGTCTTGCTGCCGTGGGTGATGTCGTAGCGGAGAACCACGATCCCGGGCGCAGACGCCACCACGTTGGCCATCCAGGTGTTCGCCACGCCGTTGTAGACCTTGCTCTGAATCGATGGGACGGTCGCATTAGCGTTCTTGTTGGCGGCCGAGATGGTGGTGACCACCCGCATGTTGCTGATCGTGCTGGTGTTGTCCGAGGAGTTGGACAACGGCCACCACACGCCCGTGTCAGCCGCCTTCTGCTTGAGCGGGGTGATCTCGCTGAACGGCGCCTTGAGCTTGGCTTCGCTCGCAGACGTCTGGGTGCCCCAGTCCTCGTCGGAGAGCTCGAGCATTGCGGGCGGCACGAAGCGGGTGAGCCGGTCGTCGTACTTGTAGACCTTGTTGTATCCACCGGTCGATCCGACGACGCAGCGGTACTTCTGCGCCAGCGAGCCCCAGAAGAAGATATTGCCGTTGCGGGCGCCGTATACGCTGTCCGCCGGAGCCGTGGCCGTATAGGGGTCCTGGGAGGCCCAACAGTCGCTGATCGCCAGGACCGCGGCGTTGTAGACGGGATCGCGGGAGTTGATCTCCTTCCAGTCCCCCACCCATTGCTGCGCATTGCCGCTCACGGAGGCGGCGAAGGGCCGGTACAGGTAGGTGAACTTCTTGGACACGAGCCCGACCAGACTGTCCGACGTGGCGCTCGGTTGGCCGTACTTGCACGTCGGCGATCCGTAGGTGCCGGCCGCGCAGGTGGTCGTGTTATAAGTCGCGTCGGCGAGCGTACCGGTCAGGACGATGTTGCTCTCCGTCGACAAGGTGACGCGGCCCGTGTACTTTCCCTGCACGTACGCATCACCGACGGCGCAGTTGCCCGAGTACCAGGTCGATCCCCGATCGGCCAGTTCCGACGGGAAGCCCTTGTAGTGCAGTCCGGTGGCCGTCGCGTTGAAGTATGTCGACTCGGTCGAGTCCGTCGTCAGGTTCGGGATCACGAACGGGTAGGTGTTGGTGCTGAACTTCGGCTGGCAGGTGGGCTCGGTCGGGATGGCCGGCGGGGTAACCGATGCCCATTGGTTGGGCACGTCATAGGCGAAGGTCGAATCGGGATCGGTGCCATTGGCGAGGGGCCGTGGTACGTCCTGGACGTAGAACACCGGATCGACGAAGTCAGCGAGATTCACCTTGGCTGTGGTCGGCGCCGTCGCCGTACCGCTCGACAGGTAGGCACCGCTTGCACCGCCACCGCACGCGTTCGCGGTGAACTTGGTGTCCGGGCTCGTGACGTAGACGTAGCCGTCGCTGGTGAAGTGCAGTCGCGTGGGCCCTGTGTAGACGCAGCCAGCGTCGCCAGCACGCTTCTTGAGCAGGGCGGGCGTCTCCGGCAGCTCGAGCACGGATGCGTAGCCCGTGAAGATCTTGGTCGGGTCAGGCGCGCTGTTACTCGGACGCCAGGTATTGCCCTGGTAGGTCGTACTCCCTGACCACTTGGCGTTCGCGCTGCCGTTGTTGTACAGCCCGCTCTGCGTTGTCGCGATGTACCGCCTGACCGTCCCGCAGCCGACCTCGCCGCTGAGGAGTCCGTCGTTGGTGTTGCGGCAGGACGAGGTGATGTTCCCGGGCGTCACCGTCCCGGACAGATCGACGGGGTCGAGGCGCCAGATGTCGTTGCTGTGCATCCGACCCCAGATCGACTCGCTCGAGTACAGGCCAGCCCACTGGCAGAAGTTCACGTTGCGTTGAGAGCCCTCAGTTCCCGTCGCATCCACCTGGCCGGTCTGGTACCAGCGGCGTGAGCACAGCAGACCGGCGAGTTCCTGAGCGGTCTTGCCCGTGCCACCGGAATTCGCCGCCGTCGAGTAGGCGCCCGGGAGAAGGGGCGCGGGGGTCTCGATGTCGCTCATGTAGACGTAGTCGAGGGTCGAGCGCTTCGACCACACGGCCTGGAGCGTGCGGACCACCTGATTGCGCGGAGTTGCGGCGCCGTCAACGCTCCTCGGGGAGCGTCCGACGGCGTACACGATCAACTCTCCCGCGCTGCCCAGTCGTGTTCGGTCGACTCGCAGCGTGTACTCGCTGTCCTCCACCGGATTGGCGGTGCCCGTGTCGCTGAAGCCGGGCACGGCGACCCAGGAGTGCAGTGCCGGGTTGTCCTCGTCAGCCAGGTAGTAGGTCGAATCGTCGAGGAGGTGCTTGTGGTAGTCGAAGATCCCCGCCTCAGCTGCGGAAAGCGCCGCATACGAGTGGTCGGATCGGGTCGAGGGGATGATCTCCCGAATCGCCGACTGGGTGACTACGAGGGCCAGCCCGAGCAGCATCACGCTGAAGCCGATAACAAGGATCAGCGCCATGCCCTGGTCGTCGCCTGGGCGCGTCATACCGAAAAGCCTCTGCCGCTTGGTCATGGCTACCCCGTCCCGAGCGGGTAGGTGTTCTGGAGACGTACCTGCTGGGTGATGCAGTTCACCGGGTCGCTGGCGTCGCCGACGGTGACGACCACGGACTCGAAGAACTCCTTCGAGTCGATGGTGAGAGCGGTCTCCGTGACCGGCGTGATGTCACCGTTGACTGGGCGCGTCGGACACGGCGCAACATTGCACCGCACGCGGACGCTGAAGTTGATGGGAGAGGTCGTCGTGTCTGACTTCATGAGGACGCGAGTGTCCGCCGCTGTCGGGGTGGCCCACGTCCATGAGTCGGCCGTGCTGGCCAGGCCGTCGGTGTCCGGGTTCAGCACTGCGGGCATCGCAGTCATCTTGACCAGCTTGGTGGCGGAGTCGAACCACACGTGCACCTTGTTGGGGCGGTCGTTCGCGGCACCGTAGCCCGACGCCGAGTAGAAGGTGATCGCGTTCTTCCCCGCGGATGGGATCGCACTGATGGGTGACTCGGGCGACACCGTGTAGCGGAGCAGGCGGGAGACGGTCTCCGAGACCTGCTGGTACGTCACCTGCTGCTGGGTCCGCTTGGCGATGTGACCGATGCTGGTCATGCCGCCCAGCATGGTGGCGCTGATCATCGCCATCAGAATGCTGAAGATCCCCATGGCCGCGAGGAGCTCGACCAGGGTGAAGCCGCCGTCTTCCTGCCCGCTGAAGCGGGTTCGCAGAGTGGTCACGAGTGCACGCATCACGGGCCCGTCAATGGTGCGCCGGGATCGGTCGGGGTCGGAGCCACCGCCGGCGCGGACGTGCTGAGGGTTGGGAAGTCCGTGGGATTGGGCGAAGCAGGAGAAGACGCTCCCGAGGGCAGCGGCGTGGGGGTCGGCGTCGGCTTGAGGTCGACCTGGAGCAGGAAGGTCACGTCAACCACAGCGGACGAGGCACCTGGGGCCGGGGGCACCAGCGGCGCCAGTAGGGGGATGACCTCGGTGTCAGCGGTGAAGGTCCAGTCGCCGTAGGGCAGACCCATCTTCAGCACGCCCTTGTCGTCGGCTTGCCCCAGTGGCACGACCATGGGCGCGGAAAGTGCGTTGCCGGCAACGTCCGCGCAACCGGCAGCGGCATGCGTGGCGGTGACCGCCTGGGAAGGTTTGAGCCCGACGATCCGCACCGGCGCGACAGGCAGGCCGGCGACGGTCGTGTCGCCTGCCGAGAGCGAGTACGACGGTCGCGATGCACCCGTCGCCTTCGGATCAGCATCGGCACAGTTGCCGGCCCACGCCTCGACGTCCTCACCGGGCCACAGGTTCGAGACCGAGCCGGTAAGCAGGTTGGACTGCACGGAGCCGCTGGTGCCCTTGACCTTCCAACGGACCTGCGTGCCCGCCGGCAGGAGGTAGTCGGGGTCGCTGTCGGAGAACATCAGGCTGGCCGCATTGGCGTACTCGAACCCGACCTTCGTGACGGTGTCGGCGCTGATCGAGAGGGTCTTCGTGGTGCCGGTGGAAGTCGACGACACGTAGCCCGCACGCGAGATGGTCACGATCAGGCTGGCCGTCGGCTCCAGGTTCGGGACGAACAGGCAACCGTCGAAACCGGTGGTCATCGGGATGTGGGCGTTCGTCGGGTGGAAGGTGTCGCTGAACG
>Ga0194063_10001525_pt1 | contig 14941 bp, 17 predicted proteins | sample SepL3720m_MetaG_FD_155459 | JGI IMG/M metagenome (GOLD analysis project Ga0194063, IMG submission 155459) | Anoxic zone freshwater microbial communities from boreal shield lake in IISD Experimental Lakes Area, Ontario, Canada - Sep2016-L373-20m | ecosystem: Environmental > Aquatic > Freshwater... | reverse complement strand
AGATCAACCTGCATCTCGAGGTGCTGGGTCTGCGCAGCGATGGCTATCACGAGCTGGCGATGGTGATGCAGAGCCTCGATCTGGTCGACACGCTCCGTTTCAGACCCACCGCCGACGGACAGATCAGCCTCAGCTGTGACCGGCCCGAGCTGCCCACCGGTGCCGACAACCTGATCGTCAGGGCGGCTGAGCTGCTGCGCTCCCGCTCCGGTCTGCCGGAGCTGGGAGCGGCAATCGAGCTCGACAAGCGCATCCCCATCGGCGCCGGGCTGGCAGGGGGCTCCAGCGATGGTGCCGCGGCGCTGCTGGGCTTGAACCGGCTCTGGGGCCTGGGCTTCAGCCAGGAGGCCCTGCTGGGCTTTGCCGCCGAACTGGGCTCCGACATGCCCTATTGCCTGCAAGGCGGCACCCGGCTCTGCTTCGGTCGGGGCGAACGGCTGGAGCCGCTCGCCCCCGGCCAGTCGCCGCCCTCCTGGGGGGTGCTGTTGATCAAGCATCCGGCCGTGAGCGTCTCCACACCCTGGGCCTATGGCCGCTGCCGCGAGATGCGCGCCGACTTCTACCTCAGCAGCGAGGACGACTTTGAGCAGCGGCGCCAGAACCTGCGGTTCGGCCCTCTCAACCAGGCCCTGCAGGCTGAGGGACCGCTGCCGCTGCTGCGCAATGACCTGCAGGCGGTGGTGGCCCCCGAGGTCGAGAGCGTGGGCCTGGGACTGCAGTTGTTGCGCGGTGCGGGCCATCCCCTGGCGGTGGCGATGAGTGGCTCGGGCCCGAGCCTGTTCGCCCTCCATCGCGATCGGGCGGCGGCGGCGGCTGCCCGATCGGAACTCGGCTCCGCTCTGGAGGCGGCCGGGTTCGAGAGCTGGTGCTGCGGCCTGCTCCCGGCCGGTGTCACCCTGGAAGGGGTCGCCCCCTCCGTCTGAATCTCCATGCCTTCCGATCCCCCCACGGCCTCGGCCGCTGCACCGGAGCCGGCAGTGCCGGAGCCGGCAGCGCCACGCAAGGGACCGCTGAGTTTTCTGACCGGCGCTCTCACCAGTGGCCTGCTGGCCTGGTTCTGCCTCGGGCTCAGTGGTCGCGTCGTCGGCTACTACGCCGAGCACCCTCCTCACTACGACGCCCAGATCGCCCAGAGCATCGCCACCGCCCTCAAGACACTGCTGGTTGGCATGTGTTTTCTGGCCACCTTCAGCTTCGCCTTCATCGGCGTCGGTCTGCTGCTGACCTTCCTGCGCAGCCTGCGGCCTGCCGTCACCGAAAAGCCTTCCTAAGCTGCCCGCTGCAACGGCCGCTCTTCAGCCAGTCCCCATGACTCCCCACGATCTCGGCCTGTTGGTGACCCTGCTCCTGCCCGGCATGTTGCTGTCGGTGCTGTTGCTGAGCACCTTTGCCGCCGGCGGCTGAGCCCTGCCAGCAGCCGGCAACCAGCCCAAGGTGGGGTTCGGTTCCCGGTTTTCGCTCCGCAAGCGGAGGGGTTGGCGGATTGGGGCGGGGCTTCAGGTGTGGTGGCCGATCGGCCGCCACGCACTCGCCGTGAGCCGGATCAACCCGGCCAACAACCGCTCGGCGCTCAAAGCCCCGTCGCCGTTCTGAAACCAGTCAGCTGTCTGAGATAAGTTGAGCGCGCTCCGGTCCCAACGGTGCGCCAGCCCCCGAGCCTTTCCGTCGTGGCCGAAACCCTCCTGTTCAACGCCCTGCGCGAGGCCATCGATGAAGAGATGGCCAGGGATCCCTACGTCTGTGTGATGGGAGAGGACGTCGGCCAGTACGGCGGCTCTTACAAGGTCACCAAGGATCTCTACGAGAAATACGGCCACCTGCGGGTGCTCGACACGCCGATCGCCGAAAACAGTTTCACCGGCATGGCCGTCGGCGCGGCCATGACCGGCCTGCGGCCGATCGTGGAGGGCATGAACATGGGCTTCCTGCTGCTCGCCTTCAACCAGATTTCCAACAACATGGGCATGCTCCGCTACACCAGCGGCGGCAACTACACGATTCCCGCCGTGGTGCGGGGCCCGGGTGGGGTCGGCCGCCAGCTCGGCGCTGAGCACAGCCAACGGCTGGAGGCCTATTTCCACGCCGTGCCCGGCATCAAGATCGTCGCGGTCAGCACCCCCACCAATGCCAAGGGGCTGATGAAAGCAGCCATCCGCGACAACAACCCGGTGCTGTTCTTCGAGCATGTGCTGCTCTACAACCTCTCCGAAGACATCCCTGAAGGGGATTACATCTGCGCCCTCGATCAGGCCGAAGTGGTGCGAGCGGGCAAGGACGTCACAATCCTCACCTATTCGCGCATGCGTCATCACTGCCTCAAGGCGGTGCAACAACTGGAAGCAGAAGGGGTGGATGTGGAACTGATCGATCTGGTCAGCCTCAAACCCTTCGACATGGACACCATCGCCACCTCGATCCGCAAGACCCACAAGGTGATCGTGGTGGAGGAGTGCATGAAGACCGGCGGCATCGGCGCCGAGCTGCTCGCCCTGATCACCGAACAGTGCTTCGACGATCTCGATGCCAGGCCGGTGCGCCTCTCCTCCCAGGACATCCCGACCCCCTACAACGGCAATCTTGAGAATCTGACGATCATCCAGCCGCACCAGATCGTGGAGGCCGCCCGCCAACTCAAGAGCGGGCGCATCTGAGATGGCACGTCAACAGGGCTGGATTGCCTTCATCCTGGCGCTGGCCATCGCCAGCGGCGCCCTGCTCGCCACCTATGGCCTGCAACTGGGCCTGGACCTGCGCGGTGGCAGTCAGCTGACGCTGCAGGTGATGCCGGCCGGCGCGATCACCAAGGTTGAAACGGAGCAACTCGAAGCCGTCAAGGATGTGCTCGAGCGCCGCATCAATGGCCTGGGGGTGGCTGAATCCACCCTGCAGACCGTCGGCTCCGACCAGCTGGTGTTGCAGCTGCCCGGCGAACAGAACCCCGGCCGTGCCGCCAAGGTGCTCGGCAGCACGGCCCTGCTGGAGTTCAAGGCCCAGATGCCCGGTACCGAGCAGGAGATGCAGGGGCTGTTGCGGCTCAAGCGCCAGGCTGAGGCGGTGCTGGCCGCCAAACGTCCCCAACCCACCACCACCGACAGCGGCCTGCCCGCTCCACCGCCCAAGCCGAAGCTGGCCCCGGAAGATCTGGCCCGGTCCCTGCGCTCCCTCGGTCTGACTGTTCCCGAGGGCAGCAGCGAAACCGATCAGATCGAGCTGCTGCTGGCAGAGGTCAATCACCGCATCGTCGGTCTCTATGGACCCAGCTTGCTCACCGGCAAGGATCTCACCAATGCCGGCCGGCAACAGAAAGCCACCGGCAATTACTGGGACGTGACCCTCGGCTTCAACCGCGAGGGCGGCGAGAAGTTCGCCACCCTCACCCAGTCGATCGCCGGCACCGGACGCCTGCTGGGGATCGTGCTGGACGGGCGTTCGATCAGTGAGGCCAGCGTCGGCGAAGAGTTCAAGGCCGCCGGCATCGCCGGTGGAGCCGCCAGCATCACCGGCAACTTCACCGCCGATGAGGCGCGGGATCTGGAGGTGCAACTGCGAGGTGGCTCCCTGCCGCTGCCGGTCAAAATCGTCGAGGTGCGCACCATCGGTCCCTCACTCGGGGCCGAGAACATCCGCACCAGCCTGCTGGCAGCCCTCTCCGGCCTGGCGCTGGTGGGGGTGTTCATGGTCGTGGTCTATCGCCTGCCGGGCCTGGTGTCGGTGCTGGCCCTCAGCCTCTATGCCCTCTACAACCTGGCCGTCTACTCCCTGATCCCGGTCACGCTCACCCTGCCCGGTATCGCCGGCTTCATCCTCTCGGTGGGGATGGCGGTCGATGCCAATGTGCTGATCTTTGAGCGGGTCAAGGAGGAACTGCGTTCTGGCAACACTCTGATCCGCTCGATCGACACCGGTTTTGCCCGGGCCTTCTCCTCGATCTTCGACGGCCATATCACCGGCCTGATCAGCTGTTCCGCCCTGTTTTTCCTCGGCACCGGCCTGGTCAAGGGCTTCGCCGTCACCCTGGCGATCGGCCTGCTGCTGAGCCTGTTCACGGCTCTCACCTGCACCCGCAGCCTGCTGCGGCTGTTGATGAGCTATCCGGCTCTGCGCCGTCCCACCTACTTCGTTCCCGCCGCCCAGTTGCCCGCATCGGCGCTCTGAGCCTGATCCTGCCTGCTCCTGATGCTTTCCTCCCCAGCCCCAGTTCCCGATTCCAGCGCCGCGGCGATTCCCGTGCGCTACATGCGCATCAGCCGCCATCGCCGCCTGGCCTGGATCGCCTCCGCGATTGGCTGTGGGCTCAGTGTGCTGGGCCTGGTGCTCTGCTGGCTCAATCCAGCCATCGGCTCGCCGCTCAAGCCTGGCCTCGATTTCACCGGCGGCACCCAGATCCAGGTGGAACGCCTCTGCCAGAGCGCCTGCGGTGAGCTCAGCGTCGCTGAGCTGCAGAAGCGCCTCAACAGCCTCTCCCTGCCCGCCATCCCTGGCGAGATCACTCCCAACCTCAGCAGCACCTCGGTCCAGGTGCTCGATGGTGGCCGCTCCCTGCTGCTGCGGTTGCCGGCCCTGAGTGCTGATCAGAGCACCGAGCTGATCGAAGGACTGACGCCCGTCACCGGGCCGCTCAAAAGCACCGGCACCTCGGTCAACACCATTGGGCCGACCCTGGGCTCAAGGTTGTTGCGTGGCAGCATCATCTCCCTGCTGGTCAGTTTCGCCGCGATCGCTGTTTATATCAGTTTCATGTATAACGGCGTCTTCGCTTTTCTGGCCCTGCTCTGCCTGGCTCACGATGTCCTGATCACCTGTGGCGTCTTCGCCTGGTTGGGTCTGCTGCGGGGAATTGAGGTGGATTCACTCTTTGCCGTCTCCTTGATCACCGTGGCTGGTTATTCGGTCACCGATACGGTGGTGATCTACGATCGCATCCGAGAACAGCGCAAACTCCTGGCTGATCTGCCACTGATTGATCAGGTGGATGTGGCTGTTGATGCCACCTTAACTCGCTCGATTTACACCTCACTCACCACGCTTCTGCCCCTCATGGGTCTGCTGTTTTTTGGCGGCAGCAGTCTGTTCTGGTTTGCTGTGGCCTTGATTGTCGGCATCGCGGTAGGCAGTTGGTCCAGCATCGGTCTGGCTCCCACCCTGTTGCCCGTGTTCTCGCGCCGATGAACGCTGCATCACCCAGGCGTCAGCGCAGCTGGTCGCTGTTGCCGCCGCTGCTGCTGGTTCTGGCCCTCGGCGATCTCGGCATCGAGCTGCAGCTGCTGTTCGATCACTTCACCGTCACCACCCTGGTCACTGCCATTCGCAGCCATCCCCTGGCGGTGGTGGTGCTGGTGGCCCAGCCTTCGCTCTGGCGCCACTACGGCCGGGTGAAGTCACCCCAGTAGAGGCAAGTTCAGCGGCCGTCCCAGCGATCCATGATGTCGCGCACCAACACCTCCTCGCAAAGCACCTGCAGCACCACCACCAGGGGCAGGGCCATGAGCAGGCCGGGCAGACCGAGCAGCGCCCCCAGGCACAACTGCGACATCAAGGCCACCGTCGGCAACAGATTGACGGTGCGCTTCAACAGCACCGGTGTCAGCAGGAAGGCCTCCGCGTTCTGAAGCACCAGGCGCAACACCAGCACCTGCAGCACCTTGACGGGCGAGGCCAGCAGCAAGGCGACCGCCAGCGGCAGCAGGGTGGCGGCGCTGGGACCGATCGTGGGCACAAAGGTGAGCAGGCCGCAGACCAGGCCACTGAGCAGGGCCAAGGGCAGCCCCAGCAGGGCCAGGCCCGCCCAGGTGGTCAGGAAGACCACCAGGCAGGAGATCGTCATGCCGGCCAGCCAGCCGCCCAGCGCCTCGCGACATTCACTCAGCAGGGTGGCCATGCGAGCGCGGTAGAAGGCCGGCGTCGCCGCCAGCACCAGGCGCTGATGGCTGCGCGGATCAAGGGCCATCAGGATCGCCAGCAGGGCCATCAGCAGCACCTGGATGCTGGTGTTAGCCGCCCCCCCTGCAACCCCAAGCACCTGGGCACCGAGTGGCTGCAGACGTTCCCAGTACGTGCCGGAGGTGAGTTGGCGCTCCATGTCGTGCAGCCAGGGCACCTGGCTGACCAGGGCCGCCAGGCGGCGGGTCAGCACCGGAAACAACTGGATCAGTTGTTGAATCTGCTGAATCACCTCGGGCAGCAACAGGTTGGCGATCTGCCAGCCCACCAGCACCAGCACCACCAGCACGATGGCCAGGGCCGTGGGTCGGTTCAGGGGCAGGATCCGCCGCAGCAGGCTGATCGGCACATCCAGGGCCACCGCCAGCACCACGGCACCGAACAGCACCAGCAGCACCCAGCGCAGCTCCCAGACCAGCAGGGAGAGCACCACCAGGGCCAGGGCCCCCAGCAGGGTACGGGCCTTCATCGGCTCCTCCGCTGCAATTTCCAGGGATCGAGAATGTCGTGGATCAGCAGCTCCCGCACCAGCACCTGCAGGCACACCGCCAAAGGCAGAGCGAGCAGCAGCCCCAGGGGGCCGAACACCACGGTGAACAGCAGCTGGGCCATCAGTGTGAACCCCGGCAGCAAATTCAGCTGGTGATGCATCACTGAGGGGGTGATCACATAGCTCTCCAGGTTCTGCACAACCACGTAGAGCGCCAGCACGGCCAGGGCCTTCCAGGGCTCGTCCAGCAGGGCCACCGACATCGGGAACAGGGTGCTGAGTGTGGGCCCCAGGTTCGGGATGATGTTGAGCAGCCCGGCCAGCACCGCATTGGCGGCCACCAGCTTCACGCCCAGCAGCGACAGGCCGATGGCCGCCAGGCTGCCGACGCACAAGGAGCTGATCAGCACGCCGATCATCCAGGCACTGAGGGCATTGCCGCAGTGCAAAAGCGCCTGCCGCAGCCGGCGCCGGTAGAAGGAGGGAGCCAGCAGCAGCAGCACCTCCCGATAGGCCTCCGGCTGGGCCGCCACCATCAGGGCGACAGCCACCACGAACAAGGACTGCAGCAAACCGGTGCCGACATTGCCGGCAAAGCCCACCAATTTCAACAAACCGCCACCGAGGCTCGAAGCCAGGCCTCCGCTGGGCTCCGTCGAGGCGCCGAAGCTGTCACTCAACCAGCCGAGACTGGACTCTGAATTGCCATAGATCATGGTCGAAACCCGCTCCAGCCCTTGCTGCAGCAGCGATAGCAACAACCTGGCCGCCTGGGGCAACTTCTCGATCAGCTGGCTGAACTGCTCGACGAACGGCGGCACGATCACGGCACCGGCCACCACCAGGACCAGCACCAATCCCAACAAGCTCAGCAGCAGGGCCGTCAGCCGCGGCAGGCCCGAACGCTGGCGCACGGCCCCCACCAAGGTGCACAGGGCCATGGCCAACACCACCGCGGCAAAAATCAGCAGCACGGCGTGCCGCAGGCTCCACAGCAGCGCCAGTGATGCCGTCAGGCCGATCAGCCCCAGCCACTGCTCGAACTTCAAGCGTCCGCTTCTCCCGCTTCGGCCGGTTCCTCCTCGTCCTTGCCGGCAAAGCCCAGGTCATGGCCGTCGGCATAGCGCTGGGCGAAGCGCATGAACCGTTCGAAATCGGCGGTGGTCTTCCAGGTGTAGGTGGCCTCGAGAGCAAAGGCCTTGCCATTGACGAAGCGGGCCTTGACCTCGCGGGTCACCAGTTCCCCCTCCTCGTCGACCAGAAACATGCCGGTGATGTCGCCCATGGTTTCCGGTGCCAGCGCCACCGGCTCCTCGAACACGAACAGGGCCTGGCCGGTGCGGCCATCACGGGAGCGGGTGAGCCGGATGTCGGGCACGACCGGTTCGTCCACGCCCCGAAAGAATTGAATGGCGGCGCCCATGACCTTTGACGAAAACGGGATCCTAGGCAGGGCCACGGCCCCTGACCCGCCCGTTCGGCTGCGCTGGATCCTGTTCCCCCTGACATAATGGGGCCAGCCGACGGCCCCCGGCCGCACCTCCCTTCGGCAGACCGTTCTCCATGCTCTCCGGTCCCCCGGTCACCAGTACCGCCCGCGCCGATCAGCTGCTCGAACGCTTTCTTTCCGGCTCGACGCGCCAGCGCCGCAGCCTCTTGGGGCAGATCGAGCAACGGCGCGCCGAGTTGCTGCCCCTGATCCCTGATCAGCTCGATCGCCTCGATGCCACCGGCGACGACTGGGCGGCGGGTCTGCTGGTGCAGCTGCTGCTGGCGGCGGGTCAGGCAGAGACTTTCCTGGCCCGCCATCCGGCCGGCTGGCTGGCGGTGGGCAGCGCCGCCGGCCTCGATTTCGCCCCGCTGCAGCAGCATCTGATGCAGCAGCAGTTCGAGGACGCCGATCGGCTCACCAGCACCATGCTGCGCCAGTTGGCCGGAGCGGCAGCCGAAAAGCGCGGCTATGTGTTTTACAGCGAAGTCACATCGATTCCCACAGTCGATCTGGAGTCGCTCGATCGGCTCTGGATCTGTTATTCCCGCGGTCGTTTCGGCTTTTCGGTGCAGGCCCGGCTGCTGCAGGGCTGCAACGGCCAGTGGGAGCGGCTCTGGCCCCGGCTGGGCTGGAAACAGGATGGCCGCTGGACCCGCTACCCCGGTTCGTTCACCTGGTCACTGGAAGCTCCCGACGGTCACATGCCCCTGGTCAACCAGTTGCGCGGCGTGCGGCTGATGGATGCGCTGCTCCAGCATCCGGCGATCGTCAAACGCAGCAATCCTGCCTCCGGCCGTCCATCGGGCTAGGGTCAAAGAAGAGATCTGCAGAACTCTGCAGGCCGTTACCGCAGATGCCATTGCGCTGGGCCGATTTCATCACGCCGTCAACGCTGCAGTTGGCTCCCCTGGTTGAGATCCTGCTGGAACCTGTCGAATGTGCCTCCCGCCTGGCTGAAGTGCAGCTGGGGTTGCATGAGGCCCTGGTCAATGCCGTGCGTCATGGCAATGGCTGTGATCCGGGCAAGTGCCTGCGGGTGCGGCTGATTGTCACCCCCCGTTGGTTGGTGTGGCAGATCCAGGATGAGGGGCCCGGGGTACCGAAGCCGGCCCGGCAGTCCGCTTTGCCCGAGGCTGTGGATGCCCTGGCCGGACGCGGGCTGTTTCTGATTCACCACTGCTTTGACGACGTGCGCTGGAGCCCTCGCGGCAATCGTCTGCAGCTGGCGGTGCGCCGTCCGGAACGATCCCCCCTGGCCCGCTTCAGTGCCCGTGGCTGGGGCAGCCCGGATCACTGATTTCGGCCTTCAGCCAGCCGATCGCATGGTCCAGCAGCGCGATCGCGTCCAGGCGCGCGGCGCCCATGGCCCGATCAGCCGGTTGGTCGGCGCTCAGCAGCAGAACGAGCGCGGCGGCGATCTGTTCGCTGGCCCGGCGGCAGCGCTGGGATTTCAACGCATGCCAGTCGCGATCAGCAATCACCAGTTGGCGTTGCAGATCCTGGGCCAGCTCCAGAGCCCCCTCGGGCCACTGCTGCCGATTCGCCCCGCTGGTCGGCCTGGGCTGGGACAATGGACTCACCACTGGATGCGGACGGCGGTTGAACACCATCCTGGCCCCCCTGGGTGGGCTGCTTCGGGTCCCCTGCTGAGATCGTCGTCATGATCCGCCCTGCCCCGCGATCCTCCAGCCGAGGCTGGCGCTCCGGTCTCACGCCGCCCGGGGTGTTGCATCATCTTGCTGCGGTGCTCAGCCTCAGCCTGCGCCAGCCGCCGCCGGAGCCCTTCGGGGCGCTGATGCGGCGCCGGCGTCAGCGCCTGGCTCTGGCCCAGCGGCTGCTGGACCCCCTGCCGGCGGGACTGCGCTCCAGCCGCCGCGGCGCTGAACTCTTCTGGCAGGGCTTGCGCTGGGGGGGGCTGGGCTTGCTGCTGGCCTGGCTGCTGCAGCACTAGGCCGGTTTGCGGGCCGTCCAGATCCGGGTCATGAAATGGGACTCGGCCACCACCGCCCCAAACCCCGCCTGAGCGAGCCTCGCTTCGATCGAGTCGCTGAGGTAGTCGCGGTAATAGGGCTCATGGAAGATGCGGCGGAAGTTGTCCATGACCAGCCTGAACTCGGGTGAATCCTGCAGTTGCACGGAATCGGCCAGCACCAGCACGCCCCCCGGTTCGAGCAGACGAAAGGCCTCGTTGATCACGTTCTGGCGTGCCTGGCCCGGCAGCTCATGCAGCAGGAAGACGCAACTGACGGCCTGGAAGCAGCCATCGGCGAACGGCATGGCTTCGCCATTGCCCTGCACCAGCTGGGGCAGCTCGGTACTGAGCTGGGAGAGCCAGCGATTGGCCTGGCGCAGGTAGGCGCTGGAGAGATCGAGCCCGACCAGCTGGGCGTGGGGCAGGGCGCCGCGCAGCTGGCGCAGGGTGCGGCCGGTGCCGGTGGCCACATCCAACACCCGCACGGAGCTGGCCGGCCGCTGGGCGAAGGCCTCCAGACCCCGCCGCAGGGGCTTGAGGATGCGGCGCCGCATCGGCTCGGCGCTGCCGTTGAAGAGGATCTCCACCCCGAGGTCATAGAGGGCGGCGGAATGATCGCTGAGGTAGCCGTCGGTCTGGTGGTGGAAGTTCTGGAGGTAATAGTCCGGGTAGGCCTCGCGGTTCACATCCCTGGGGAGATCGCGCACATTGCGCTCCTGTCGCCGCCGCCAGGTGAGCGGTAAATCCAGCCACAGCAGCGGATAGCGCGCAGCCCAATCGAGCCAGGGAGCGTCGAACAGCAGCGAGGTGGGGTAGAGGCCCTGCTCGGCCTCCTGCCAGTCCAGCTCGATGAGACGTTCCATCGACTGGCGCAGCTGATCGAGCAGCTCGGCTGGCAACGGCTCGGTTTTTGGGGCACCATCCGGCGCCAGCAGCCGCATCAGCCGGGTGCTGGCTTCCTTGTGAGCCAGGCCGACAAGGCTCTTGCCCTGCTGCATCGTCCGGTAGGCCAGCTTGGTGAGCGTTTCGGGCACGGAAGCGGGATGGAGATCGGGTGTCGCCATTCCAACAGGTTCAAACGCCAACCGAGGGCACCAGCAACAGGTCGCCCAGCAAGCCAGCAAAAAGCCCCGGCGTCAGCCGGGGCGGTGCAATCAGCAGGCAAGCTCCTGCAATCAAGCGTCGTAGTACATCACGAATTCATGGGGATGGGGCCGCTGGCGCAGCTGCTGCACTTCCTCGTATTTGAGGGCAATCCAGTTGTTGATGAAGTCCTCGCTGAACACACCACCGGCCAGCAGGTATTCCTTGTCGCTATCCAGGGCTTCAAGGGCGCCATTGAGGGAGGCGGGAACCGTGGAGATTTTCGAGAGCTCCTCGGCCGAGAGCTCAAACAGGTCGACATCGGTGCCATCACCGGGATCGATCTGGTTCCGGATGCCATCGATACCGGCCATCAACATGGCGGAGAAGGCGATGTAGGGGTTGGCCAGAGCATCGCCGGAGCGGAACTCCAGGCGCTTGGCCTTGGGGTTGGGGCCGGTGAGCGGGATGCGCACCGCCGCTGAGCGGTTGCCCTGGGAGTACACCAGGTTCACCGGCGCCTCGAAACCGGGCACCAGGCGCTTGTAACTGTTGGTGGTCGGGTTGGTGAAGGCCAGGAAGCTGGGGGCGTGCTTGAGCAGCCCACCGATGTACCAGCGGGCGGTCTGGGAGAGATTGGCGTAGGTGCCTTCACCGAAGAACAGGGGCTGACCGCCTTTCCAGAGGCTCTGATGCACGTGCATGCCGCTGCCGTTATCAGCGAAGACAGGCTTGGGCATGAAAGTGGCCGTTTTGCCGTATTTTTTGGCGATATTGCGAACGACATACTTGTAGATCATCACGTTGTCAGCTGCGCTGATCAGTTCGGCGAACTTGATGCCTAGCTCATGCTGAGCTGTGGCCACTTCATGGTGTTGCTTTTCAATCGGTACACCAAGAGCAGCCATGGTCAGCAGCATCTCACTGCGGATGTCCTGCATGGTGTCATTAGGAGCTACAGGGAAATAGCCCTCTTTGAGTAATACTTTATAGGCGAGATTGCCGCCTTCCTCGACTCGGTCGGTGTTCCAGGCTGCCTCGATCGAATCGACACTGTAGAAACTGGAGCCGTTGCCGCTCTTGTAGCGGACATCATCAAAGATGAAGAATTCGGGTTCGGGGCCGAAGAAGGCGGTATCGGCCAGTCCGGTGGAGCCGAGAAACTCCAGCGCCTTCTGGGCCAGGGCGCGGGGGCAGCGGCCATAGGGCTTGCCGCTGCGCGGTTCCTGGATCGAGCAGATCAGACTCAGGGTCTTGTGGCTGTAAAAAGGGTCAATCCAGGCGGTGTTCGGATCGGGAACCATCGCCATGTCCGATTCATTGATCGCCTTCCAGCCGCGGATCGAGGAGCCGTCGAAGGCCACGCCTTCACTGAAGGAGGATTCATCAAGCAGGTCGTTGCACACCGTCAGGTGCTGCCACTTGCCATGGAGATCAACGAACTTCAGGTCGATCAGTTCGATGCCTTCGTCCTTGATCTGACGAAGAACGTCCTGGGCGGATTTGGCCATGGCACGGTGAGAAACTGGGATTTGCCGTCCCTGGGACGGCAGGCTGGAAGGTACGGAGCGATACCGATGCGGTTTTGTATCGGTTGCGACCAAATGGCCGGTTCGGCCCGAATCGCCGCCGCGGGACTGACGCTCAAAGGCTGCGTAACCGTTTCTGTCAACTTGCCCAGATCCACGCTGGGCAAAGGAATCTGACCGTTTGTGAGTGCTAGCTTCCGCTGCAGGTGCGTCGATTTCATCCGACCATGCGCGATGCCATCAGTGGCCTGATCGGCCGTTACGACCAGCTGGGCCGCTATTTCGATCGGGCGGCCATCGATCGTATCGATGCCTTTTATGCCCAGTCCACAATTCGACTGGCGGCGGTGGAGCTGATCAACCGCGAAGCGGCCACGATCGTGCGGGAAGCGTCCCAGCGTCTCTGGCTGGAAGATCCGGAGCTGATCCTGGCCGGTGGCAACGCCTACACCACCCGTCGCCTGGCGGCCTGCCTGCGCGACATGGATTATTTCCTGCGCTATGCCAGCTACGCCCTGATTGCCGACGATCTGACGATCCTCGACGAACGGGTGCTCAACGGCCTCGATGACACCTACAAGAGTCTCGGCGTGCCCACCGGCCCGACGGTACGCAGCATCTCCCTGCTGGGTGAAGTGCTCAGCGAGATGCTGGCCGAGGCGGGTGTGGCCGATGCCGCCGCCGTGGTGAGGGTGCCCTTCGACCACCTGGTGCGCGGGCTGGCCACCAGCAATGTGCGCGCCCGCTGAGCTCCAGAGCCGCCGTTGCGATCGCCGAGCAGCCCGGCGTGGTCCGAGCTGACGGGCTCGATCTGACCGGTTCAGTCCGGCAGATTCAGTCCAGCAGGTTCAGTCCGGCGGATTCAATCTGGCGGATTCAACCGGCTGTCTCTCAGAAGGGATCCTCCGACCCATCGGCTGCTGACTCACTGGCGGCAGGGAACGGTTGTCGTGCCCTGACTGTGCTTGAGCCAGGCACGACTGGCATTCGAGGACATCGGCTTGAGCCCAAGCCATCGCTGTCAAAACCTTGCCCCGCAGCTGCCTTGACTGGGGTAGTGTGGTGGGTCCGCTTCCCTGTCTGGCTCGAAGCCGTCCCACTCCGGCAGTTGGTCCCGGTTTCCAGCGCTCCTGGCTGCGCAGCTCCCCCAGGGCTGGGGCCGTTGCATTCAGCCGCTGCGGGCAGCGATCGGGGGCCACCGTTCCCTAATCTCAGCCCACCCGTCCGCCGCCGCTCCGGTCTTGGTTCTTTCTGTGCAGCCTCCCATCAATTCCAGCCATCGGCTCCAGCTCGATCCGATCGCCACCCCTGAACGTCTGCTGCTCGGTCCAGGTCCCTCCAACGCCCATCCCAAGGTGCTCGAGGCCCTCGCCCGGCCCCCGATCGGCCATCTCGACCCCCTTTACATCGAGTTGATGGGCGAGGTGCAGGAGCTGCTGCGCTACGCCTGGCAAACCGACAATCGGCTGACGATCCCGATGAGCGGCACCGGTAGCGCCGCCATGGAGGCCACTCTGGCCAACACGATCGAGCCGGGCGACAAGGTGCTGGTGGCGGTGATGGGTTATTTCGGGCTGCGCCTGGTGGACATGGCCGGTCGCTATCGGGCCGAGGTGGTCAGCATCGAGAAGCCCTGGGGTGAAGCCTTCAGCCTCGAGGAGCTGGAGCAGGCGCTGATCAGCCACAAGCCGGCCATCCTGGCGATGGTCCATGCCGAAACCTCCACGGGCGTGTGCCAGCCGATGGAGGGCATCGGTGCGCTCTGCCGCCAGCACGATTGCCTGCTGCTGCTCGATACCGTCACCTCCCTGGGCGCGGTGCCGCTACTGCTGGACGAATGGCAGGTTGATCTGGCCTACAGCTGCAGCCAGAAGGGACTCAGCTGCCCTCCAGGGCTTGGTCCATTCACGATGGGTCCGCGGGCTGAGGCCAAGCTGGCAGCCCGCAGCGGCAAAGTGCCCAACTGGTATCTCGATGTCTCCCTCCTCAATCAGTACTGGGGCAGCGACCGGGTGTATCACCACACCGCCCCGGTGAACATGAACTTCGGCATGCGCGAAGCCCTGCGGCTGCTGGCTGAAGAAGGCCTGGACAACGCCTGGATTCGCCATCGCCGCAATGCCGAGCGCCTCTGGGCCGGTCTTGAGCGCCTCGGCCTCACACTTCACGTGCCGCTTGAGCTGCGCCTGCCCACCCTCACCACCGTGCGCATCCCCGAGGGAGTGGACGGCAAGGCGTTCAGCCGCCATCTGCTCGACACCCATGGCATCGAGGTCGGTGGGGGCCTCGGCGCCCTGGCGGGCAAGGTCTGGCGCATCGGCCTGATGGGTTACAACAGCACCCCGGAGAACGTCGATCGCCTGCTGAGCCTGTTGGAGGAGGAGCTGCCCGCTTTCCTGCCCAGCTCCCCGGCCATGGTGGCCGTCGGCTGAAGC
>Ga0194063_10001524_pt1 | contig 14945 bp, 10 predicted proteins | sample SepL3720m_MetaG_FD_155459 | JGI IMG/M metagenome (GOLD analysis project Ga0194063, IMG submission 155459) | Anoxic zone freshwater microbial communities from boreal shield lake in IISD Experimental Lakes Area, Ontario, Canada - Sep2016-L373-20m | ecosystem: Environmental > Aquatic > Freshwater... | reverse complement strand
TGCTCGAAGAACGGGAGATGGCCAACGCCACCACGATCTTCGACAGCATCCAACGCGGGGTCAACGACTCGCTCGAACGCGGCGAAATGAAGAAATTCGCCTCTCTCATCGAGGGCCTCAAAGGCATTCAAGGCCTCGACAGATATAACCTGTTTGACCGCAAAGGAACTGTCTCCCATTCCACAGAAAGAGCCGCGATCGGACAGGGAATGGACGCAGAAGTCAGCAAGACCGTCCTGCAAGAGGGCCGTCCCCTCACTCGGCGCAAAGGGGCCACCTTTGAGCTTTATCGCCCGATCCCCATCATTGCTGATTGTCGTCGATGCCACCATGGTTGGCCTGAGACCGGAATTTCCGGTGCCCACTTCATGTCGTATTCTACGGCCTCGCTCGAAGCGAGCCAGAAGTCCGTTGAAAAGGACACGGCAGCCATCCAGCAAAGCAATTTCCAAGGCGTCATCATGTCGATTCTCATCCTGATGCCCGTCGTCGGAATCCTGAGCTATTTTCTCATCAAGATACTGATCAGTCGGCCCATTGGGCAGACCTCCGCCATGCTGCGCGACATCTCCGAAGGCGAGGGAGACTTGACCAGACGCCTCATCGTTGCAAACAACGATGAGATTGGCGAGTTGTCCTCCTACTTCAATCGCTTCATCGAGAAAATCCAGGAAATCATCGTCCGGATCAACACAAACGCCCAGACCGTCGCAGAAGCCGCCACCGAGCTATCCGCCACATCTGTCCAAATTGCCTCCACTGCTGAAAAGATGGGCCAACAGACAGCCTCATCGTCAGCTGCCGCAGAGCAAACAACAAGCGGGGTCAACGTGATCTCCACTTCTGCAAATGAAATGTCGCAGGCAACGCAAAGCGTGGCGTCAGCCATCGAGGAAATGAGCGCCTCTATCAACGAAGTGTCAAAAAACTGCCAAGGAGAACTCGAGATTTGCACGAAGGCGGCGGTACATTCAAAGGAAGGAAAGGAGATCATGGGGCGGGTCGGCATCTCGGCAAAAACGATCGGAAAAGTTGTAGAGATGATCAACAGGATTGCTGATCAGACCAACCTGCTTGCTCTGAATGCAACAATTGAGGCTGCTTCAGCGGGAGATGCAGGAAGGGGATTTGCGGTGGTTGCCAACGAGGTCAAAGAGCTTGCGAGGCAGACGGCGAAAGCAACAGATGAAATCGCAGGGCAGGTCGCGGAGATGCAATCTAATGTCGAATTCGCCGTGAAGTCCATAGACGTTGTCGCAGAGGTCATCGATAACGTGAACTCGCTCTCGCACACCATCGCCAGCGCCGTCGAGGAACAGAGCGCAACGGTCAATGAAATCGCCAAAGAGGTCAGCAAGGTCAGCGGCGGCTCACAGGACGTTGCCAGAAACGTATCCGAGTCTGCAAAGGGTCTGTCGGAAATCACCAAAACAATAAGCGGGGTCAACGACGGAGTGAAGGACACATCTCGCGGCATTGCTCAGGTTAAAGCTAACGCGGAAGAGCTGGCGAGACTCGCCAATGCACTCAAGAAACTTGTGGGAGAGTTCAAGGTCTAGCGGCCCCCCTGGTGAAGCTTTCGACAAAATTCCTGATCTGGCTCCTTGTGGGGCTTTTTTTAGCCATCGTGGCCACCCAGGCGATTCAATACCTGATATCGAGCCGGGACCTTGCTCAGCAAATGAACCGAGTGGCCGCCAACCAGAGCCACCTGCTCGAAGAACGGGAGATGGCCAACGCCACCACGATCTTCGACAGCATCCAACGCGGGGTCAACGACTCGCTCGAACGCGGCGAAATGAAGAAATTCGCCTCTCTCATCGAGGGCCTCAAAGGCATTCAAGGCCTCGACAGATATAACCTGTTTGACCGCAAAGGAACTGTCTCCCATTCCACAGAAAGAGCCGCGATCGGACAGGGAATGGACGCAGAAGTCAGCAAGACCGTCCTGCAAGAGGGCCGTCCCCTCACTCGGCGCAAAGGGGCCACCTTTGAGCTTTATCGCCCGATCCCCATCATTGCTGACTGTCGCCGATGTCACCATGGTTGGACTGAGACCGGAATTTCCGGTGCCCACTTCATGTCGTATTCTACGGCCTCGCTCGAAGAGAGTCAGAAATCCGTTGCGAAGGACTCTGCCGCCATCCAGCAAAGCAATTTTCAAGGCGTCATCATGTCGATTCTCATCCTGATGCCCGTCGTCGGAATCCTCAGTTTTTTCCTTATCAAGACCCTAATCAGCCTTCCGATCCGCCTCGCGGCCAGCGAGCTTTCCTCAGATTCCGATCACGTAGCCAGCGCAAGCGATCAGATTGCCTGTGCCAGCCAATCCTTGGCCGAAGGGGCCAGCCAGCAGGCCGCCTCGCTCGAAAAAACTAGCGCCTCGCTGGAAGAAATTTCCAGCAGGACGAAGCAGAATGCCGATGACGCCCTCAGCGCAAAAGCTCTCTCCAGCGAAACCCGAAAGGCTGCCGAAACTGGATCGGAAAATATGGTCGAGATGAACCGGGCGATGTCCGACATCCAGTCGGCCAGCAGCAACATCTCAAAAATCATCAGGACGATTGATGAGATCGCGTTCCAGACGAACATCCTCGCGCTCAATGCGTCCGTCGAGGCCGCTCGCGCAGGGGAGGCCGGGGCAGGCTTCGCCGTCGTCGCCGACGAGGTGCGCAACCTCGCTCAACGCAGCGCCAAAGCTGCCAAAGAAACTGCCGAAAAAATCGAGGACAGCCTCAAAAAAAGTGCCGCCGGCGTCCAGATCAGCGGGAAGGTCACCGAAAGCCTCGTTCAGATCGTTAGCAAAGCCCGCCAGGTCGATGAGCTTGTCGCCAAAATTACTATCGCCTCAAGCGAGCAAAGCCAGGGGCTCGATGAGCTCAACTCCGCAGTCACCGAAATGGATAAGGTAACACAGACCAACGCCGCTTCGGCAGAACAAAGCGCCAACGCCTCAGAACAGCTTACCTCCCAGACTGCATCCCTGCGTGCGCTGGTAGCTGATCTTCAGAACCTGATTGGAAGTTGAGGATCACCCCTGTAGCCACGCCAGCCAAGCATCCATGCCTTCGCCGGTTCGAGCGCTCAGTTCGATCACTCGCGCATGAGGTGCCGCGATAGCCAAGTTCTCCAGCGCCAGTTCCCGGTCGAATCCCGCCGCAGCCGCCATGTCGGTTTTTGTGACCAGCACCAAGTCGGCGCGGTGAAAAACCGGAGGATATTTCAGCGGTTTATCTTCCCCTTCGGTCACGGAAAAGAGGATCACTCGTTGGCTCTCACCGAGATCAAAAGATGCGGGGCAGACGAGGTTGCCGACGTTTTCGATCAGCAGGAGCTTTAGCCCTTCCCAATGAAGTTGGCGGGAGGCTTCGGCCACCATCACCGCATCGAGATGGCAGGCGGTCCCGGTCGTGATCTGGAGCACTTGTGCGCCGCGTCCGTCCAGCCGTCGCCCGTCCAAATCCGTGGCCAAATCGCCGACAAGCACGGCGGCTGATCCTGCGGGCAAGGATGTAAGCGTCTTCTCAAGAAGCGTTGTCTTCCCCGCTCCAGGCGAGGACATCAGGTTCAGTGCCCGCACACCGTGGGCTTCGAAGAATCCCCGGTTTCGCTCGGCCAACCGATCGTTGCGGGCCAGTATCGGCTCATACAACTCGATCACGCTCGGCTGGGATTTTGACGCATGCTCATGCTCGAACCATGTTCCTGTTGTCTCGTCAAAATGCCGGTGAGGGTGCCCGGAGGCATGTGAGTGCTCGGAATGATGTTCCTCCCCGCTGGCCGGACGAATCACTTCAAACTCTTTGTTTTTACTGCATCCACAATCTGCGCACATATTCGTATATTGGTTATTGCGATCCAGCCACGAACGACAGGAACCGTCCTTTTACTCTACTTCCACCCGCGTCAGAAGCAAGCAGTCGGAGTTTGGCACAAACGGTGCTGGGATGCCGCAGGCAACGCAGCGGCGTTTTGATTCTTCCACTGGGAACACGAGCCCGCACAGCTCGCACTGACAGAGCGCCTCAACCCGTTCAATGTCGAGCACGGCCCCGGCAACAAACGTATCTACCTGCAACGCCTCGAAGGCGAAGGAAAGAGCCTCTGGCACAAGCCCGCTAAGAGCGCCGATGCGCACCCCAACGGCTATGACGCGAGCAGCCCCGGCCGCTCGCGCCCGTTCCTCGACCGTCCGCAACAACTCCCCCGCGACTACGCTTTCGTGCATGATGAAAACCTCCCGAGCGCAATTGCCGTTGCTTGCCCGACGGCCAATCCGCCGTCGTTCATAGGAACCAAGCGCGGCACGTAGGCGTGGAACCCTTCCTCTCTCAATCGGTGAGCCGCCCCATCGCAAAGAATCTTGTTTTGAAAACAGCCGCCGGTCAGGAGCACGTCGCCGAATCCGGCCGCGTGCGCCCCATCAACAATACCTTCAATAAGGGCGTTGTGCCATGCAGCGGCGGCCGCAGCAACGTCGTTTGATTCGGCACAGAATGCCATGGCCGGACCCCAATCCAGCTCGAAACCGCCGGGCTGCCTTGTGAGGGACAACCGGGGAGGACGTGACTGCAAGCGCATACAATTCGCCGCTTGTTCAAGTGCCATGGCCGCCTGCCCTTCATACCCCCGCCGAGGAGCCAATCCTAAAAATGCCGCCGCCGCATCAAATAGCCGACCGGCACTTGTCGTCCGCACGCAGCCGATTCCGGATTTCAGAGCTTGGATCAGTGCGGCCGCCTCAGGCTCCTGCAGTTTCAATCGGGCACATGCCGGCTCGCCCGCCGACACATTTCCTTCCATCCATTCCCACCACGCACCGATAGCGCTTCGCGCTGGTTCACGAGCAGCAAGCTCGCCTCCGGGCAGCGAAAACGGCTTTAGCCACCCAATGCGCTGCCAGTGGCCCGAGCGTTCGACCTTGAGAAACTCTCCACCCCATACCGTCCCGTCATCGCCAAGCCCTGTGCCATCCCATACCACCGCGCAAGCACGCTCGACACCTGCCTCTACCATCGCGGCAAAAGCGTGCGCTGCGTGGTGCTGCACCGGAAGCTGCGGGCGGCCAAGGTGGGCCGCCTCGATCGTGCTGCCGTAGTCTGGATGCGCGTCGGTGGCCACCACCCCTAGGCGAGTTCCCTGCGAAAGCTCCAGCAGGCCGCTCACTGTTTCGTGCCACGCTGCTCGCGCCAACGGATGGTCGAGGTCGCCCACATGCGCCCCTTGTAGCAGCTCCTCGCCGACTAATAATGCAGGTGCATTTTTTTGATGCCCGCCTGCGCCCAGCAACGCAGGGCAAGGTACAGCTCCATCCTCCGCCACATCCCACGGAATCGTGCCGGGCACGTATCCTCGCGCCCTCCGCAACAGCGACACCCCGCCATCCAAAATGCGCACCACCGAATCGTCGCACCGACGAACAATCGGCCGATCGTGTGAGAGAAAGAAATCGGCGATCCCCTTGAGTCGGACGACCGCCTCCGCCTCGTCCGAACAAAGCGGTTCCTCGCTGCGATTTCCGCTGGTGGCCACGACAGCCCCCGCGACTTCTTTGAGCAGAAGCGCGTGCAGCGGGGTCGCCGCCAGCATCACTCCGATCGTTGGAACCCCAGGAGCCACATCGCTCGCTAGCAGCCCGGCTAGATCCATCGGCTGGCCATCCGCCCGATCAAGCAACACGATAGGAGCGGCGGGAGACTCGAGCGCTGTCCGCTCGACTTCGCCGACACAGCCGAGACGTTCCGCCTCGGCAACATCCCGCGCCATTATTGCAAAAGGTTTTTCCGGGCGGCGCTTCTTTTCTCTCAGCCTTTTTACGGCAGCTCCGTTGTCGGCCTGCACCATCAAATGAAATCCGCCCAAACCTTTGACTGCTACGACCTGTCCGCTCCGCAAGGCTGCCGCAGCCGCAGTCAGAGCGTCTTCCCGCACAGCCAGCAGCAGCCCGTCGCCATCCAACCAGCGCAACTGTGGTCCGCAGGATGGGCAGGCCATCGCCTGCGCATGAAAGCGACGATCCGAAGGATCAGTGTACTCCACTGAACATTCTTCGCAAAGCGGAAACGCCCTCATGCATGTTCGCTCACGGTCGAACGGCAGGTTCTCGAGAATCGTGTAGCGTGGTCCACATCGGGCGCAGGTCGTAAAGGGATAGCGGAACCTGCGCGATTGCGGATCTTCAATTTCCGCCCGGCACTCGCTGCACATCGCCAGATCGGGGGCAACTTGCGGCCAGCCTCCCGCCCCTCCCGTCCGACTCTCGCAAATGGAAAAATCCACAAGTCCGGCCCAGTCGATTTCTTCGTCACACGCCACGGAAACCGAAGCCACGCGAGCCGGTGCAGGGGCCTCGCCGCCAAGGGCCATTCCCATTGCTTCGAGGGCGGCAGCATTTCCAAACGCCTCAATCCGCACCCCGCCAAGCTCGTTGCACACCCGCCCGGTCAATCCGAATCCCCGCGCTAGCCGGCACACCCATGGACGAAATCCCACACCTTGCACGGTCCCTGCAATCAGCCAGACCCGCCCGGTTTTATCGCATGGTGAGAGGGAAGGTGCTGGCATGGCTTTAGCAAATGCGGGGCAGCGCCTCGCCAGCGAGCCGGTCTAGCACACGCTGCGTGCCGTAGGCTTGTGAGGCAACAGCACGCCCCGCATAAACTCCGCTGACTTCTCCGATCACCCGCGCCTCCTCGCCGCCAGCGAGCCCACGCAAGACAGCAACCGAAGCCTCTGCCTGCCCGGCTTCGACCGCAGCCACAAAGCGACCTTCGCAAGCCACGTAGAGAGGATCGAGCCCAAGTACTTCGCAGGCCCCACGTACGGCTTCTTGCACCGGAATTTCCGCCTCCTCAACCACCAGCCCGACGCCCGAACCTTCGGCCCACTCTGCCAGAACGGTAGCAAGTCCTCCCCGTGTGCAATCTCTCATCGCCAGCGGCTCGATGCCCGCTTCAAATAGCGCCCTCACCGACGGCCAGAGAGGTCCGCAATCGCTTGTGATGTCCCCGGTGAAACCGAGACCTCCCCCGCGTGCAGACATGATTGCCGCGCCGTGCCTCGCAATGTCGCCACTCACAACCAGCACCTGCCCTGGAGCCAAGCGCCACGGCCCTGGCGCTTGCGCGCACATCCGTTTTCCGAACCCGCACGACTGCAGAAAAATCCCGTCTCCCTTTCCCCGCTCAACCACCTTGGTATCTCCGGCCACAACTTTTGCGCCGCTCATTCGCGCACCAGCCGCCAGTGATTCTGCCACCCGGCGCACCAGCCCGATCGAAACCCCCTCTTCAAGGATCCAAGAAACAGCAAGCCAGGCCGGCGCGGCTCCCGCCATGGCCAAATCATTGCAGGTGCCATGGGCCGCCAGGCAACCAATGTCTCCCCCCGGAAAAATCAGTGGATGCACCACATGGGCATCGGTCGTGATGACCCATCCCTCATTGCCCGGCTCTGCGCCGTCGTTTAGCAGGGCTCTGTCGAGACCGAATGCGGGAGCGAAGATTTCGCGAACAAGCCGGTCGGTGAGGCGTCCGCCACCTCCATGCGCGAGAGTCACACATTGCGAGGGATCGATAGGCAGCTGGCAGGAATTCATGGCAAGGTCGGATCGAGCGGATTTCTGGAATACCGGAAATAGGCGGCGCAGGCTCCCTCGGAGGACACCATCGTCGCCCCGAACGGATTTTCTGGGGTGCATCGCGTACCGAACGCCGGACATTGAGGCGGCTTGATCCGGCCCTGGAGCACTTCGCCGCTACGACATCCGGCAGCAGCTTCCCCATGGCTCTCAGGCAGACTAGAAAAAATGGAAGCGTACTTTTTTTCCGCATCCCAGGGAGCGAATTCCGGGCGGAGTTCCCACCCGCTACGGGGCAGCATGCCGATGCCCCGCCACTCGCGGTCGCACACTTGGAAAACCCGTGCGAGTTGCTCGCGAGCCGGGAGATTGCCCTCTGGCCGCACCGCTCGCGGGTAAGCATTTTCGACTTCCGCCCGCCCCTCCTCAATTTGCCGCACACACTGCAACACGCCATAGAGAAGATCGACCGGCTCGAAACCCGTGACGACCATCGGCACTCGAAAGCGAGCCGCCAGCGGGCCGTATTCGGAAAATCCAGTCACCGTGCAAACATGCCCGGCCGCCAGAAACCCCCGGATCCGACAATCCGGGGCCTCAAGGAGCGCACTCATCGCAGGAGGAACCAGGACTTGGCTCACGACCATCGAGAAGTTTGTCAGGTTCTCCGCACGGGCTTGCAGGACTGCCATGGCATTCGCCGGGGCTGTCGTCTCGAAGCCCACCGCAAGAAAAACAATCTCCCGATCCGGGAAGTCACGCGCCAACTGAACGGCATCGAGCGGCGAATAAACCATACGCACATCGCCGCCCCGAGCCTTGGCGTGCATCAAATCGCTTCGTGTTCCTGGCACGCGCACCATGTCGCCAAACGTGCAGAGCATCACCCCATGCCGTTCGCAGAGTTCGACAGAAAAATCCAGCACACGGGATGGGGTCACGCATACCGGGCAGCCCGGACCATGGAGCAATTCAAGATGCGGTGGCAGGAGCTGGTCCAACCCGAAGCGCAGGATCGCATGCGTCTGCCCGCCGCACACTTCCATGATCGCTGCGGGCGTCTGGGAGATCGCCTTGATGAGGCAGGCAAGCTGGCGCACTTTTGCAGCACCACGAAATTCGTCCACCCATTTCATGACTTCTCTCCAACGGATTCCGGCGTGGCGTCTGGCGATGGCGATACGATTTCGGCCGCTTCTCCAAGCTCTTCGAGATAACCCCAAATGGTCGCAGCCTCCGCCTCATCCACAATTTGCAAGGCAACCCCCACATGCACCAGCACGTACTGTCCCGGACACACCTCAGGCACCATCCCCAACCCAACGCGCTTCCGAGCTCCGTTAAAATCCACCTCGCCCGTGCGATAAAGCGCATCGCCTTCGTCTATCGTCAATACCCTGCCGGGAATAGCCAAACACATGATATAAATAAGATAAAGCCCAACCATCCTGTTGCCAAGAGTCAATAAACACGCAAGACAAGGCGGGACGAGCCCGGAGTGTCGTTGTGGACCAAATCGGCCTTCAACTTTTGGCCGCTTTCCGGTCGCTGCCCCACCGCAACGCCAACCAATCGGGTTTGGGGCTGCTGAGCTCTTATTGACATTTATTTTGACCAAGGAGATACCTATGTAATGCATATTCCTTCCTCGATGATGAACGGTGCGGTTTGCCCGGTTACAGCGGCTATGAGTGTGGGTGGGGTTGCCATTGCGGCAGTCATGGCTTGGAAGACTGAGGAGAAACCAACCGCGCTTCGATTTGCTGCTGTCGGCGCGTTTGTCTTCGCCGGGCAGATGGCGAATTTCCCCGTTCATGCAGGCACATCCGGGCACTTGTTGGGAGGAGTGCTCGCCGCAGCTCTACTGGGCGTTCCCTTCGGTGTTTTGGCGATTGCCTTGGTTGTCTCGTTACAATGTCTTGTGTTCGCTGATGGCGGAATTTCCGTTCTCGGAGCCAATATTCTGAATATGGCCATTCTCGGCGCGGGAATCGGAGGATGGGTTTTTACAAAACTGACCGGCCCTTCGACGTCTCGACAACTTGGCGCACTGGGGGCGGCTTCCTGGATTTCGGTCATGATGGCTTCCCTTGCTTGTTCGGTGGAGCTCGCAACAGCGGGCACCATTGCCTTTTCCAAAGTCGCTCCTGCCATGCTGTCCGTTCATGCGTTGATCGGTCTCGGAGAGGCAGCGATGACTGTTGCAGTCATGGCTGCTCTTCACGGCACCGCAATCCAACCCACCGATCGGCGGCCCGTCTTCTTTCTTGTTATTTCAGCAGGTATCATTGCAGCACTGGTCGCCCCATTTGCCTGCGCTTGGCCTGATGGCTTGGAGTTCGTAGCTGGGACACTGCGTTTTCTTCACTCGTCCGCCCCTTCTTTCGTGGCTCCATTCCCGAATTACACGATTCCTAGTGTTTCCAATGAAATGCTAGCGACTTCTCTTGCCGGCGGGTTCGGAGCCTCCCTCACCTTTTTCGCGGCCTGGGGCATTGCCCGGCTGTTGCAAAAACGCTCTGCCATCCAATAAAGATCATTATCGGCGTTTTTGCTCCTCAGAGATATTCACCTCGTTGCCAGAAGCCGCTTCATAGAATCGGCGACACGAAAGGGGGCCGAAAGATGGCCGTCTTCAGGGCAGATCCGGAATTGTCCGGTGCATGAACTCACCAAAAAGCGGCACAGTGAATGCCATGTCGCCGTGGGCCGGGCTGTAATTCATGCCTTTCTGGATGAGATTCGCTCGGCTCGGGTCCGACAATTCGGCCACAAGCGCTGAGCCTTCCGAATATCGGCACGGCTTATGCTGTGCATTATTGCATCCACCCATTTCTCCCATGCCTGCTTCGCATCAGGCTTTTGTAAATCTAGTGTGTCTGGCACGAACTTTGGCCAAGGGAAGGGTATGTCGGGCGGGGGTTTTTCTGGCAGGCATTGGGCGGGCTTTATTTTCTGTGTTCTCAGACCCAAAGGGAATGAAGAAAGTCGCATGAAAACCTCCATCCCCTTCTGTCGACCGATTTTTTTGCTCTTCCGCCAAAGGCCCGCGCACGCCTCTGCGCTACGCACCGAGGCCAGCCGGGCCTTGCGCTACAGAGCAAAAAAACGGAGTTCGCCTGACCGCCCAGCAGAGGCAAAAAAGAAAAGAATTGCCAGCCAGCCAGAAATCCCCGACCACTGACCCGTCAGCCCGAACTGCAGAATTTTAACAATTTAACGGAAATAAAAATTCCCCCAACCCAAAGGGCATGAAAATAATTCATGTTGCGTTACTTCTGATTATCATTCCTGCTTTGCTTTTTGCCGACAGCGAAGGGGACGTCCAGAGCATCACGCTAAAGGACACCAGCGTCATTCGCGCAAAGGTCATCGCTGAAACGGGCGGCTTTTGCCGCTCATTTTTCAGTCCGACAGGCTGCTAGATTGCTTGTTAATTTGGAGGCCTTTAGATAAAGGTTTCTTATTTCCCACTTCGATGAAAGGTCAAGTAGCTGAAGATGTTTTAGAATTTCGCATGTCACGCGGAAAAACCCTGCGGCTTGGCGGCAGACGATCCGTTGCGGCAGTAAAAACTTTGCTCTGCTGTATAGATGCGAACGATTGCGCCTCGCCCCAACAGTAAACCACATGAATGAATAACTGGACCATCGGTAAAAAGCTCATCACCTCATTCTTGGCCGGCTCGGCCATCACTCTTCTGCTTGGCCTCGTCGGATTTTATGGAGCGGTCAAAAGTGCCGAAGCCATCACCGACATCGGTACAAATCGCCTGCCCAGCGTACAGAGTCTATTGGTGATCGGCGAGAATGGGCAACGGATTAAGGCTGCCCAGCGTACGCTGATGAATCCCAATCTGAATCAAGCTGACCGCCAGCGGCAGCCAATAACGGTCGCCAATGCCAGCGCAAACTACGAAGCCGCTTGGAAGATCTTTGAAGCCCTACCGCAAAGTGTCGAAGAGGCCGCTGCTTGGAAGGAATTCACTACGGCATGGCAGGACTGGCGAAACGACAATGCCGAGTTCTTGAAGATGAACGCCGAGTTGGAGGCGTTGGGGGTTCCCGATCCGAAGGCTCTCGTGTGCGACCTCTTCGAGGTGCGAGGAACGCTGTGGAAGACCCTTTCCTCTCTGGCCAGAGAGGTTAAAGATGGTGTGGTTCTGGCTGAGACAGACACAGTAAATACCCTTCTTGCTGATCCTGCAGGCGACTGGACCACTAGGATTACGACGGCCAATCTGCAAATTCAGAAATCAATTGAGGTGATCCGGCCCATGAATGCCGCTCTCCTCTCAAGCGTGCGCAAGGTGCGGACCACCTATGCCCATGGAGAGAAGGCCGCCGCTAAGGATCTATTTGAGAATGAGGTCTATCCCAACGCCATGAAGATCATCGAGTTAATGCGTCCAATGAGGGCCGAAGCAAACAAGGCAACCACATTACGAGAGAAAATGGTCCATCAATTGATGACCGTTTGTCATGCCAGCGAGACTAAAGCCTTCGGCCTGCTTGCCGGGCTGGTCGAGAGCAAAAAAACGATCGCAGCTAAGACGACTAAAGCGTCCATTTCCCAAGCGACGGCACTCAAGGCTCTGAACTTAGCCGTCATGGGCTTGGGCGTAGCGGTCGCTTTGCTTTTAGGCATCTTCATCACAAGAAGCCTTGTGAAGATCATCTCTCAAACAGCGGAATCTCTTTCCGAAGGTTCCGACCAGGTTGCAGCGGCCAGCAGCCAGATCTCTTCCGCCAGTCAGTCATTAGCCGAAGGGGCCAGCGAGCAGGCTTCCTCATTGGAGGAGACCAGCGCCTCGCTGGAAGAAATTGCCAGCATGACTAAGCACAACGCCGAAAACGCCCTCAGCGCAAAGGATCTTTCGAGCGAAACGCGCAAGGCGGCAGAAGCTGGCTCGACGAACATGCAGGAGATGAACCGAGCTATGGCTGACATTCAGTCGGCGAGCAGCAACATCGCCAAGATCATCAAAACGATTGACGAGATCGCATTCCAGACAAACATCCTCGCCCTCAACGCAGCGGTCGAAGCCGCCCGTGCGGGTGAGGTTGGAGCGGGCTTTGCTGTCGTCGCCGATGAGGTTCGCAACCTTGCACAGCGCAGCGCCCAAGCTGCCAAAGAAACTGCAGAAAAAATCGAGGACAGCATCAGGAAAAGCGCCACTGGCGTCCAGATCAGCGGGAAGGTCACAGAAAGCCTCGCTCAGATCGTCAGCAAAGCCCGCCAAGTGGATGAGCTCGTTGCTGAAATTGCCACTGCGTCACGCGAGCAAAGCCAGGGGATCGATCAGGTTAACACTGCAGTGACGCAAATGGACAAAGTGACGCAATCCAATGCGGCCACAGCGGAAGAAAGCGCCAGCGCTTCGGAAGAGCTTACCGCCCAGGCCGCTTCTCTACGTGAAGTCGTAACCAATCTTCAAAGGCTGGTCACAGGATCTGAGCACACCGGACAATCATCGGCCTCGGCACTCCGTGAAGTCCTGCACACCCACCCATACACTCCGGGCCGTCAGGCAGCGCCTGCGACATTTTCCGCACGACAAAATGGAACGCCCCGCCCCGCCCTCGGTCCATCGAAAACGACGAGCCTAGAATCTAAATTCCGCCTCGAAGGCGGATTCAAGGACTTCTCGCTGGAGCAACCAAGGAGCGCGACTCCTCACTCCCCAAATATCACCGGCAACAATATCAAACTATGAACAACTGGACCATCGGCAACAAACTCATTACCTCATTCTTGGCGGTGGCAGCAATCACCCTTCTGCTTGGTCTCGTCGGTTACAACGGTGCTATCAAGAGCGACGAAACCGTCACCGAGATCGGCACGAATCGCCTGCCCTGCGTGCAGAGCCTGTTGGTGATCGGCAAAAATGCTGAACGGATCAAAACAGCCCAACGCACGCTGATGAACCCCGATCTGGCCATGGCTGACCGCCAGCGCCAATCCACAAATATTGCCAGTGCCAGAGCGAGCTACGAAGCGGCGTGGAAGATCTTTGAAGCCCTGCCACAGAGTGTCGAGGAGGCAGCTAACTGGAAGAACTTCACTGCGGCATGGCAGGACTGGCAAAACGACAATAACGACTTCTTCAAGATGAACGCAGAGTTTGAGGCATTTGGAATTCCTGATCCAAAATCTCTCGAGAGCGACCTTTTCGAAGAGCGCGGTACGTTATGGAAAACCCTCGCCGTGCTGTCCAAAGAAGTCAAAGATGGTGCCGTGCTGGCGGATGATGACCTCACGTATACCTTGCTTGTTGATTCTGCGGACGACTGGCTTGCCAAGGTCCCGACTTCCAACCCACTGATCCAGAAGCAACTTGAGGAGATTCGGCCCATAAATGCTGCTCTCCTCACAGGCGTGCGCAAGTTGCGGGCAACTTATGCCCGTGGAGAAAAAGCCGCCGCCAGGGAGGCGTTGGAGAAAGAGGTGACCCCCATGGCAATGAAGATCATCGTGCTGATGCGTCCAATGCGGGCCGAAGCAAAAAAGGTAACAGCACTCCGCAAGAAAATGAACCATCAATTGATGACGGTCTGTTATACCACTCAGGCCAATGCCCTCGCCCTCCTCGACAAGATCATCGAGGGCAACGTGACGAAAGCCTCCGTCACAACCAGAACATCTATTTCGCAAGCGGCGACGCTCAAATCGGTGAATTTGAGCGGCATGATTGTTGGCGTCGCGATCTCGCTGGGCTTAGGCCTGTTCATCACCCGCATGCTCGTTAGGCCAATCAAGGAGTGTGTCGACTTCATCGGGCCGCTCGCGCAGGGAGATTTTTCTCATGATGTGCCGGAGATGCTCCGCAAGCGGGGAGATGAAATGGGCGACTTGTCGCGTGCGTTCCATTCCTTAGTTGGCAATACTCGTAAGCTCCTACGCGAGGTGACCAGTGGCGTACAAACGATCGCAGCCTCCGCCACCGAACTTTCCGCCGTCTCCACCCAGACCACCCATGCCGTGAAATCGATGTCAGAGAAGACATGCACGGTGGCTGCCGCCGCTGAAGAGGCCAGCGCCAACACGGTGTCCGTAGCTGCCAGCATGGAGCAGACCTCGACAAACCTCGCTTCCGTCGCCGCCGCCACTGAAGAGATGAGCGCAACCGTGGGCGAAATTGCCGCGAACTCCGAAAAGGCGCGAGTGATCAGCGCTCAGGCCACGGCCCAAGCAAAGAAAGTCTCCTCTCTCATGCAGCAGCTCGGAGCAGCAGCGACGGAGATCAACAAAGTGACCGAGTCCATCACCAGGATTTCAGCACAAACCAACTTGCTGGCACTCAACGCCACCATTGAAGCTGCCAGCGCAGGCGAGGCAGGAAGAGGCTTTGCCGTTGTCGCTAACG
>Ga0194063_10001523_pt1 | contig 14946 bp, 13 predicted proteins | sample SepL3720m_MetaG_FD_155459 | JGI IMG/M metagenome (GOLD analysis project Ga0194063, IMG submission 155459) | Anoxic zone freshwater microbial communities from boreal shield lake in IISD Experimental Lakes Area, Ontario, Canada - Sep2016-L373-20m | ecosystem: Environmental > Aquatic > Freshwater... | reverse complement strand
GGGTTAACAGATACGCATGTATCAAGGAATTGGAACTATCTTTCTCTGCTTCTTGGCGGTATTCTATATAGCGTGCCGTATGTATTTCATCACCCGAATATGAATTATTGGTAACGGCAACCTCAAATGGAAATTTCTTCAACCCCTTTTTCGCAAAAGACTTTCGAACAATGGCCTGAATTTCATCAATGGAAAATCGCTGCATCACCGATGGTCTAAAAATATTCAGTTGCATTTTGTCAGCTGGAAAAAGCAAGTCATTCTTTTTCATCAATGGCTGCACCCCTATTTTCTCCGACATAATCTCCATGCCAGCATCATCCAATGCTTCAATAAAACTTTTTTCAATTTGCTGGTCCTTTATATCAACCGCACTTTTTATCCATAGCCATTGGAAAAAAATCATTCCCAATAGGGAAAGCAAAATAAGTATAGTAATAATGGGAAAAATTCGCTTCATGCTTGGCAAAAATAATTGAATAAGTGCAGCAAGTATTATTAGCTGCCCCTTTCTGGGCTTAAATTTAACGAAGGTTTATAAGAAAAGGGAAGTAAAATAAATCATTTTAACAAGCTTTAGGAATTATGCATTATTTTAGAATCATGATCAAACCGGCTGCAGGTATTTTATTAATTGCTGATCCCTTTTTAAAAGACCCCCATTTCATGCGGACAGTGGTGTTTTTATGCGATCACCAGAATAATGGAACTGTCGGATTTGTGCTTAGCAAAGTTATTGAGCAAACCCTAGAAGAATTGATGAATAATATGGAGGATTATCCAGTACCCGTTTATTTCGGAGGGCCAGTACAGTTAGATACCATTCACTTCATTCACCAATACCCCGACCTAATACCAGATAGCTTTAAAGTTGGAGAAGGTATTTATTGGGGAGGCAATTTTGAAACGGTCACCAGTTTAATCAAAGCCAAGCAAATAGACTTATCCAAAATAAAATTCTTTTTGGGCTATAGTGGATGGGGAGATGGCCAATTGGAAGCAGAATTAAAAGAAAAAAGCTGGATTACTGCTACGGCTACTAGCTCCTTGGTTTTCGAGACCGACCCTACGGATATATGGAAAGAAAGTTTAAAACACTTAGGAGGTGATTACGAAAAATTGGTACATTACCCTACCGACCCTCAATTAAATTAAACATATAGCCTCTCCCTACCACCACACCGCATTGTAGGAAGAAATTATTACCTTCCCATTTTAAACCCAACAAATTGCTATATTCCTTTGTAAAAATCATTGCGAGACTGGCATTAAGAATATACTGCCGGGATATCTATATCAATCGAAAAGAATACTTGCAGCAGCAAGGTCCACTTATGCTAGCTGTCAATCATCCTAATTCATTTCTAGATGCTATTATTCTATGCACCCTATTCGATAAGCCAGTATTTTCACTGGCAAGAGGAGACGCTTTTAAAAATAATTTTTTTGCCTACTTACTGCACCACTTAAAAATGCTACCAGTGTACAGAGTCAGCGAAGGAGTGGAGAATTTGGAAGAAAATTATAAAACCTTTGATCTCTGCAAAGAAATTTTTAAAAAAAATGGGATTGTCCTGATTTTTAGTGAAGGAAGATGTATCAACGAATGGCATTTACGGCCACTTAAAAAAGGAACAGCCAGATTAGCTATCAGTAGTTGGCTAGATGGAATAGATTTGAAAGTACTGCCCATTGGAATGAACTACAACTCATTTAAAAAATTTGGCAAAAATGTAAAAATATATTTTGGCGAATACATCCAAAAAGAAGCGGTGGACTTTAAAAATAGCGATGGCATAGCCATCCGGCAATTCAATGAAAACCTACGGAACCAATTATCACCATTTATATATGAAATCCCCTCGGAAGATACGGCCAGTTTACGAACACATTTATTTGTACCTCAACATTGGTTAAAAAAAATAATCTTATTCATACCCGCGCTCTTTGGAGCAATTATTCATGCTCCCCTATTTTATTTTACCAAATGGCTGACTAATTTTCTAATAAAAGAAAAAGGACACTACGATTCTACAATTGTTGGGATTCTTTTTCTATTTTATCCCATTTCCCTTTTGCTTGTTGCAGGATTTGTTTTTTATTTTACAACATCTTGGTATTCCCTTTTATTGTTGCTGCTACTGCCTTTTACTGCATGGTCTTATGTACAACTAAAACAACAAATGGATTAATAAAAAAACCCACGTTATACAACGTGGGTCAAATTATTTTATATAAAAAATTTATACCTCTTGAGCTCCTTCTACTAACACAGTTACCTTGTTATTCAATACTTCAACAAACCCACTTTTAATAGTATAGGAACTGGTTGCGTTTGTTTTATCATTCAACACTTTTAAATTACCTTCTTTCAAGGCACTAACCAATGGAGCGTGTTTGTCTAATACTTCAAAGGACCCACCAATGCCAGGCAATTGAATGCCATAAACTTCTCCACTAAAAACCTTACTCTCAGGAGTTAATATTTCTAAAGTCATGATTAGAATTTTTATGCTGTTGCAGCAGCCATCAGTTTTTTACCTTTTTCAATTGCAGATTCCAAGGTGCCAACCAAGTTAAAGGCAGCTTCTGGATATTCATCCACTTCTCCATCCATTATCGCATTGAAACCACGAATGGTATCTTCAATGGGCACCAATATACCTTCTAGTCCAGTAAACTGAGCCGCCACAAAGAAAGGCTGGCTAAGGAAACGTTGTACTTTACGTGCTCTAGATACGGTTAGTTTATCTTCATCACTTAATTCATCCAAACCAAGAATTGCAATAATATCCTGTAACTCTTTATAACGTTGCAAAATCAATTTAACACGATTGGCGCAATTGTAATGTTCATCTCCAACAATCGCAGGTGTTAAAATTCTAGAAGTAGAATCCAATGGATCAACCGCAGGATAGATACCTAAATCCGCAATCTTACGACTCAATACGGTGGTAGCATCCAAGTGAGCAAAAGTTGTTGCAGGAGCTGGATCAGTCAAATCATCAGCAGGTACATAAACCGCCTGTACAGATGTGATGGAGCCATTTTTAGTAGAAGTAATTCTTTCCTGCATCAAACCCATTTCTGTGGCCAGCGTTGGTTGATAACCTACCGCCGATGGCATACGACCCAACAGAGCAGATACCTCAGAACCAGCCTGTGTGAAACGGAAGATATTGTCTACGAAAAACAAAATGTCTTTTCCTTGTCCGCTGCCATCTCCATCACGAAAATATTCAGCAATAGTCAAACCACTCAATGCCACCCTTGCTCTAGCTCCAGGGGGCTCATTCATCTGTCCAAAAACGAAAGTTGCTTGAGATTTTTTTAATTCTTCCATATCTACAGAAGCTAAATCCCATCCACCTTCTTCCATACTGTGTTTGAATTTGTCACCATATTTCATGATACCAGCTTCAATCATCTCTCTCATCAAATCATTTCCTTCTCTGGTTCTTTCTCCCACACCTGCAAAAACGCTCATCCCATTATACGCTTTCGCAATATTGTTAATCAATTCTTGAATCAATACTGTTTTACCTACTCCCGCACCACCAAAAAGTCCAATCTTACCACCCTTTGCATAAGGCTCAATCAAGTCAATTACTTTGATACCGGTATACAAAATTTCAGAGGCAGTGCTCAAGTCTTCAAATAATGGCGGCTTAGCATGAATAGGACGACCACCTTCTTTGCTCACTTGTGGCAATCCATCAATCGCATCACCTGTAACATTAAACAATCGGCCGTTAATGGCTTCCCCTGTAGGCATCGCAATCGCTTTACCCGTATCCACTACCACAGCGCCTCTTACCAAACCTTCGGTACCATCCATTGCAATCGTACGAACACTGTCTTCGCCCAAATGTTGTTGAACTTCCAGCACCAGCGTATCACCATTATCGCGTTTTAATTCCAACGCATTGAGGATTTCAGGTAGTTTACTGCCACTGTCAAAATGCACATCCACCACAGCGCCAATTACCGATTTTACTTTGCCTGTATTAGCCATAAAATATTTATTTAAAGAAGGTTGATTTTTGAGCCGCAAAGGTAAGGGAGGAGCCTGAAAATAAGAAACGAAAAATCAGAAAACTGGCTTTCTAATTAATTTTATACCCAACAATATAAAAAATCAATGATTTTTTGCAACTTTAAGCTTCATTGAAGGTCGTTTTTAACCAATAAACAGCAAAAAATGTTCAAAAAACTTAGAACAGTGGTTTACCATGTTTCCGATTTGTCTACTGCCAAAGGCTGGTATCAACAGATTACTGGGGTGGAGCCTTATTTTGATCAACCTTTTTATGTAGGATTTGATATCAATGGCTGTGAATTAGGACTTGACCCCGACTTAACAAAGGTTCAAGCGGGCAATCATTCATTTGTTTATTGGTCGGTGGAGAATATAGAATCCTGTGTTGAAAAACTAACCCAATTAGGGGGGCATTTGATAGACCCCATTAAATCTGTCGGTGAGGATATTCAGGTAGCAGCCATTCAAGATCCATGGGGAAATGCCATTGGAATAATTGAGGAAAAATAAGGCAAGACTAATTGATCACCGGTTATTTTACCTCCTGCATATCTACCAATCGCTTATAAAATCCATTTTGAGCAAGGAGTCCTTCATGCGTTCCTCTTTCTACTATTTCACCCTTTTGCAGTACAACTATTTCATCGGCATGCCGAATGGTAGACAAGCGATGCGCAATTACAATAGAAGTTCTATTGGTCATCAGATTATTGATGGCATCCTGCACTAGCCTTTCACTTTCCGTATCCAATGAGGAAGTGGCTTCATCCAAAATTAGAATCGGTGGATTTTTTAATACCGCTCTGGCAATAGTGATTCTTTGCCTTTCTCCACCACTCAATTTGCTACCGCGATCCCCAATATTGGTTTGATATCCTTCCTCTTTTTGTTCAATAAAATGATGGGCATTGGCAATGCGAGCCGCATGTTGAATGGCAGCTTCGGCGGCTACTTCATTTCCCAATATGATATTATTGGCAATGGTATCATTAAACAAAATCGGCTCCTGGGTAACGATACCCATTAAACGCCGTACATCATTCAATGCATATTCCTTAATATTGATGCCGTCAATTAATAATTCACCACTTGTTACATCATGAAAACGGGGCACCAGGTCAGCCAATGTACTCTTTCCAGCACCACTACTGCCTACCAAGGCCACGGTAGTTCCCTTTGGTACTACCAAATTGATATTCTTTAAAATAATATCATCTCCATAAGCAAAACCTACATTTTTAAATTCGATAGAATGTTCAAACTGCTCAATTCGTTTTGGATTCAATGCTTCTTCCACAATTAATGGAGCCCCTAACACTTCTTCAATTCTAGCAATGGCAGCACTGCCTTTTTGCATATTATAAAAGGAAGTAGATAAGGCTTTAGCGGGATTGATGATTTGAGTAAAAACACCAATATACATAATGAATCCTTTATCAGTTAAACCACCGGCATTGCCTCCTAATACCAACTGGCCGCCAAAATACAGAATAGCGGAAAGCACTAACACTCCCATAAATTCCGAAAGTGGGGAAGCTAGGTCGCGGCGATATTGCATGCGATTTTTAATATGAAAGAGGTCTTCATTATTTTTTCGAAACCGATCGCCAATTATTTTTTCTGCAGTAAAAGCTTTAATCACCCGCAAGCCACTCAAAGTTTCATCTAATAATGACAAAGCTTCTCCCTGTTTAATGGCTGCAGCATTCGACTGACGTTTTAATGAACGACTGATTCTGCCAATGATAAAGCCAGTTAGGGGAAGAAAAATAAATAGAAACAGCGATAAGTGTGGACTAATATAAACCAATACAGACAGTAGTATGATGATATTCAAAGGGTCTTTAATCAACCCTTCCACGGTACCCACCACAGAGTTTTCGAGTTCGCCTACATCATTGGTCATCCTACTCATAATATCGCCCTTGCGCTGTTCGGTAAAATAGCCAATCGGCATTTGTAGAATTTTTTGAAAAAGGGCTTCTCTTAAACGATTCATCACCCCATTTCGCATGGGAGCTAAAATGTAATAGGATAAATAAGTAAAAAGATTTTTTAAGAACACGGCAATGATCACCATGATACAAATCAATGCTAGTACAAAAGCAGTACTATGCACCGCCTTTAATTCCTGTAATTGAAAGCTGATGTACTTGATTAAATCCTGAGAAGATGCAATATGTGCAGGTTCTACCAGCATTTCCTTGCCCTTGGTAAAAATCAAATCAAGGAAAAAGGGCAAAGACCCGATGGAGATGACCGAAAAAACGATGGCCAATACTATAAATAGAAAATAGAGTACAATATTAGTTTTGTATGCCCCAACGTACCTGAAAAGCCTTGCGTATTTCTTCATTATTATTAATTCTGAATAGAAACAGCAAAGTAACTAATTTTACAGCAAACCCCGGCCTTGTCTAATCACATGGACCTGGTGCAGGACTATAAGTATTAAAATCAAGAACATGTTAGAAGGTAAAAGACAAAAACAGGTGGCAGGCCTATTGAACAAAGAACTCAACGAAATCTTCCAGCGGCTTGGATTGACTATGATGGATGGTGGTATGGTTTCTATTTCTGGTGTAAAAATTACGCCCGACTTATTTGATGCCAGGATATACCTGAGCTTTTTTAAAGTAGCTGACAATGATTTGGCATTAAAAAAAATTGAAGAACATCATCATGAGATCAAAAAAGAACTCACCAGCAGGGTTAGGCATCAATTAAGAAGTATGCCTAAACTTAGTTTTTACATTGATGATACACTGGAATATGTAGAAAAAATGGAAAAACTATTCAAAGATATCAACAAAGAAGAAGGTTAATAAGTAGATAGGAATCGCTCCAACATTATTGACTTAACCACTCAATTTATTACACTTGTATTTACAATTTGCCTGGAGGTATTTTAAAGCAAAAAAAACAACCAATGCCATCAATATTATTGCATGGGTAACGGTGGCTGTCATTGCTTTTGCTACCGCCTGCCAACTATTGGTATTAACTGTATTCAACGGATTCGAAGGCTTGGTAAAATCATTGTACTCCTCTTTTTATACAGACATTAAAGTCATTCCTGCCAATGGCAAAACTTTTTTCATAACCGATAGCCAGTTGCAGCAAATACAGCAACAACCCTATATCGCAAAACTTTCGCTCATTGCAGAAGAAAAAGCCTTATTACAAAATAATGCAGGCGAAACGCAAACCGTTATCAACCTAAAAGGAGTTGATGAAGCCTTTGAACAAACTTCTGGCGTTGCAGCTAGTACCTATAAAGGTCATTTTAATTTGGGCACTGCTGACCAAGCAGGATTGGTGATAGGCAGTGGAGTGCAAAATAAGGCAGGCATCACCGTTAGTGAGTCTATTCCTTCCGATTCACTAACCCTTATTTTGCCAAAGAAAAACAGTGCAAACAACGATCCTTTGGAATCACTCAGTGAGGGAAACGTAAAGGCCACCGGTGTTTTTAGTATTCAACAGGAATTCGATGATAACTATGCCATCACGAACCTGGCATTTGTAAAAGCACAAATGGGCATGTCGGCAAATGAATACAGCGCTGTTGAAATCCGGTTGAAGGAAAATTCAACTATTCAGGACAAGGCACAGCTTTTGCAATCCTTGATGGGAAATAACTACCAGGTAAAAACCCGTTACCAACAAAATATGAGCTTGTATAATACTATGCAATTAGAGAAATGGGCCATCTATGCGGTACTTACTTTAATTCTGATTATTGCTGCCTTTAACATGGTCAGTGCATTGACTATGTTGGTACTAGAAAAACAAAAAGACATCAGTGTTTTGCAAAGTATGGGCGCATCCACAGGGGCCATTCAAAAAATCTTTCTTTGGGAAGGTTTATTACTTGGTATTATTGGTGCAGGACTAGGAATTCTATTGGCTACTAGTATCAGTTTGCTTCAACTTAAATTTAAAATAATACCCCTCACTGGCGGGTCTTTCCTCATCAATTATTTTCCTGTAAAAATGTTATGGAGAGACTATGTACTAGTGAGTACCACTGCCTTATTAATCTCTTTTGCAGCAGCCTGGTTTCCTGCCAGAAAAGCATCTCGGCAGGCAATTCTTTTAAAATAAAAGGGGTACTAATAATCCCCCAGCGTTTCGGGTAATTGTGCTAAAGCCCTGGCTAATTGCTCGTCATTGGGTGCAATTCCATGCCATTCATGAGTACCTTCCATAAAATCAACACCCTTTCCCATTGCCGTTTTCATCAGTATTACAATCGGCTTCCCCTTACCAAGAAAGGTTTTTGCGTGCAGTAAACCAGCCACTACTGCATCCATATCATTACCCTCCATTTCTACTACTTCCCATTTAAAAGCAAGGAATTTCTCTTTAAGATTATCCAAGCCCATGACTTTACTAGTAGGGCCATCAATTTGCTGACCATTTACATCTATAGTTGCTATTAGGTTGTCAACTTTATGATGTGCAGCAAATAAAATTGCTTCCCAGTTTTGGCCCTCGTCTAATTCGCCATCACCATGCAGCGAATAAACGATACAATGGTCATTGTTTAATTTTTTGGCCAAAGCTGCTCCAGCGGCCACACTCAACCCTTGTCCTAAACTTCCACTAGCCATCCTTACCCCTGGTAATTTTTCGTGTGTTGTAGGATGGCCTTGTAAACGGGTATTCAATTTGCGAAAACTGGCGAGTTCCCCAACCGGAAAATACCCCGATCTAGCCAAAACACTATAAAATAAAGGGGAAATATGCCCATTACTTAAAAAGAAAAGGTCCTCTCCAACGCCATCCATGCTAAACCCTGGATTTCTTTTCATTACATCAAAATACAAGGCGGTAAGGAAATCTGCACAACCCAATGAACCACCAGGGTGTCCACTTTGTACGGCGTGTACCATTCTCACGATATCCCTTCTTACCTGGGAGGCAATTGCAGTTAATGCTGGCATAAAAAGACGTTTTAAGTACTGCAAACCTACTTTAAAAGTCTATGCAGACCAATTAAAAACCATGCTTTCAGTAATTTAGGGTAATAATAAGTTCATAAAAAATGCGTTATCTTTTCGTCTGTATATGGAGAAACCCAGCCAAATAGCAAAATCTCCACAAAACAATAAGAAAGCAACGTTTATTTAATATGAAAGGTCTTAAATAAGCTGTTTTGAGCTTTTTTGACAGAAAATAATAATATACTTTTGTAAACTGGATTATTACTAATCATACACTGCATGGATTGGACTACTATTTTATTGAGTGCTACGCTTGCATTTGTCATCACATTTTTCTCTATCCCAGTTATCATTCAGGTAGCTAAGTCGAAGAAATTGTTTGATGAGCCCGATGAACGTAAAGTACACAAGACCGTCATTCCAACCCTGGGTGGCTTGGGTATTTTTGCAGGCTTTATTCTTGCTACCCTAATAGGTGTACCTGCTGGCTCAAGCAGCGAATTGCAATTTATAGCAGCCGCCTGCATTGTGATTTTTTTCTTGGGCATCAAGGACGACATTATGGTATTAAGTGCCAGCAAAAAATTTGCTGGGCAATTAATTGCTGCAGGCATCCTAATTAAATTTGGGGGTATTCAAATTACCAATATGTATGGTTTTTTGGGAATACACGAACTACCAGCAGCTGCCAGTGTCGTTTTTACCATGCTGACCATTGTTGTAATCACCAACTCTTTTAATCTCATCGACGGTGTAGATGGATTGGCCGGGAGCTTAGGTTTATTAACCTCATTGGTTTTTGGCGCCTACTTTGCTTTCAATGGGAATATCACTTTTGCGGTCGTTTCTTTATCCTTAGCGGGTAGTATTGCGGGTTTTTTGATTTATAATTTTTCCCCTGCCAAAATATTCATGGGCGATACGGGTTCGCTTTTATTGGGCCTACTTAATTCGGTTCTTAGTATAAAATTTATAGCCATTGCTGGAAATCCAAATAGCACTTTGCATTTAGAAGCTGCCCCCGCCATTGGGTTTGCCATATTAATGATTCCGCTATTTGATACACTCAGGGTATTTACGCTGCGCATACTAAATCGTCGAAGTCCATTTAGCCCAGACCGAAACCATGTGCATCATTTTTTACTCGATTTAGGATTTAGTCATAAAATGGTAACTTTTATCTGTGTAACTGTCAATATTGCTTTTATTGCTGCAGCATATTTTATGCGTCACTTGCAAACCACAGCCGTAATTGGTATTTTATTTTGCTGTGTTATCGTTTTTATTAGCACAGTATATTATTTTAGTCGCCAGAAAAATAAAAAAATGTCAAAAGCCAATGTGTCAAAACCAGCAATGGCGAGGACAACGCAAAGATTTACAATGGCGGCAGAACCGACTCCTGTTGAAGCTGATTAATTAATTCTCCATAACATAATTTTTATCAGCCCGATCTTATCGGGCTGATTTATTTTACAGCTCTTTTAATTAGATTTGCACCACATAACAATAATTATATGTCCGCAGACTTACATACGATACAAACCGACAACGAATCGCACATGGTAAAAGCCATTGCTCACCTTGAATTTGAACTTACAAAAATCAGAGCAGGCAAAGCCAATCCTGGTATGCTAGCTGGCATTGTAGTAGATTACTATGGCAATCCAACGCAGATTGATCAGGTAGGTAATATCAGTATTATGGATGCCCGAACATTAAGCATTCAACCATGGGAAAAAAACATGTTACAACCCATTGAGCGTGCCATTATCGCTGCCAATATTGGTATCAATCCACAAAACGATGGAAATATTATTCGTTTAAGTATTCCACCACTAACAGAAGAGAGAAGAAAAGAATTGGTAAAAAAATGTAACGCTGAAGGGGAACAAGGAAAAATTGCTATCCGCAATATCCGCAGAGACGCTATTGAACATATTAAAAAACTACAAAAAGACGGGCTAAGCGAAGATGCAGCCAAAGATGCGGAAGCAGCCATTCAAGACACAACCAATCGCTATATTGCCATGGTAGAAAAGCATTTGGCTGCAAAAGACAAAGAGATTATGGCGGTATAATTATCAACTTATCTCAACGCCCAACCAAAGCCCATGTATACAAGAGAAACTTGGTTTCTAATTGTTTCTATTCCTTTATATGCAATTGTTATTGGCATTGAAATTTTCATGAGCAATTGGCATGGAAAAAAGTATTACAGTATTCGCCAAACTTTACAGAATATTTACCTCACATTATTGAATGCCAGCTTAGATTTATTTTTGAGATGGGCCTTTTATTTTAGTGTTTTAACCTGGTCGTATCAACAGCATTTTTTTCGTATTCACAATCCTTATTTATATTGGTTCCTACTTTTTATTTTAGAAGACCTGGCTTTTTATTTTGAACACCGGGTAGATCATTACTGCAGGGTTTGTTGGGCGGTACATGTAACCCATCATTCCTCTGAAGAATACAACCTTACTACTGGTTTTCGCTCTAGTGTCTTTCAGCCGGTATATAGATTTCTCTATTTCATTCCAATTTGTTTGATGGGTTTCGATCCCTTAGACATTGTATTTATGTACAGTGTCACGCAGACTTATGGCATTTTATTACATACTCAATATATCAAAAAAATGCCTCGTTGGTTTGAATGGTTTTTTGTTAGTCCGGCACATCATCGAGTTCACCACGCAACCAATATTATTTATCTGGATAAAAACATGGGTATGTGCCTAATTATCTGGGATAAACTATTCGGAACTTTTCAAGATGAATTAGAAACTGAACCGGTGAAATTTGGACTCAGCAAGGAAGTTGCAGGGATTAATCATCCTGCTAAATTGGTTTTTCATGAATGGCTGGCCATTGGCAAGGACCTACAAAAGAAAACCAGCTTCCTAAACAAACTGCGCTATCTTTTTATGCCACCAGGTTGGAGCCATGATGGAAGCAGTAAAACTGCTAATCAAATGCGGAAAGAGTTGACTCATCCCTCCTAATTTTCAATACAATTGCTCTTTCACCAATCCTTTGAAGGGCTTATCTTTGTCGCATGTTAGCGATTAGTAAAAGAGGTCAGGCTATGCCTGCATCCCCCATCAGAAAATTGGTTCCCTATGCAGAGGCTGCAAAAAAAAGAGGCACCAAAGTATTTCACCTAAATATAGGACAACCCGATATTGAAACCCCTTCAATGGCATTGGATGCGGTTCGTCATTCTGATTTTAAAGTATTGGAATATAGTCACAGTGCCGGTAATGAATCCTATAGAAAAAAACTAACACAGTATTATAAAAAAAACGGAATAGAGGTAAGTGCTGACCAAATAATTATTACAACGGGAGGTAGCGAAGCCATTTTATTTGGCTTTATGGCCTGTCTTGATCCAGGAGATGAAGTAATTATTCCAGAACCATTTTATGCCAACTACAATGGGTTTGCGGTAGCGGCAGGAGTGGTTGTAAAGCCTATTAGTTCTAGTATAGAAACTGGTTTTGCCTTACCCCCAATTGAAGATTTTGAAAAAGCCATCACCCCAAAAACAAAAGCCATTGTGGTGTGTAATCCTAATAACCCTACTGGCTATTTATACAGTGCGGAGGAAATGGAAATATTAAAACAAATCATTATTAAGCACCAGCTTTTTTTATTCGCTGACGAAGCATACCGAGAATTCTGTTATGAAGGCAAGCATACCAGCGCTATGCATTTAACTGGGGTGGAAGAACACGTGGTACTCATGGACACCATCAGTAAAAGGTACAGTGCCTGTGGTGCAAGAATTGGAGCATTTGTAACAAAGAACAAAACATTATTGGATGCAGTCATGAAATTTGCTCAAGCCCGATTGAGTCCGCCAAGTTTTGCACAAATTTTGGGAGAAGCAGCCATTGATTTACCCGATAATTATTTTGATACTACTAAGGCCGAATACAAATTAAGAAGAGATACTATTGTAAAAAGGTTGAATAATATCCCAGGTGTTTTCTGTCCAAACCCCGGAGGCGCTTTTTATGCTATGGCACAACTTCCCATTGATGATGCAGATGTATTCTGTCAATGGCTTTTAGAAAAATTCAGTTGGAATAATCAAACAGTTATGTTGGCCCCTGCTACTGGATTTTATTCTACTCCAGGACTCGGTAAAAAGGAAGTGAGACTGGCCTATGTATTGAATGTAGCATCCATTCACTTGGCGATGGATTGTCTAGAAAAAGCATTGGAACAATATGCATTGGAAATGAAATAATCCCCAGGGGCTTTCAACCATCACTAGTCAATGCTATTGCACGCTGGAGGTTGAATATCTATTTTTTTATTAAACGCCGCTAGAACCCTTATTCGAAGCTATTCTCCTTGAAATTCTTGGAGGGAATTAATGCATTCTTTTTAGTATTATTCCCTAACTTTAAGTTGTTATTAACTAAAACTACTATTCACAATGAGAAAACTAATCATTTGCTTAACAGCAATGTTGTTTTGTGCATCTTTCTCTTATGCACAAACTATTACCGGCAAGGTGGTTGACAGAAACAACCAACCAGTAGAAGCTGCCAGCGTAAAGGAAAAAGGCACTACTAACGGTACCACTACTAATAAGGATGGTAATTACACCCTCAAATTAACAAATGCTGATGCTACCCTAATTTTCTCAGGAGCAGGCCTTGTTGAACTAGAAATTAGTGCAAAAGGCAGAAAATCGGCGGATGTTACCATGAGCTCCAATAGCATTAGCATTGGAGCTGTTGAGATGGTAGGTACCAGAAGCCTTCGCCGTTCAGCAACAGAAACCCCTGTTCCGGTAGATATTATTCCTGTTTCTAAAATTACGAACTCTCTTGGACAAGCTGATTTGAATCAGATTCTGCAATATGTTGCTCCTTCGTTTAATAGCAACCGTCAAAGTGGTGCCGATGGTGCTGATCATATTGATCCTGCTACATTGCGTGGCTTGGGACCAGATCAAACATTGGTATTGGTGAATGGTAAAAGATGGCACCAGTCTTCCTTAGTTAATTTATTCGGTAGCCGCGGACGTGGCAATACTGGCACCGATTTAAATACCATTCCTGCTGCTGCCATCGAAAGAATCGAAATCCTTAGAGATGGTGCTGCCGCACAATATGGTTCTGATGCTATTGCAGGCGTTATCAATGTAATATTAAAATCAAACGTTAAAGAAGGCAATGTAAATGTATCTGTGGGTGAATTCATGACAGGTCGTGGTAAATCACTGGATTCTGATAATGGAAAAGTATTGAGCAAACATTCAGATGGTCTTACGGTGAATGCCAACTTGAATTATGGATTCCAATTAAAAAATAATGGTTTTATCAACTTAACTGCTGATTACCTGCTTAAACAAAAAACCTATCGTCCTAATTTCGAAACATTGTATCCGGATAACTACCGTAAGAAATTCGGAGATGGTTCCTTAGACAATTACAGTTTATTTTTCAATAGTGGATTCCCTGTAAAAGGCAAGACCAGTTTCTATGCCTTTGGAGGAATAAGCGCCCGCAATGGTAGTGCTTATGCCTATACTAGAGATGCAGGATCTGCAAGAAATGTAACTGCCATCTACCCTGATGGGTTTGATCCTATCATTCAATCGAAAATTAATGACATTGGATTGTCTTTTGGTATTCGCAGTGAAAAACGTGGATGGAATACAGATTTCAATGTAAACCTGGGAAGAAATCAATTCAAATATGAAGTAGACAAAACATTGAATGCTTCCTTATTAGCTGCATCACCAACTCATTTTAAAGCAGGTGGATTTCAACTTTCTCAAAACAGTATTGGTTTTCATGCCAACAAAGCATTTGCAAAATTTGCAAAAGGATTTAACCTAGCCTTGGGTACTGAGTTAAGACAAGATCAATATAAATTATTTGCAGGAGAATTGGGTTCTTACAAACAATACGGACCTGTTGTATTTGACATTAGTGG
>Ga0194063_10001522_pt1 | contig 14947 bp, 1 predicted proteins | sample SepL3720m_MetaG_FD_155459 | JGI IMG/M metagenome (GOLD analysis project Ga0194063, IMG submission 155459) | Anoxic zone freshwater microbial communities from boreal shield lake in IISD Experimental Lakes Area, Ontario, Canada - Sep2016-L373-20m | ecosystem: Environmental > Aquatic > Freshwater >... | reverse complement strand
CATTTCCCATGGTAAATGTTCCTCCGGTAATGATTGTTTGTTTGGGTGAAAGACTGAATCAACCACCTGTCATCTGTGTTGTTCCATTTATAGTACCTCGTATACCATTTCTTAATCTTTGGAAAATAACTGTTCCTTCATCGAGGTCATTACTAATTTTTGCTATGATATCTGCTGTAGTTTCTCCGGTTTTTTTGACATCAAGTATTTCTATATCTGGTATACTTATATTGAGTGTTACGGTTTCTTTTGTGATATTGTTGTTTTGATCGATAGCTATAAAATCAAACGTTTCTTGACTTGATCAGGTGAAGAATAGTTTTGCTCATGAAAAGAGTGCTCATCAGATATCTATAGTTCCTGTTGATGATTGATTATCTTTTTCAAGAATGGTTACTCCATCTTTTTGTACGATCATTTTGGCTACAATTACATTGTCCGTCCATGTTGATTTGAGCGTATAGAGTGTGTTAATATATCATTGGTGTGTTATTCCTGTGCTTATAGCTTCATTTGTTCTATCCCTCCATAGGACTACGTCACCTACAGGTGCTGTCATATCTCATATATTTTGCATTCCTGCTACGGTTTGATTTGATCGTGGAGATGTCTTTTTATAGAGCCTAAGTGTTTTTTGTTGGCTCTTACTTAAATCTCCTTGAGTAATATTTACTGTTGCAAGATGTATATATAACCACTTTCTTGGTAAATTTTTGAGTGTTACGGTTATTTTTTCTTGTTCTGGATCATAATATTCTACTGCTAATATGTTATTTCATAATTGGCTTGTGATACGTTTTTTGACAAAATCTTTGTCTATGGTAAGCATGATTCCTGTATATTCTGTATCTTTGGGTAATACTACAATATATTTTGCGCTTTCTCCTATTCCCAAAAGATTTTCAAATCGAGAATTGCTTGGGTCGTCTTTACTATCTATCTTGTTACTTACCTTCATAATATAGCCATCTACGGGTTCTCCTATTGTTTGGCTGTTTTTTCGTGATAATTGTAAATTGTCGAATGTCTGTCCTTCTGTTTTGAAGTTTTTTGGTTCTTTATTCTTTTCTATAACTTTGATTTGCATATCACCAATCGTCATATATCCATATTCATCAGTATTGTTTCTTAGTTGTTCAAGTGATGTAATATATCGATTTGATTGATTAAATATATTTCGTGGGTGTTCGTTTGCATAACTATAGAACGTAGTATATTTCTGGGTGATTATGTTTTGTCATTGTGAAAGGTGTACGGCATCTTGTTTTGCATACTTTACATAGATAGCATTTGCATCGTACATCATGATATCAGAGAGTTTATCATTATTGAAATCTGTATCTGTTGTGTATGTTTTTTCTACGTTTTGTATTTGTTGGCTTGAAACGACTGTATTTACCATTGATTTTTCACTGGTGCTCGAATTTTGACTTCCACTGTATGCTTCCACAAATACTCCTTGTACATATGCTGAAATATCTGTACTGTAATTTGCTTCTGTTGTGTTGGAACAGTTTGTACATGTTCCTTGTCCTTGTGCCACTACTGGTGTATCGATATATGCAAGGAGGGCAGTGTCTATTTTTTCTTTTGTAGTTTCTAGATATTTCTTTGAGTTCTTATAGGTGGTAGCAGACATATTAAGTTTTTCTGGACCGTCGTTGTTAACCGCATCCAAATATCCATTTACCATCTTTTGATTGATAGTGAGATATGTTTTTGTCGGATCTTCTTGTGCTTGTAATATATTTCTTGTAGTTCAATCGACGGTCAATAATGGTGCTTTCAAACTTACTGATGTCGTAGTGTCAGCTACCAATGCTATTTCATTATTTTTTATCTTTTTTATAAAATTGTCGTAGTCTTGGATATCCTTTTGTAATTTTTTGTTTTCTTGTATTTTGTCATTTATAATACCTTTGGCTGCTGCTTCTACTTGATTTATTTTATCGGTTGCAGGTAAAACGGTAGATTTGTTTTCTACGGTTGCCAATATGTTTTTGACTCTATCGTTCATTTTTTTGTCCGTGGTTGTTTTGTTTTTGAACAGTATAAGTCATTGTTTAAGGTCTGTGTATGCTACTTTGTAGTCTATCATTCCTGTCATTTCTTCTTCTGGTGTGCTGTAGGCATTTACATTAACATCGAGGTTGAAATTTTGATCGAAATTTTCTACCTGATCAAATCCACTGGTTATCGCATTATTATTGAGTGTATTATTGAGATTGTCCATTGCTTTTTGCATTGGAGCTTCTATGGTCTTTGACATAAAATTATTTGACATCTGAGCAATGCTATTGAATACATCATATACGCCATCAAAATTGAATTTGAGTGTGGTATATGCATCGAGTTTATAATCAAATCACTGAAGTGGAGGATCTTTAAATTTTGTTGTCAGATCAAAAAAATCAAAGATAGGAACGTTCCATGTCCTTTGTGTTAATTGTTCTATTTTTCCTTTGACTCATTTTTCTCCTACAAGACCAATACCTCACTTGACGATACAGAATACTTTTCCTATAAAATCTGCTACTTTGAGTATCGCACTTATTTCTGGCATTATTTTTGGAATCTTTGGTGCTGGTGGTAATACTGGCAGATCCATCTTGATACTTGGAATAAATGATGGAGGTTCTGGTAATGTTGGTGGTTCAGGGATAACAGGGATAGTTGGTAATGATAGATCTTTGAGAAAATTTATATTTAAATCCATACTGAGATCTACTTCTACGGTTGGTGGTTCAGGGAGATTTGGTATTTGTGGTAATGGTATCTTGATTGGTACAAAATTTATCTTTGGTAATAGTATACTCATACCTAGATCCATGTGTGAAAGATCCATATATACACTTGGTATCTTAAATGCTGGAATCGGGAATATTGGTAGTTTAGGACATAGAAAAGAAAGACTACATGAAAATGAACCATAGTTATCATTACTACATTTTGAACATTTTTCTGATCGATTTACTGAGAAATCTATAATCGCTTGCCATGTTTTTATCGTTCCTACAAGGAGAATAATCGCGTCTACATATTGCGAAAATCTTGTACCATTAACACTTAAGAAGTTGTTTATACTTCCTACAACATCTGAAATCAATGCTGAAATTTCCGTTAAATATCTATCGGTAATGTGTGTTCGTTGATATAATTGTGAAGGAAATTCCTTATATTTTTGAAGTACTTTGATATTTTGTTTTACTGCTCTTATAATTTCTGCAGTGTTTTCTTTGAAGCTGATAAACCCATCCATTGATCCTGCTATACCACTACACTTTTCTAGATTACTGGTGATACCGTTTATACCGTCTAGTCTTGTTTGTTTGTCTGCTGGGAATCATTTTCCAAAATTGTTTTGTATTATTTTTTGACCCAATAATTTTAATTGTATTACTTTTCGATATGGTAATGTTCCTATTTTTGTTACGGTGTTTTTTAAATTTATTCCTATATTTGTTACATCGGCTCACATCTCTTTTCGTGTTCTATTGCCTGTTGAATTTTCTGGTAATGCAATAATATTATCCATATCTTTTATCTGGCCATCTATTCGATTCTTTTCTCATTGTCCCAAACTACTATATGTATCAGCTGTTTTTTCAGCCTCTAATTTTGCTTTCATATCTCTGGCTGTTGCTTTGTCTGTTGTTCCACACATTGCTAGTATCTCATTGAACATGCTCGTCCAATCTTCAAGTATTTGGCTGTTTTTTTCCATCCATATCGTCAGATAACTTACATAAGCATTAATATCATCACTGGTAAGTGCTGGAATTTTGATATTAAGCTCTTTGGTATTTATATTTATGAGTGGTACTTCATTGAACATTTGTTGGATAGCTTCAAATGGATTGCTTCCTACTTTTTGTGAAAGATTATTGAGGTTTTGTTTCGAAAGTTTTTCTGTCCGTGTTTTGGGTTTTGAGATTAATCATGCGTCTTTGTCTGCGGTATTGATTGCTTTATAGGTCTCTGATAGATTTCCGATTTTATCAAATCATTGAAATACCGTACTTACATCAGGTAGGTCGATCTGAATCGTCATCTTGGTCAGATTATTTTGGATATAGGTTATCTGACTGGTCATCCACTTTTGCACTATACATTTTACTAATCATTTTGTCTTTGCTCCTACTATTTTGAGGCTTGTCTTTGGTCATTTTTCAAGAGTATATCCATCATAACTTGTTCCTTGTTCTAATTGCTGTGTTGCATTACCATAGTCTTCACTTGCTGAAACTCTTGTAGGTTCTTGATCCATAGCAATAAGTCACCATGCGTTTCCTGCTGGCATAGCTGGACTATAATTTGTCGTACATGATTCGCAGGTATTTTCAAATGAATTTGCGGATGCTATCTGAAGTGGTGAATTTGCTGTAGTTGCTGTCTGTCCAAAGACTATCGTGTTTTTTACTTTTGGTGGATTGTTACATGTTCATTGTTTAGCTGCATTGTTTTGTGCTGGAGTAATAGCTTCTGTAGGTGCTCATGGATTGGTATTGGTATTGTCACATGTGGTGAGTGGTGGTACTGCAAATACTACACAGTTTCCTCCAAGATCTCTAAATGGTTTAGGTAATGTTTTACCAACCGTATATGGACCGAAACACATAGCTATTCCAAGTCCGAGCGTAAGTGTCGGTGCAACATATAATCTGAACTGTGATCATGGCATAGCTGCTTTAACAGGATTATTTAACGCATAAAATCAATCTCATATTCCTTTAACGGTTGCTGGTATAAAAGCAGATCATATAAATGGTGTAAATGGTGGTGTTACTCATGTAGGGATATATCAAGGTATAAATAATAGTGGCATTCCCTTTCCTAAAGTTGTATTTAATGTATTGAATATTCCATAGAGTGGGTTAGGTAACTTAGGTATACATCAAAATACATGATAGTCTCCTGGAGCTAAGAATGCTTGGTTGAATGGTACTGGCACTCACTGACATCATTTTCCTTTTCCTAAAGAAAATCACTGACACAATCACTCAAGTGCTGCATCCAATTTTTTGGATACTCACGCCGTTGCTTCATCGATAAAATTCATACCAAGACTGAGATTTACTCATAGTCAGCCATTACTAAACAGCGACGTAAGTAAACTTTTTGCACTTCGTGCCTCCATGGTTTCCATACCTGGTACGGACGCAACTCCTTCTAAACTATCTACACTTGCTAATGTATCTATCAAGCCACCAATGGCTTCTTGTGTTGTAACATTCGCACCACTATTATATGCATCAATCTCTGCTTGGATATCATCATATGTTTGATCGTACTTTCTTGTGTCTGTTCCATTGTTGAAAAATACTCGTCTGTTTTTTTGACAGGAATCTGTTGTGTTTGTTGCAATGTCTGGCAAGTCATCTTTGTATTTGCTTTGTGGTAATAGGTCTTGATCTTCTACGGTGATAGCAGTGATTGGCATTGCTTGGTATTTTATTGTATACGAGAAACTTAATTTTGCTCAAGAGTTGAGTTCGATATTATCTATAGCAAATTGATATGCTTCATTTGGCATTTCTCGATCCAAAACTATTCATCATGTATTGTTTGTTGTAAATACTAATGAGGTAATCTCTTTATCTGGATTGTTTGGGATTTCTCGTGGTCATAATAATTGTTCTATATAGGTTAGTTTATTATTGTTTTTCTTTGACACGATTGTTGTTTCTACTACTACTTCATCATCCTGCCTTAAAACTCATCAATTTATATCTACATATTTTTTGTATACACTTACGGTGTCATTGTTGTTTGTTTCACTTATAGGAAGGTAAGTTATTTCTGCTGGTGTAAGTGTTGTTTCATAGCTAGGAGAAGTAGTAAGCGGATTATCGGTATATGCTAATTGTGTAGCTCCTGCGACTATATATTCATTGGTGCTTGCTACCATACGTTTAACATCGTTAATTGCCTGTCCTCAGTCTGTATTGTTTTCATATTCAATGTCTGTTTCTTCTTCTACTCATTCTACAGGTGCTATTAATCATTTTCGATGAATAAGACTTCCGTCTTGGACATAGAGGTTCTCATTTATTTTGATGCTATAACGTTTGACAGTCTGATAATTGTCTTTTTGTCTGGTGTACCAATTGGCGTCACAAGCACCCGTTATTGTTGATAAATAGTTTGCTCAATTATTGGTGTTTCCTCCATAGAATATTTTAATGTCACCAAAAGAATCGTTGGTCACAATGTCTATTTTTCCATCTTTATCCATATCTTCTATGAACATTTGTTTGATGTTTGAAAAATCATCAGGAGTTGGGTTTTGTTTTCCTGGTTCTGTACTTGTATTGAGACATATATTTTTCCCATCGACGGGAAATATTCCTTTAGTATTTAAATATACTATTCATTTATTATTTGTTGTGAGGATAACGATATCTTCAAATCCATTTCCATCTACATCACCTACATGTATTTCTTTGATTGGTTCTGCAATGATCATCAGTTCTTGCATGTTTTTGTATGGATCTGTTCCTCCATAATTTTTGACTAATTTGACTACTCAATCTGTATAGACTACGAGAAGATCTTTGAGTCCATCATTGTTGAAATCGATAGGGATCACTTTGAATATTGTTTTGTTTGGATCAGCGTAGATGGTCTGTCCGATTGAAGAATCAAAATCAGTATTAGGTATATTTGGATTTTTTTCTCTTCTTTCAAGGAGAGGATCTCAGAAGTTTATCAAAAATTGTGATCCGTACGGTAGTGTAGCTTCACCCACGGTTTTCCCATTGGCAAAATTTGCAACGTTTTTAAAGTTGCTGGTAAATCAGATACCCAATAATGCATCACTACTATCTTCTATAGAAAGATATCATTGTTTGGTAAATGCGCTACTGTTTATATAGATTCCTATTCCTTGGGTGTTGGTAGATCATTCGCTGAAGATGTTTGTAGTTCCATAAGTTATCGGATCTTGAAGATCTATATTTGCTTTGTTTGTCGTGATATCATTATTGCTCCAGATCATACATTTACCTATTGTTTTTCCATTTACTGCCATGGTATAGGTGCTCATATCTCCTAGCATTTCGTTATCCGCAGTAATCGTCAATGTCTGGTCTATTATTACTCATTGAGTCAGATTTAGTATATCTTTTCCGTTGATGGTTATTGTTTTTTCTGTGGCTTCATTACCGGTAATGATACTATCTTTTGGTTCTGGAATATAGATGAGAGTGTTGCTATCTTTTGCAAATTGACTTATTGCTCAACTATTTGCTAGTGTTTTAATAGTATAACTACTTGTCAGACCAAGATGTATTTTGGCTATCTCTGGCATATTTACCACAAATTCTTTGTTTTCTATAGTCATCGTAGATACTTTGGTAGTGATGCTTTGAATCTGTCCATTTGGATTAATAATGTATTCTATTTGTTTGATCTTGCTTGGATCTACAAGCTGTGTCGTAGTTGCTAGTAATTTCTCTGATTGGTTGGTGATATTGTTTATTGTTTTATCGTTTTCAGAAAAATATCATCGTTGGTTTCCTCGATCCGTTCCGAAAAGATTAAGGTACATGACATTGAGTCACGTCTTTGGTATAACGCTGTCCTGGATGATAAATCTTTCGTATCCTGCAGTCTGATCAGAAAGTGTTCTATCTTTTATATATGCGAAGATATATCATTCGCCACCTGCACCTGTAGCAGTTATGGTATATGTATATTCTTTACCTGTATAATTAAACTCTGTAACATTACTTGTAGCAGCTCATATAACTCATACTTTTATAGTACCTGTTATTACTTTATTGTTTCGGCTATCTACAACATTGATTGTTCCTTTGCTCCCTGTTGTGGCGGTAAAATCCATTCTGCTTTTTTCTAGTTTCAGTAGTACGGTTTTTGCTGCTCATGGATTGACCGTTACAGGTATATTTATTGGATCTACTCATGGAATATTTATCGTAATGACGTCTGTACCTGCTTTGAAACTAGGATATAAGGTAATGGTCTTTTCACCATTATCACCATCCATGATGACAAAGTCATTTGATTTTACAAAACTGAATTGGTTTTTGGTGATATTGTTTTTGACTATAGATTTTGTTTTAACCGTTCATGGAATCAATAATCACTGTTTACTTACGATATTTACTACGTTGTTTAATGGCGTGTTGTCTGCTGCTCTGATTTTTACCACGAGACTTGGAAGTTGGTCTGGTCTGATTTGTCGTGTTCCATCTGTGTCTTGATATTGTATGCCACTTTCATCTCTTGGTAAAGTAAAGTTTATTTTTGGTTGTAATGTTGGTACATTGTTTGGAAGTATATTTACTATACCTTTGACTACTTTGATTATATATGTTTTTACTTTAGCTGTTGCTTTTGTATCTACTCATAGGCTTGGCGCTAAGTTTGGTGCTATAGTAACCGTTATATCTTTGCTATCTGTATTGTTTTTTGTCCCTGTACTTATAATAGGTGCCTGGTAGATAAATGACGATGTAGCAAAATTATCAAACTGTATACTTGCGTTTGCACTTGCACCATCAAAAATTTTTCCGTTACCACTACCGACACTGATAGTATATGCTTGTATGTTTTGTCCTATAACATTTCCGTGGCTATCTGTAGCACTTATACGTAATGGTAGTTCTGCTCACTCCATAACCCTCTTTGGAGCTTGGAAAATTATATCATCGATAGGTCCCGGAAGAATATTTATTACTTCTTGTTTAACGATACATGTGTTTCCTATTGATGGACATAACTCTATTTTCAACGCTGTACTTCCTGCTGCTTTTTTGTTTTCTTCGCTAAGTACAATTTCAAAAATATATTCTTCTGTGTTTGGATTGTAATATTCTTGTGCTTTGTCTGTACAGATATTGTCGATTTTCATTGTCCCCCTTTGTATCCCGAAACAATTGTCTCCTGTTCATGATATTTTTACATTTACTTTTCCTACATCTTGTGCCATACTTATTTTTATCTGTGCATTTCCTGTATTATCTACGCTGATATTGTCATCTACGCCGATCATTGTTTTATCTATATTTATGATAACGTTATTATTATATCCTTGTAATGTTTCTTTGATATTGCTTGGTGCACTATTGATAATTGTTTCGTTGCTTGGTCATCATCGTTGTGCGCCATATTCCTTTCGTCCACTACTCATTTCACTGCCGATGTCTGCTACTTTTTTTATACTTCAGAATATAACTGGTCCAAGTGAATTTTTGAAGCTTACTTTGATATCAAATGGTTTCTTGAGAATTTTTTTTGCTCGACATTTCATCGCTTTTGCCCATGGTGAGGACATTGGACTCAGTATAAAGAGTGGTGATGATCCATTACTATCTACTCATTCACATTCATCTACATCAGCTTGAAAATCTGCTGCGCTTGATTCTACGAAGGTGTTTGTTTTTGTTTTTGGTTTTTCTTGTGCAGTTTGGATTGATTTGATAAATGCTGGTGTATCTTTGGCAGAAATATAATCTTCACCATCAGAATTTATATATGCGACTTCATATCCTGTAGTATTATATGTCGGTGTAATAAACTTACCTTGATCATTTCCTTTGGTCAGATAGGTGTTTGTTACCTGACTAACTTTTCTATTTATATCGAAGCTTGCTTTGATCTCTGTCATATCTTCAGCAACGGTAGTTTGTTGTAATCTTTCTGGTCGTGTACTATTTTGATAATAAAATAACTTTGCAACCATATCCAATTTTTGGTCTATTGTTGTTGCTTCTACATTTTTTCCATAAATAGCATTTTTACCATATTCAGGAGCGCTTTCCAATGTATCTAGAAATTCTATCAGCTTCGTAATAAAGTAATCAGTAGGTATGGGATTGAGTCCATAATTATGGATACTTGCTATCGGATTTGCTAATTGATCAAGTTGTCCTAGCCAGGTAAATTGTGCTGCAAATGGCGTATGATATGCTGTTCTATTTTGTCGTTGCGTATTTAATAGCGTGTTGTATTCTAGCGCTTTACCTGTTAGATATGTTTTAATTGCATCTCTAATTTCTACTGGGGTTTTCAATATAAGTTTATCTCAAACTTCTTTATATACTTCTACTTCATACAGATTTGGATAATTTAATCTTACATTGCCTCAACCGATACCTTGGAAAGTAATATTTCTGATACTATCGATCGGTCTGTCTTGTGTTGTCAGATTCATTCCTTTGTTCTTTTCTTTTTTGTCTGGATCAGTTGAAACATCAAATATATTCATAGTGTTTTTTGTCTGCGTGATTTCTCCAAAAATATTTGCAGGAGTAAATAATTGGTTAAGTTCTATAAATGTCTGCACTTGTCCATTGTCTCATACATAGAGATGTATTTCATCAATCTTGATATTGATGTCGTTGGCATGAGCTACTAGTGTTGCAATGATGTTGTCTATCACATCACATACAGGTTTGTAATAACTTGCAGTACATCCATTTCACAATTGTAATGCCGATATTAATACTTTTTTACCTTGTAATAGGAGCACACTATTTTGAATTTGTCCTATGCTGTTGTAGAGGACTCGTGAACTTACAAATGTGGATTTAAGTAGACCTACTTCTGTTGTTATGTCATCAAGTCTTTGGTTGATGTCTGATTTCCATGTACTTAATATTTCTACGTTTTGGTTTTTGAAATTTTCTGATTTGATAATACTTGCAAAAGATAGTCACACATTATTGATACTTAAACTGTTTATGTAATCGAATAATGAATCTAATCCTTCATTTGTTTTTTCTATTCTTCCTGAAAGTTCTTGTATTTTTGCTAGAGTAAAGTTTTTTCCACTTCGTTCGTTGGCTTTTGCTATCACTTGAGTTGGATTCATACTCAGCAGTCATGAGTTACTATAACTTAGAATGTCTGATAGACCAGCATTTCCTGATATAATAATATCTTTTATCTGACTAAGATTTGATATTACTCCTGTTGCATCTAGGATTGTTGCTCAACTAAATTCTTCTTTTTTTGCAATAACACTTCCCTTGGTTCATGATAGATCTGTTACTACACTTGTATAGAATACGTTGAGATCTGAACTATCTTTGAATTTATAAAACTCTGTATCAGCTATCTGATCTCGTGTTGGTGATATGTTTTTTACTCTAGAATCAATAGTTTTGTACGTATATATTTGTCCGACTACATTACAATTTTTTTGTCCTGAAGGATCATCTCGTTTAGATAATACAACCTTTGACCCTCTTATGCTTGGTGTAAGTCCAAATCCATTGAACAGTGTAAAGTAACTTGTTTGATCATATGTTTTGGGTGGAATAGATATTCGTGTTGGGTTTGTTAAATTTGATGTAGGCAGTTGGTTGGGGAATATAAGCTCACCTCAATTATCCTTAGGATATGAAAATAATGTAGTAATATCGTTACCACCATTTTGAAGATCTCACATACCAAATTTTTGTCTAATCAGGTTTGTATATTTCATGACTCCTGAATATGAGTTTGCTTCGTTTTCTGGTGTAGTTATTTTTTTGGAACCAGCAATATTGTATATAGGAAGTACTGCGTTTTTGTAATTATAGTTTACTAAGCTTTTGGTAGTAGCGTCCATATTGAGTGGTGATGCTCATCATCGATTTCTTGCAGAAAATTCATTGAGTCCTTCACATCCTCATTGCAACTGCGGATCGTTAATATTACATTTATTTTCATTGGCTGAATCATTAACTGTCCATTTTCTTGGTTTCATACAGATACCCAATCGTTCTCGTCATAAGAAATAGTTTGTACATTTGAGTTGTCGTAAGTCTTGTTTATTTGTTTTGTATTTTGCATATTTGGCCAATTCTTCTTTTGTACTATTTAAGTCATATCATCTATTGGCTTCTACTTGAGTTGAAAAAATATTATATGATCATCCTATAGATTTACCTGTATTGGTTGTAATGATTTGTCCAGAAATTGAACTTAGGTTTTGATATGTTCCTCTATATATACTTGTTTGTACTGCGGACATAATATCATTTGCATTTTTTCCAAACAAATAATTTTCATAGTAATTATATGTTGTTCGTGTACATTTTTTTTTGATGAGTCCCTTTTGTTGTCACTGAAAATCTAGTTCACTTGTGGCGATAGGTATCGTCATATAATATTTTTCTGTTTCTATTTTTGTATTCAGCCCACTTTCTAGGGCATCATTCATTTGGATAAGGAGTGGTGCTACATTATTATCCAAATCTCCTACCAATCGATTATCTTTTTGAAGAATCTTGTCGGTGAGCGAACTATAGTCAGTGAATGTCTGTCATGATGTGCTCTTATATCGTCTCGCAAGTCCAGATACATTGTTTTTTATAGTTGAAAGAAATTGTGTGCTCATAAGTCCATCATATCCTTTGAACATTTCTTGTGTAGTTTTTTTGAGTGTAAGTGTCGGCATCTCTGATGTTGTGCTTTGTGACAATCCTGCAGCCTCTGTATTTCTATTTCCTATATCGTTCGCATATGCCAATAGATCTGGATCTGTCGTACCTTGGAGATCGGTTGCTAAATTATCTCCCAAGGCAAGAGTACTATCGTTGTGTTCGTTTTTGAGAATATTGAGTAGAAGATTGTTGAATCTATGATATCCTATATCTTGTGCAAAAATCATACTGTTGGTATAATATTTTGTATTTTCTGGAATGAAATATTTTTTGAGTCCAATAAAGTCTTCATACCAAATCGCTTTGTCGATGAATGTTGTCGGATGTTCGTAGTATGATTTTACTTTGGCGAAAAAGTTGTTGTATTGTGATGTAGCATCAAATTTGATAAGTCCATGCCAAAGTTCGGCTTGTCCATTCGGATTATCGTTATATACGAAAAACTTTTTGTTTGTATCATAGACAAATTGTTGGTTTTCAAAATCTACATATGGATAGATACTTGGATATACAAATCCGTTGTTTTGTACTACGGGTAATGGGATATCTCCTATCAAAATAAGTCCTACTAATTTTGAGCTTGCGTCTTTGAGTCATTCAAAGTACATATTTTCAAGCATCTGTGAAATCTCATGTGCTTTGAGTGTCTTGGTATCTATTGGTAAAACTACCGCTTTGCTGTTTCCTATTTTACCTTGGATATATTTAGTCGTATATCGGATTAATCCATTATTTCCATCACCCTTGATGCTATCATATATATTTTTGTCTACGAAAACCGCTACAAGGTTGGTGGTATCACCTGTTGCAGCCGCATATACACTTTTTCGATTGATAAAAATTGTGTTTTGTAAAAAGTATGATAATCCATAGAGGATAATGAATATTCGTACGAGAAATTTCTTTGATCAATTCATGAGTTCAGAGGCCGAATATTAAATACTTTCATATATACAACACCGATTGTTTTCGAAATTAATAATCACTTCATTTTATTTGTGCTTGTTTTTTTCTCAAATCGTCGGTATGATTCTCGCATCAAACCTGGAATTTCAGGATTTGCGCTCGAATACAAAAATTACGACACCAGAGTATAGGTAAAAGAGAATGAAAATAAACAAAAATAGCTGTTTTTTCTGTTTCCAAATTGGGTTTTTGTGATACAATACTGCTCGTGATTTTGTTTTAAAAAAAATCCCCTTTATGAGAGGATATTTGGTGGTATATTATTTCCAAAAAAATTATATTTTTCCTTCTCGTTCATTATAAAATTCTTCTAGATAGTGTTCCATATAGATATGTCTCTTTTCTGCCATTTCTTTGCCTGTTTTTGTGTTCATTCTGTCTTTGAGTAATAAGAGTTTTTCATAAAAATGATTGAGCGATGATCCATTGCTATTTTTATATTCTTCTTTTGTCATATTCAAATTTGGTTTGTTTTCTGGATTGTATATTTCTCTGTTTTTATGTCATCCAAAGCTAAATGTTCTTGCTATTCCTATAGCTCCCAATGCATCTAATCTATCTGCATCTTGTACCACATCAAGTTCAGGTGATTTGAATGTTTGCTCGTGTTTTCCTCCTTTGAAAGAAATATGTCTGATAATATTTTCTACATGAACAATAACATTTTCTTCTATCTGAATGGATTCCAAAAATGCTCTCGCTTTCTTTGGGCCTATTTCTTCATCGCCATCATAAAATTTGCTATCTGCGATATCATGGAGGAGTGCTCATAATTCAACTATAAGCATATCTACGTGTTCTGTTTGAGCGATATGGTTGGCTGTTTTCCATACTCTGTAGATGTGTCGTCGATCATGTCAGCCCTCAGCATCAGCCAAAGTTTCTTTTACAAATTCTACTGTTTTGTTGATGATTTCCTGGTTTTCCATGATAAAATGATAAAATGATAAAAGCTTCGCGATGAAATGATAAAATGACTAATATCTTAGTTCTAGATTGATAACCATCACGCCATCATCTGGTTCCAATTGTAGTACTTTATACACGCGTCTGTTTTTGAAATCAGAAATCACTTTATTTCATTTGTGTTTTCTGTGTCAAAAATCGCGTTTCACTCCCTTTTTTTGTGGTTCGAAATGTTTGATTTGCTTTTTTTCAAGATATCAGTATAATCATATCAACTTGTTATAATATTTGATTACATCATCTATGACAATAACCGTGTGTGGTGAAGTTATTTTCTCGATAATTTCCATATATTCACCATATTGGCTTTTCTGTCCATCGATAAATACAAAATCCACTGGTCCTTGCACCAATTTTTTGATAGGAGCTTGGCGAACATCATACGGATAGCTGATGATATTATGACAATGACTTTCTTTGATATTTTGTAGACTTTCTTGGTATGCAGGATACGAAACTTCAAATGAAGTAATCTTTCCTCCTCGTGTATTTAGTAATTCTCCCATATATATACTACTATATCCCACAGCACCTCAAATTTCCAAACATATTTTTGGTTTATGCTTTCTCAATAACTTTCACAAAAAGTTTTCTGTAGCCAAACTTATAATAGGAATTTT